>Ga0114931_10011875_pt1 | contig 10242 bp, 6 predicted proteins | sample 2SBtaG_FD_89579 | JGI IMG/M metagenome (GOLD analysis project Ga0114931, IMG submission 89579) | Deep subsurface microbial communities from Kolumbo volcano to uncover new lineages of life (NeLLi) - 2SBTROV14_V59a metaG | ecosystem: Environmental > Aquatic > Marine > Volcanic | place: Kolumbo... | reverse complement strand
GGAGCGGCGCGCAAAGATTGTTGATATTGCCAAACGCTGGTCACTGCGACAACGGATACACGTCATCGCGGACTCGGCCTACCGCGAATTGCATTACCAGGGTGAAGACGTGCCGAGCATGCTGACCGCCGACGACGAGGGAGACACGGTCATTATTGCCGGGACCTTTTCGAAGTCGTTTTCACCCGGCATACGCATTGGTTGGGGCATACTCCCCGAGTCATTGATCGGTCCGGTCTGCAATCAAAAAGGGAACATCGATTTCGGTTCGCCGAATTTCAATCAGCATCTGATGGCGCACGTTTTGGAACTCGGTTTGTTTGATGCGCACCTGCGGAAGATCCGATCCAGTTATCGGGCGAAGATGCAAACGATGTTGACCGCGCTCGAACGCGAGTTTCGCGGCGCGGGCATGGTGCGTTGGATTGATCCGCACGGCGGCCTGTACGTATGGGTGGCGTTGCCGGACGACGTGTCCGCGGGCCCGGACGGCCGGCTTTTCGATATCGCGCTCGAAGAGGGCGTTTTGTACGTGCCGGGCCAATTCTGTTTTCCGGCGGAGGGTGAACCGGTGAAGAAAAACTCTCTGCGCCTGAGTTTCGGCGTGCAGACGCCGGCCAAGATCAACGAAGGCGTTGCCGCGTTGGCGCGATCGATCCACCATGCGATGGCATGTCGAGTCTGATCGATCGCCGATCGGTTGCGCCGGCGGCACGCCGGCCGCGCGCCCCGGCTGCCAACGTTTCACGACGCGCTCAGTTTGGACCGTGACGCCATGAAAATCCTTGACCGCTATCTACTACGACAATTCACGCGTGTCCTGCTGGTGAGTTTCTTGAGTTTGACCGGTTTGATTCTGATTATCGACCTGTTTGGTAACCTCGAGGAGTTCATTACGTATGCCCGTCATGAAGGAAGCTTGCCGACCGTGTTGCTGGATTACTACGGTCCGCGGTTATTCATGTACTACGATCGCACGAGTGCGTTGTTGGTATTGATCGCGGCGATTTTTACACTCACCGGCCTGCGGCGGCGCAACGAGCTTACGGCATTGATGGCTGGCGGCATTCCGAAGACGCGGATCGCACGCCCCTTGCTGATCGCCGCGGTGATTCTGGCCACCGTTGCCGCGGCGAACCGCGAGCTCGTCCTGCCGCGCCTGCGCGACCAGCTCAGTCGCAACGCCCAGGACTGGCTCGGGCAGACGGCGAAACGCTTGGATCCTCGCTATGATTATCAGACCGGGATCTTGCTCGGTGGCGTGGCCACGCTGGCGGCCGACCGGGAAATTCGGCAACCGAGTTTCCGTCTGCCCGGTAGCCTGGCTCGGTTTGGACGCCAGTTGACGGCCAAGACCGCATATTATTTGCCGCCGGCCCAGGGCCGTCCGGGCGGCTACCTGCTGGACGACGTGATCCAACCGGAACATGTGGCGACGATTCCGGCCAGCTTGGAAGACGGTGCACCGCGTATTCTCACCGCCCACGACACTACGTGGTTGAAACCGAATCAGTGTTTTGTCGCCAGCAACGTCACGTTCGATCATCTGGCCGCCAGCCGGGCATGGCGACAATACAGCTCAACCGCCGAATTGATTCGGGCGCTGCGCAACCCAAGCCTTGACTATGGGGCCAGCACGCGCGTCACCGTGCACGCGCGGCTGGTCCAGCCCCTGCTGGACGTGTCTCTGTTGCTCCTCGGCCTGCCGTTGGTGTTGGCGCGGCGCAACCGCAACTTGTTCGTGGCGGCTGCCCAGTGCCTGGGCTTGGTCGCCGGCTTCCACGTCGTCGTGCTGGCCAGTCATGCGATGGGCAATAATTCGTACATGGCAAGTCCAGCGCTCGCCGCCTGGTTGCCGTTGCTCGTCTTCGGTCCGCTCGCGTTCGTGGGCGCGCATCGACATTGGGAGTAGTCGGCAATCCGTACCCGGAAAACATGAAAGCACGTTGCCATGCACGCGAACAGCACGCCATTCGAACTGGACGACACGGACAAGGACTTGTTGCACCGTGCCGCGTGCCGGCTGATCCACGGTGCGGTAGGCGGTATCCCGGGCGATCGGATCGATGTTGATCTGGGCATCTTGGCCGATCTGCAGGTCGTGGGAGTCTTTGTGACATTGCGCAAAGCGGGCCAACTCCGTGGTTGCATCGGTAATTTCACGGCGTCCATTCGATTGGCGGAAGCGCTGCAACGCGCGGCGGTTGGTGCGGCAACCGCTGATCCACGTTTCCCACCGGTGACGGTGGCCGAATTGCCGGCCCTGCGTGTCGAGTTATCCGTATTGCATTCGCGTGAGCTGCTTGGTCCGTCATCCGACGTCCGGCGGTCGGGGATAGAAATCGGCCGCCACGGTCTTGACCTGCAGCTGGGTGGCCGCAAAGGACTGTTATTGCCGCAGGTGGCCGTCGAGTGGCATTGGGATACAAGCCAGTTCCTGGCGGCCGTTTGTCGCAAGGCGGGTTTGCCAAGTGATGCCTGGCAGGACCCCGCGGCGGACCTGTACCGTTTCGAGGCAACCTGGTTTGGCGGCCCATGCGGCGGGGAAGCACCCCATTGAGTTTACCCGCGACCATGCTAAACTAGTCAGGTATCGTCGGCGGGTGTAGTTCAATGGTAGAACACAAGCTTCCCAAGCTTGATACGGGGGTTCGATTCCCCTCACCCGCTCTTCCCCATCGTTTCGTCGCGGCAAATGTGCCCCCTGGCCTATGGCCTATCTGGCCTATCGCGCTTGCTTTTTCGCCTTGTCTCGGATGGTCCTTTCTCGGTACACTCCGCGTCCCGCCGGATTCATGGTTCCGGGCGTACGGGTCGATTCTCATGACCGATTCATCCGAGCTTCGCGGACACGCATCTTATGGTGGCTTCGTGGTTGTTGATTTTAGTGAGTGCCCTGCCGGCGGGGCCGGATACGGTGGTCGTGAGTCCACCGCAGTTTCTGGACGCGTTACGGCCCTGGGTTGCCCACCGTGCCGCGCAGGGGCATCGATTCGCGTTTGTCTCCAACGCGGGGACACCGGACCAGATACGCATGGCGATTCGGCAGCATGCGCGGCTTGGCGCACTGAAGTATGTGGTTCTCGTGGGAGACGCGGAGCCGGCGGCCCGGTTCGACGCGGCGGTGCGCGCGCGGACGGTACCGGCACACATGCGGAAAGCGGTCGTGGACGTCAAATGGGGTTCTTCGCCCACATTGCCGGCCGACAGCTGGTACGCCGACCTGGACGATGACGATATCCCCGACCTGGCAATCGGCCGCCTGCCAGCGGATGGGCCGCGCGACCTGGCGAATATGCTTGCAAAGACGCTGGCATACGAGTCGACCATCCGACCCGGAGGGTGGTGTCACCGTATTAGTTTCGTCGCGGGGCTTGGCGGGTTCGGCACGTTCATTGATCCAGTTCTTGAAATGGCGACGCGCCACTTTTTATCGGACGGGATCCCGCCGGCGTATGACACGCCGATGACATACGGCAACTGGCGCAGCCCTTACTGCCCGAGCCCCGATAGCTTTCATACGGCGACGCTCGCTAGCTTCAACGAAGGTTGTTTGTTCTGGGTCTATATTGGGCACGGATATCCCTACCAGCTGGATCGCATGCGCATACCGGGTCGTTCGTTTCACATCCTGAACACATCGGACATGTACAAGCTAAATGCGGCCGCGACGCCCCCGATTGCCATCATGCTTGCCTGTTACACGGGCGCGTTCGATCAGCCGTTGGATTGTCTTGCCGAACAGATGTTACGCGCGCCGGGTGGTCCGGTCGCCGTGTTGGCCGGTTCGCGCGTCACGATGCCGTATGGCATGGCCGTACTCGGCAACGGGCTCATGGACGCCTACTTTCAGCACCACGTGGCGACACTCGGCGAAGCGGTGCTCACCGCCAAACGACACGTGGCGGATCCCAATCCGGTAGGGACCAACCGGAAGCTGCTGGACCTCATGGCAGCCGCGCTCAGTCCGGACGCCGGCAGCCTGGCCGAGGAACGCGCCGAGCACATCGCCCTGTTCAATCTACTCGGTGATCCGCTGACACGTCTATATTATCCCCAGAAACTCACGGTCTCGATCAACTCGCGCGCGTCGGCCGGCAGCTATTTGGAGGTTCGCGCGACGTTACCTTTTCCGGGGCGCTGCACGGTGCAATTGGTGGTGCCCCACGGCACGCTGCGAATGAAGCCACCACGGTTCGGCGCCTACACCGATGCTCCGGCGACACGGCGGGCGCGGAACAACGCGTATGTCGCGGCAAACGATCGATGTTGGACGTCACGCCAGGTGCGGGCCAACGGGCACGCATTGCTTACCGCGCTGCAAATCCCCACGGCGGCGCGCGGTCGCTGTTATGTCGTCGTCGCCGTCGAAGACACCGGCCAGCGGCGCTACGCGCTAGGGGCCGCGAAAATCTCGATTCGGGCACCGAGCGCGGCGGATCGGCCAGTCGAAGCACGTCTGCACGACGGCCCGCCCACCCCCATGGGCTTGTCCCATCGGTGAATCGGTCACACTCCTACGGCATCATGCCGCGCGGCGGCGAAAGAGCCGACCAAACATCCGCCTGGCGGCGTCCAGCAACCACCACTCCGGTAACATCAACAGGACCGGGATGATCAACATCAACATGGTCGTCAACTTGGCGTATTGTGTGCTTTGGCCCGGCAGAACGGTAAGACAGATCGACGCCACGACCACCTGATTGACCAGAAACAACAGCACCGCGACCGCACTTCCCACGAGCAACACGGACAATCCCAACACAAATTGGTAGAGCTTGGAAGGACGCTTCATCGGAATCACCCTGTGCGAAAGTTGGTTCGATAGGACAGGGCATGCTTCCATTGCCCGTGAACGCCCATCATTGCGCCACGTTCGGGACGGCCGTGGCGAATGTTGGATCAGGTATGAGCATCACGAGAAGCACGGTCATCAAGAGGCCGGTCACGGCCAGCACCAGCAACATGATCGTCCACGACTTCAATGCCTCGACTTCCGTCAGACCACTCATCTTGGCAAAGATCCAGAACCCGCTGTCGTTCATCCAGGATCCAAACAGCGAGCCCGAGCCGATCGCCGTGGCCAAATAGACGGGGTGGAACCCCAGCGTTTCGGGGCTTGCCATGCCCGCCAGCATCGCCGATCCGGTGATCATCGCGACGGTGCTCGATCCCTGAGCGATCTTGAGGACGGCGGCGATGCCAAAGCCAAGCAGCAGGATCATCAGCCCCGCGGCCTGGGCGCCGGCGAAAACCTGTTTTATCGCCTCGCCGACCTGTGCTTGTTTCAACATGGCGCCGAAGGCCCCACCGCCGGCGGTGATCAGAATGATCACGCCACCACTCATGAGAGCGACTTCCACGACGCGCGCCAGTTCGGTCCGCGTCAAGCCGCGTTGCACGGCCAACGTCAGCAAGGCGATCACGGCCGATGCAAGCAATGCCAGATTGGCGTTTCCCAAGACCGCGATGATCGAACCCATGGTGGCGAGCCACGTTCCCGCCGTGACCGACGCGCCGGTCGCGGAGACAAGAACCGGGTACAGCGTATCCGCGGAAATCAACAAGACCGGCAGGACAACGGGCGCCAATGATAGCCCCAGCGAGGGCAACTCGGAATCCGCCAGCGGTTCGGGCTCCGGCGCCGCACCGATCGGGCGCATCGGGACGGGCATCAGGCGATCCGCGAGTCCCGAGAACAAGAGTCCGGCAATCGCGGATGGCAGTGCCACGACGGCACCCACCAGAATCATAACGCCGAACGGGAAGCCAAGTTGGTCGGCCATGACGAGCGGTCCCGGCGTCGGTGGGACCAGGGTATGCGTGATCGCGCCGCCCGCCGCGATCGCCAAGACATAAAGCAAATAGTGTCGCCCGGTGCGCCGGTACAGCGAGCGTGCCAGTGGCACCAACAAGTAGAACACCGTGTCGAAGAAGACCGGAATGGCAAGGACAAAGCCGCTGCCCATCAGTGCAGCCGGCGCGCGGCGTTCTCCAAACAGCCGCAGAAACGCGCGCACGATCCGGTCCGCCGCGCCACTGTCCAGCATGCACTTGCCAATGACGGCGGCCATCGCGATCACGATCCCTATCTTACCGGCCGACTGACCGAACGCGGTCGCGACCCGCGCGATCTTGTCGGCCAGCGGCCCGGATGCCATCAAACTGACCACCATTGCCGCCGTGATCAGGGCAATGAACGCGTTCACCTTCAGGCCAATGATCAAACCAAGAACCACCAGCATGCCGACGGCCAGAACGACCAGGGGCCAGCCAACATCGATCGGCGTTTCCGCTGGTGCGGACGGCGTCTGGGGAGCGGTCGAAGACGCTCCCACCGGCGCCGTCACCACGGGTTGTGACTCGGACTTGCCGCCTTCGAGTTCGGCCGACCAGCACCATGACATGGCCGGCATGAAGACCAAGAGTATCAAGAAAGACAGACGTGCCGTGCGCATGGCCCTTCCACCCATCGTGCAACTCCCTCGATTCGAACGTCACTCCCGTGGCCTGGAATCGGTCCCCGTGGCAGACTCGACACGGTCCGTTTGCATCATCGCGGTCCCCTGAGCATGGCACAGTCGCGCGCCGGGATCAAGTCGGGATCGCGCGTCGTCGGGGGACGAAGTTGCCCAAGAGCGCGCCCGCCGTTCGCTACCGTGCCGCCTTGGAGCGCGGCGCGAATCGGACTATCATGACGAAATCCCCGGCAAGCTCGTATATGTGCACCTGGTTACGAATTGAGAAAGGAACCGAACGATGAGCGATTTTCGAGTTGAACGCGACTCCATGGGGGAGGTCCAGGTCCCGTCGCAGGCGTATTATGGTGCGCAAACACAACGTGCGGTCGACAATTTTCCGGTTTCCGGGTGGCCCTTGCCACCGGCCCTGATCCATGCCATGGGACAAGTCAAGTACGCCTGTGCGATCGCGAACCGGGACCTTGGAAAACTAACGGGGTCCGGCAAGAACCCGCTCAACAACTCCCAGGTCGACGCGTTGCTGGCGGCCTGCATGGAAGTCGTCGCCGGCAAACTCGATGCCGAATTCCCCGTCGATGTGTTTCAGACCGGGTCGGGCACGTCCAGCAATATGAATTGCAACGAAGTCATCGCGAACCGCGCTATCGAACTGGCCGGTGGGGATCGTTTCGCGCCAACCAAGCCGATCCACCCCAATGATCATGTCAACATGGGGCAGAGCACGAACGACACATTTCCAACCGCGATTCACGTGGCCGTCGCGCGGCAGATTCGTAACGACCTGATCCCCGCGCTGCGCCAGTTGCACGCAACACTCAAACAAAAATCCGAACAATGGGACGCCATCATCAAGATTGGACGGACGCACCTGATGGACGCGACCCCACTGCGACTTGGCCAGGAGGTCAGCGGTTTCGCGCGCCAAATCGAGCTTGCGGCCGAGCGTGCCGAAGCGGCCGTCGCCAGCCTGCTGGAATTGGCCGTCGGTGGCACGGCCGTTGGCTCCGGCATCAATACGCATCCAGAGTTCGGCCAGCGCGTCGCGGCGGTATTGGCAAGCGAGACCGGTATCCCGTTCGTCGAGGCGGTAAATCACTTTGAGTCGATTGCCCAGCGCGACGGTCTGGTCGCCTGCCACGGCCTGTTGCGGACCATCGCCACGACCTTGTTCAATGTCTCGAACAATATTCGCTGGCTTGGCTCCGGACCGCGTTGCGGCTTCTATGAGATCAAGCTGCCGAGCCGGCAACCGGGAAGCTCCATCATGCCCGGCAAGGTGAATCCGGTCATGTGCGAGAGTATGATGCAGGTGGCCGCGCGCGTCATGGGAAATGACCAAACCGTGACGATGGGCGGTGCCGCCGGTGGCCAATTCCAGTTGAATATCATGATGCCGATCATGGGTCACGCCGCCCTGGAAAGTGTCCGCTTGTTGGCATCCGTGACGCGCGCGTTCGACGATTTTTGCGCACACGACATGGCAGCGAACGAAGAGGCTTGTGCCGCCGCCGTCGAACAGAGCCTGTCCATGGCGACCAGCCTGAACCCGCTGATCGGTTACGAAAAGGCCGCGCAGCTGGCCAAGGAGGCGTTCGCCAGCGGCAAGACGATCCGCGAGTTGTGCCTCGAAAAGGACATTTTGCCGCAAGCGACGCTCCAGGAGGCACTCGATCCGATGCGCATGACCGAACCCCATGCGTGATTGCCGAACCTGAGAAAAAAGCAACCGTTAATCTCAATCTGGAACGGTGCACCGGTATTTGCTCGATGAGAGAGTGCTTCTTATGTTCTTGCCAAGTAATCTTCTTGCCCGATCTCCTTCGCGAAGCCATGGTGGCGTGGCGGCGTCCGAAGAGGGGGCAAGAATATCTTTTGGCAAGAATATGAAAACCCGCGGGTATTCCCGCCGACGGGCCGCTTTGTTAGCCGACCGGAGTCCGGTGCACGATGCCATGTCCCGCGGGTACCCGCCAACCATGAGGAGACCATTATGTTGCGGCGCCGAATAACGATGTCGAGAACCGTGTGCGACGTGCTTGCGACGTGCCTGGTGGGCTTGGCGTGCGGGGCATTGGCGGCCACGATAACGCAAGCGGCGGTCGTGGCATCGGTCGCGGTTTTGCCGCACCCACCCACTGCCGACCGCAATGACTTCTACGCGGGCTATCGCGCGCCGCTGCTTTCAACACCACTCGTGGAACTGCCGGTCGGTACCGTGACGCCACGTGGCTGGTTGCGCAAACAGCTCGCGCTGCAGGCGGCGGGATGCCACGGTCACCTGGGCGAAATCAGCCGTTTCCTGACGAAGAAAGACAATGCCTGGCTGAGCCCCCAAGGGCAAGGCAGTCATGGCTGGGAAGAGGTGCCCTATTGGCTCAAAGGGTATATTATCAACGCCTATCTTCTCGACGATCCGGCGATGATCAAGGAGGCACAGCAGTGGATCGACGGGGCGCTGAACAGCCTGCAGCCGGATGGCTGGTTCGGGCCACGCAACACGCGTGCCACGGTGCGCAGCACCCAAGGGCCCATCGACCTATGGCCGAATATGATCATGTTGTTCTGCCTACAAACCTATTATGACCGGACCCGCGATGCGCGTGTCTTGGACCTTATGGAAAAGTACTTTCGCTGGGAGTTGGCGGTCCCCGAGGACCAGTTCCTGCCACCATTCTGGCAGCAGCAGCGCGCCGCGGACAACCTGTACAGCGTCTACTGGTTGTACAATCGGACCGGCAAACCATGGCTGCTGGACCTGGCCAGCAAGATCCACCGGCATACGGCGAACTGGACCGATGACGTGGCCAACTGGCATAACGTGAACATGTCCCAAGCGTTTGGTGGGCCCACGACATACTATGTCCAGTCGCACGATCCAAAGCATCTGCACGCCAGCTACCGCAATTACAACAAGATCTTCTCGATGTACGGCCAGGTGCCCGGCGGGATGTTCGGCGGTGACGAGAATTGCCGCGTCGGTTTCCACGGTCCGCGCCAAGCGATTGAAACGTGCGGCATCGTCGAGATGATGTTGTCCCAGGAAACCCTGCTTGCCATCACCGGCGATTTGTTATGGGCCGATCGCTGCGAGGATGTCACGTTTAACTCGCTGCCGGCCGCTATTCTGGCGAACTTCCGCGGCTTGCGTTACTTGACGGCGCCGAATCAGGTGGTCTCGGACCGGTCCAGCAAGAGTCCTGCCGTGCAGAACGTGGGGCCCATGTTCTTGATGAGTCCCAACATGCACCGTTGCTGCCAACACAATTTTGGGCATGGCTGGCCCTACTACACGGTGCACCTTTGGTATGCGACGCCAGACAACGGACTGGCCGCCGTCCTTTACAACAACTGCGCTGTCACCGCGCGCGTCGGCGATGGCAGCGAAGTGACGGTCCGCGAAACAACCAACTATCCGTTTGCCGAAGATATTTCATTGCGAATCGGCACGCCCGGCCACGACGTCGGTTTTCCACTCTATTTGCGTGTCCCTGGTTGGTGCGCCGGTGCGCAGCTGTGGATCAACGATCAACCGGTCGACGCGGCCGGCAAGCCAGACCAGTTCATTGTCTTGACCCGCACGTGGACCGACGGCGACACCGTGCGGATCCACGTGCCGATGGCAATCGGGATCCGCCAGTGGCAGCAGAATCAGAACAGCATTTCGGTGGATCGTGGCCCGCTTACGTATGCGCTGAAGATTGGCGAGAAATACGTGCGGGTCGGCGGCTCGGATCGGTGGCCGGACATCGAGATTTGGCCG
>Ga0114931_10011874_pt1 | contig 10242 bp, 8 predicted proteins | sample 2SBtaG_FD_89579 | JGI IMG/M metagenome (GOLD analysis project Ga0114931, IMG submission 89579) | Deep subsurface microbial communities from Kolumbo volcano to uncover new lineages of life (NeLLi) - 2SBTROV14_V59a metaG | ecosystem: Environmental > Aquatic > Marine > Volcanic | place: Kolumbo... | reverse complement strand
GCCTGCATTTTGCCCTTAAGGGTCGCCGCGTTAAACGGCTTGACGATATAGTTGTTGACCCCCGCCTTCTTGGCGGCAATCACGTTATCGGTCTTCGATTCGGCGGTAACCATGATGAAGGGGACGCCCTTTAGCTGCTCGTCAGAGCGTATTTCCTTAAGCAGCTCATAGCCGGGCATCGGTTCCCTGTTCCAGTCGGAAATGACCATGCCATAATTTTTGGCGCGCATTTTGCCCAGGGCATCGGCGCCATCGGTGGCTTCGTCGACGTTATTGAATCCAAGTTGCTTTAACAGGTTACGGATGATTCGCAGCATCGTTTTGTAATCGTCGACGATGAGGATTTCCATCGCTTTGTCTACGGCCATCGTTATCCCCCAGGGTTTAAGCCAGTTGCCGGTCGGAAAGTTGAACAGTCCACGGCCCCGCTCACCGGTGCCGTTGTCAGACCATAGGTTTCAGGCGCTAAAAAAAAGGTTAACGGGGGCGGTTAAAAAACCACCGGCAAATGACGCTTGATCGAAAAGCCCCGGCGGGCATAATCGCTGCCCTGCGCGGACGGCGAAGAATTCCGCCGTCCGGCATCGGCCACAAGGGGTGGATAACGAAAAATGCGGCTATTACGCCACCTCGAACAACCGGCCGGTGATTGCGCCGGCGGCGTCGTGACAATTGGCAATTTCGACGGCTTTCATCGCGGTCATCAGCAGGTGCTGGCGCGGGCCGCCGAAAAAGCCGACGCCCTGGCGGCACCCCTGGTGGTGCTGACCATGGAGCCCCATCCGCGGGCCTTCTTTCGCCCGGAGGAGGCGCCGTTTCGCCTTACCCCCTTGCGCGCCAAGGCCGGCCATTTCACCGAATATGGCATTGACTGCCTTTATGTCCTGCCTTTCGACGGCACGGTAGCAGCGAAAAGCGCCGAGGATTTTGTCCGGGAAGTACTGAACGGCGGCCTGAAAGCCCGCCATGTCGTGGTCGGTTACGACTATCGCTTTGGCAAGGGCCGCGGCGGCAGCGCCGACACCCTGCGCCGGATGGGCAAGACGGAAGGCTTTGGGGTAACCGTGGTCGGGGCGGTATCGACCGCTGGCGGGGTTTATTCCTCGACCCGTATCCGCCAGCATCTGAGGCAGGGCGAGCCCCGTCAGGCGGCCGAACTGCTGGGCCACTGGTGGCGACTCGAGGGGCGGGTGATCGCCGGTGAAAAACGGGGCCGGCTGATCGGCTTCCCCACTGCCAATATTCCGATAGACGGTTATCTGCATCCGGCGCTGGGGGTTTACGCGGTGCGGGTGAGTGTGGAGACGACAGGCGAGGAAAGCGCCGCCACCGTCCATGACGGGGTGGCCAATATCGGTACCCGGCCAACCTTCGACGACGGGGCGGTGGTGATTGAAGCGCATCTTCTTGACGACACAGGCGACCTCTATGGCCGCCATATCAGCGTCGAACTGGTCGACTTTCTGCGCCCCGAGGTGACATTCAGCGGCCTCGATGCGCTGAAAGAGCAAATCGGCAAGGATTGCGAAACTGCCCGCCGCGCCCTTTCCGACCCAGCCAACGCACGGCAACGCTTCGCCCCGCCCCGCCGTCCCTGAAAGCGGTCCCGCAACAGGGTTCTCGACAGCTTTTCCGGTGCCTGATACAAGATGCGGCGCCCTATCGCCCGCTGCGTCGCGGGCACGGAAAGAAAATAAAATGTCAGCCGATTACAAATCAACCATTGCCCTGCCGGTGACCGATTTCGCGATGAAGGCCCGCCTGCCGGTGCGCGAGCCCGAAATGTTGCAGCGCTGGCAGGACATGGACCTGTTCGGGCGCCTGCGCACCGAGGCCGCCGGGCGCCCCCGCTTCGTCCTTCACGATGGCCCGCCCTATGCCAATGGCGACATCCATATTGGCACGGCGATGAACAAGATTCTGAAGGATATTGTCGTCCGTTCACGGCAGATGACCGGCTTCGATGCCCCTTACGTGCCGGGCTGGGACTGCCACGGCCTGCCCATCGAATGGAAGATCGAGGAACAGTACCGCAAGGCGGGGCGCGACAAGGACGCCGCGCCGGTCAATGAATTTCGCGCCGAATGCCGGCAATTCGCGGCCCGCTGGATCGACGTTCAGCGGGGTCAATTCCAGCGCCTCGGCGGTATCGGCGACTGGGCCCGGCCCTATACCACCATGGCCTTCGATGCCGAGGCCAAAATCGTCACCGAACTGATGCACTTCCTGATGGACGGCAGCCTTTACAAGGGCTCGAAGGCGGTGATGTGGTCGGTGGTCGAGAAAACCGCGCTGGCCGAAGCCGAGATTGAATATCACGACCATAAATCGACCACCGTCGATATTGCCTTCCCGGTCATTTCGTCGCCCTTGCCGGCACTCAGGGGAGCGGCGGCGGTGATCTGGACCACCACCCCCTGGACCATGCCGGGCAACCGCGCCGTCGCTTATGGCGAGGATATCGACTACCTGCTGGTCGAAGTCGAACGGCTGGGCGAGGACAGCCTGGTCGCGACCGGGCGACGGCTGATTGTTGCCGAAACGTTGATGACGGCTTTCGCGGAACGGGCCGGGATTGAATCCTGGCATCAGGTCGCCCGCTTCACCGGTCGCCAGCTTGAGGGCACGGTCTGCGCCCACCCGTGGCGCGGCAAGGGCTATGACTTCGATGTGCCGCTGCTGCCCGGCTTTCATGTCACGACCGAGGCCGGCACCGGGCTGGTTCACACCGCCCCCGGGCATGGGGCCGAGGATTATGAGATCGGCCAGCAATTCGGCCTTGAGGTGCCGTTCACGGTGGCCCCCGATGGCACCTATTACGACAATGTGCCGCTGCTTGGCGGCCAGCACGTCTATAAGGTCGCCGACACGGTATGCGCCGAGATGAGCGCGGTCGGCGCCCTGCTGGCGCGCGGCGAAATGATCCACAGCTATCCCCATTCGTGGCGTTCCAAGGCGCCGCTGATTTTCCGTAACGCGCCGCAATGGTTCATCGGTATGGAAAAGACCGGCCTGCGGCAAAAGGCGCTGGCCGCCATCGATACGGTGCGCTGGCTGCCGGCGGTATCGCGCAACCGCATCCGCGCCATGGTCGAGGACCGCCCCGACTGGGTGATTTCCCGCCAGCGCGCCTGGGGCGTGCCGATCACCATTTTCGAAAACCGCCAGAGCGGTGAATTGCTGCGCGACGAGGCGGTTAACGCCCGCATTGTCGCGGCGGTCCGCGAAGGCGGCGCCGATGTCTGGTTCGACGATGACAAAAGCCGCTTCCTCGGCCCGGATTATGAGCCCGACGAGTGGACGGCGGTGACCGATATTCTCGATGTCTGGTTCGATTCCGGCTGTACCCACAGCTTCGTCCTTGAGGACCGGGCTGAGCTTGCCTGGCCGGCGGACCTCTACCTCGAAGGCTCGGACCAGCATCGGGGCTGGTTCCAGTCGTCGCTGCTGGAGGCTTGCGGCAGCCGGGGGAAAGCCCCTTACAAGGCGGTCATGACTCATGGTTTCGTGATGGATGCGCATGGTCGCAAGATGTCGAAATCCATTGGCAATGTGATCGCGCCGCAAAAGATCATCGACCGGAACGGCGCCGATATCCTGCGCCTGTGGGTGGTTGCCACCGATTATTCCGAAGATGTGCGGATCAGCGACGAGATCATCCGCGCCCAGGTCGATTCCTACCGCAAGCTGCGCAATACGCTGCGCTTTCTGCTTGGCAATCTGGCCGGCTTTTCGGATGTCGAGCGGCTTGATGCGGAACAGATGCCGGAACTGGAACGCTGGGTCCTGCACCGTCTGGCCGAAATGGACACGCTGGTCCGCCAGGCGGTGGAAGAATATGATTTTCACCGCCTTTTTGCTGCTCTCTACACTTTCTGCACCGGCGATTTGTCGGCCTTTTATTTCGATATCCGCAAGGACTGTCTTTATTGCGACGGCCGCGATTCGACCCGCCGCCGGGCCGCCCGCACGGTGCTGGCCCAGGTCTTCGACTGTCTGGTGACCTGGCTGGCGCCGATCTTGTGCTTTACCGCCGAGGAAGCCTGGCTGGCCCGTGGCGGCGAGGTGGGCGGCTCGGTCCACCTGTGCCAGTTCCCGGCCATCCCGGCGGCCTGGAAGGACCCGGAATTATGCCAGAAATGGACCCGTATCCGGGCCCTGCGGCGGGTCATCACCGGGGCGCTGGAGGTCGAGAGGCGCGAAAAGCGGATCGGCTCCAGCCTTGCCGCTTCGCCCACGGTCTATGTCGCCGAAGCGGCGGACCGGGCTGTTCTGGAAAGCATCGACGGCGCCGAAATGGCCATTACATCGGGCATCGATATTGTCGGCGACAGGCCGCCGGCGGCGGCCTTCAGGCTGGACGACGTGCCCGGAATCGCGGTTGTCAGCGCCCCCGCCCAGGGCGACAAATGCGCCCGCTGCTGGCGCATCCTGCCGGAAGTCGGCAGCGCCGACAGCGGCCCCACGATCTGCCACCGCTGCGCCGCCGTGGTTGGCGCCGATTGCTGAACGGCCGCGCCGCTTTCTTTTTTGTCTGTCCCTCAGGCGCCGGGCGCTCGCCTCCGCTCGCTTGGCTTACGGGCCACGAGGCCCGGCGGCCCTTGGCCTTGCCGGGCTGACGCCCGGAAGCCTGGGTGATCGACCGCTTTTCAGTCTCCCTCCGAGCGTAGCGAGGCAAGGGCGACCGCCCGCCCGAGCCCATGCGAGGAAAGCCAAGCGAGCGGAGGCGAGCGCCCGGCGCTTGAGGGACAGATAAAAAAACAACGGATGACGGACCAATAATTTCGGTTACTGTCACCGAATTAAATGTCACCGAATTAATTCGATAAAAAACACCGCTCGGGCCCCTGATCCGGGGCTGATCGGCGGGCTGTAAAAAGGGGGTCCTGGCGGCTTGAAACCCCCCCGGCACTGTGTTACCTATCGCGCCGTTCGGACAGGGGGCTGGGCAAGCCATGGCATGCCTTTCCGGGTCCGTTATTTATTGACCGGTCGTTGCCCTGTAAGGGGTATGGGGCGCCGAAAGCGTCAGGGCCAGCAAAAGGTTTCCGAAACAAAGTGTCATCCGCCAATTCCACAGGCGCCGGCCTTGCCGGCCGATACGCCAAGGCGCTGTTCGATCTGGCAGCGGACGCCGGTGCCGTCGAGGCCGTCGAGCAGGACCTTGACGGTCTGGGCGCCCTGCTGGCCGACAGCGCCGACTTCCGGGCCTTTGTCGACAGCCCGCTGGTCGACACCGCGCACCGCTGCCGGGCGGTGGCGGCAATCGCTGAAAAAGCCGGCCTTCACCCCTTTAGTGCCCGCTTACTGGGAGTGCTGGCGGAAAACGGGCGACTGGCCGCCCTGGCCGGGGTGATTGAGGCCTTCCGCCAACTGGCCCGCGACGGGCGCGGCGAGGAAGAAGCCGAGATCGTTTCCGCCAGCCCGCTGGCCGCCGACCAGCTGGCCGCCCTGGAGAATATTCTGAAGACGCGCAGCGGGCGCGCGGTTCAGGTACAAAGCAGCGTCGATCCATCGTTACTTGGCGGGCTTGTCGTCCGCATCGGATCGCGCATGATTGATCATTCGCTCAAGACAAAGATAGACCGTCTTCGGCATGCCATGAAGGAAGGTGCATAATGGACATCCGGGCCGCGGAAATATCCTCGATCCTCAAACAACAGATCGCCAGCTTCGGCGACCAGGCGGAAGTCTCGGAAACCGGCCAGGTGCTGGCGGTTGGCGACGGCATCGCCCGGGTCTGGGGGCTCGATCAGGTACAGGCCGGCGAAATGGTTGAATTTCCCGGCGGCATCAAGGGCATGGCGCTGAACCTGGAGGCCGACAATGTCGGCGTCGTCATTTTCGGCGACGACCGCGGCATCAGGGAAGGCCACACGGTCAAGCGCACCGGGGCGATTGTCGATGCGCCGGTCGGCAAGGGGCTTTTGGGCCGGGTGGTCGATGCGCTGGGCAATCCGATTGACGGCAAGGGGCCGATCGAGGGTGCCGAGCGGCGCCGCATCGAGGTCAAGGCGCCAGGCATCATTCCCCGCAAATCGGTACACGAACCGATGCAGACCGGCCTCAAGGCGATCGACAGCCTGATCCCGGTCGGCCGTGGCCAGCGCGAACTGATCATCGGCGACCGGCAGACCGGCAAAAGCGCGGTCGCCATCGATACCTTCATTAATCAGAAGGGGATCAACGCCTCGGACGACGAATCGAAAAAGCTTTACTGCATCTATGTCGCCATTGGCCAGAAGCGTTCGACCGTCGCCCAGCTGGTCAAGACGCTGGAAGACGAGGGGGCGCTGGAATATTCGATCATTGTCGCCGCCACCGCTTCCGAGCCCGCCCCCCTGCAGTTCCTGGCCCCCTATACCGGCTGCACCATGGGCGAATATTTCCGCGACAACGGCATGCATGCGCTGATCGTCTATGACGATTTGTCGAAGCAGGCGGTCGCCTATCGCCAGATGTCGCTGCTGCTGCGCCGGCCGCCGGGCCGCGAAGCCTATCCGGGCGATGTCTTTTACCTTCATTCGCGGCTGCTTGAACGGGCCGCCAAGATGAACGATGACAACGGCGGCGGCTCGCTGACCGCCCTGCCGATCATCGAAACCCAGGCCGGCGACGTGTCGGCCTATATTCCGACCAATGTAATCTCGATCACCGACGGCCAGATTTTCCTCGAAACCGAATTGTTCTATCAGGGCATCCGCCCGGCGCTTAATGTCGGCATCTCGGTCAGCCGGGTCGGCTCGGCGGCCCAGATCAAGGCGATGAAACAGGTTGCCGGGTCGATCAAGCTGGAACTTGCCCAGTACCGCGAAATGGCGGCTTTTGCCCAGTTCGGCTCGGACCTCGACGCCGCCACCCAGCGCCTGCTGGCGCGCGGCGAACGGCTGACTGAACTGTTGAAGCAGGACCAGTTCTCGCCCCTGCCGGTGGAAGAACAGGTGGTCTCCATCTTCGCCGGGGTCAACGGTTTCCTCGACAAGCTGTAAACCCGGGTAATCACCCGCTTCGAGGCCGCTTTCCTGGGTGAAATCCGCAGCAAGCATGATGACCTGCTGGCCACCATTCGCCAGGAAAAGCAGATATCGCCGGATACCGACGCCCGACTGAAATCGATTCTTGGCGAATTCGTCAAGGCCTTCGTCTGAGCGGCTGAACAGGAACGCCGGAGCCCCGCCCCATGGCAAGCCTTAAAGACCTTAAAAATCGCATCGCCAGCGTCAAGGCGACGCAGAAAATCACCAAGGCGATGAAAATGGTCGCCGCCTCGAAACTGCGCCGGGCCCAGGAGGCGGTCGAGGCGGCCCGTCCCTTCGCCGAAAGAATGGCGACGGTAATCGGCTCTTTGGCCGGCGGGATGACGGAAAACGACGATGCCCCCCGGCTGCTCGCCGGAACCGGTAGCGACCGCCGCCAGCTGATTGTCGTGGCGACCTCGGAACGCGGCCTTTGTGGCGGCTTCAATGCGACCATTGTCCGTGCCGTGCGGCGCAAGGTGCACCAGCTTGAGGCCGACGGCAAGGCGGTGCGGCTGTTGTGCATCGGCAGGAAGGGGCTGGCGATGCTGGAGCGGGATTTTGCCGACCAGTTGCTCGATGCGGTCGATATGTCGGCGGTTCGCCAGCTTTCCTATGACGACGCCCAGGGCATTGGCGGGCGCATCCTGGAGATGTTCGGGAAGGATGAATTCGATGTCTGCACGGTGTTCTATAACCGTTTCAAGTCGGTCATCAGCCAGCAAGTGACGGAACAGCAGCTTATCCCCGTATCGCTGCCCGACGACGGCGAGGCGGGCGGCCCGTCGGGTGACGCCATATATGAATACGAGCCGGGCGAAGAGGAAATCCTTGTCGACCTGCTGCCCCGTAACGTGACCGTGCAAATTCTGCGGGTGCTGCTGGAAAACGCGGCCAGCGAACAGGGCGCCCGGATGACCGCGATGGACAACGCGACCCGCAATGCGGGCGACATGATCGATCGCCTCAGCCTGATCTATAACCGCACCCGGCAGGCGGCGATCACAACCGAACTTGTGGAAATTATTTCAGGCGCCGAAGCGCTTTAGGAAACAGAGACACTCTGGCGGAGATTGTTATGACCGAGACAAAAAACACCGGCCACGTTACGCAGATTATCGGGGCGGTCCTCGATGTCCAGTTCGATGGCCCCCTGCCCAACATCCTGAATGCCCTTGAATGCGAGAACCAGGGCAATCGGCTGGTCCTGGAAGTGGCCCAGCATCTGGGGCAGTCGACCGTCCGCTGCATCGCCATGGACACCACCGAGGGTCTGGTGCGCGGTCAGCCGGTAACCGACACCGGGGCCCCGATTACCGTTCCCGTGGGGCCCGAAACCCTGGGTCGTATTATCAATGTCATCGGCGAGCCGGTCGATGAACGGGGCCCCGTCAAGACCGATCTGAGAGCCCCCATACACGCTCCGGCCCCGCCCTTCGTCGATCAGTCGACGGAAACCGAAGTGCTGGCCACCGGGATCAAGGTGGTCGACCTTCTGGCCCCCTATGCCAAGGGCGGCAAGATCGGCCTGTTCGGCGGCGCCGGGGTCGGCAAGACGGTGCTGATCATGGAACTGATCAACAATATCGCCAAGGGCCATGGCGGCTTTTCAGTCTTCGCCGGGGTTGGCGAACGGACCCGCGAAGGCAACGACCTGTATCACGAGATGATCGAATCGAAGGTCATCAACCTGGACGGCGAATCGAAGGCGGCGCTGGTTTACGGACAGATGAACGAACCCCCGGGGGCGCGTGCCCGGGTCGGCCTGAGCGGCCTTACCCTGGCCGAATATTTCCGCGACCAGGAAGGCCAGGACGTGCTTTTCTTCATGGACAATATCTTCCGCTTCACCCAGGCGGGGTCCGAGGTTTCGGCCCTATTGGGACGCATCCCCTCGGCGGTCGGCTACCAGCCCACCCTGGCCACCGATATGGGCACCCTGCAGGAACGGATCACCACCACCAACAAGGGCTCGATCACCTCGGTGCAGGCGATTTACGTGCCCGCCGACGACCTTACCGACCCCGCCCCGGCAACCTCGTTCAGCCATCTGGACGCGACCACCGTGCTGTCGCGGCAAATCGCCGAACTGGGGATTTATCCGGCGGTCGACCCGCTCGATTCGGCATCGCGCATGCTCGACCCGCGGATTGTCGGCCAGGAACATTATGATATTTCCCGCGAGGTTCAGCGCATCCTCCAGACCTACAAGTCATTGCAGGACATCATCGCCATTCTGGGAATGGACGAATTGTCGGAAGAAGACAAACTGACCGTCGCCCGGGCGCGCAAGATCCAGCGTTTCCTCAGCCAGCCCTTCCATGTCGCCGAGGTCTTCACCGGCACCCCGGGGGTTCTGGTCGACCTGGCCGACACCATCAAGGGCTTCAAGGGCATTTGCGCCGGCGACTACGACCATCTGCCGGAAGGCGCCTTCTATATGGTCGGGACCATCGAAAAAGCGGTCGAAAAAGCCGAACGGATGGCGGCGGAAGCCGCCTGAGCCAGAGAGCAAGGGCAACAGTCATGAGCGACCGTGTAGCGTTTGAGCTGGTATCGCCGGAACGGCTTTTAATGTCGTCCCCGGTGGCGATGGCTGTCGTCCCCGGCAGCGAGGGCGACTTCGCGGTCATGCCCGGCCATGCGCCGGTCATTTCGACCATCCGCCACGGGGTCCTTGAAATTCACCAGGACGAGGACGGGGCACCAACCCGGGTTTTCCTGCGCGGCGGGTTTGCCGAAGTGATCGACGACCGGCTGACCGTTCTGGCCGAGGAAGCGATTATGCTGGCCGAGCTCGATAGCGAACAACTAAGGCGCCACATTGCCAACGCCGAGGAAGACCTCCGCGACGCCGCCGGCGACGAAGCCCGGGCCAAGGCGGCCGCGGTCCTGGAACAGCTTACCGAACTTGGAAGCGCCCTCGGGCTTTAGAGTGCTTCGGGCCGCAATTAAGTATTGTCGTCTAATTGCGATTGGCTTTTCTCCGCGTTTTATGTGTCCTGACCGGGTTCATGGTTGTCTCCGAGGTCGGCACGGTGTGGTTGCCACCTCATGATGGTGTCGGATCACATTAGAGTCTTTTTCTCTTTGACGGAATCGAAGGGGATTCATAAATTGGCCGATTTGTGATTCAAGATGATTGCTGGGTGGGAGGCTAGCAATCATGGCCAGACCTTATTCTCCTGATCAGCTGTGGCTCGAAACTGCCGTTCCTGTCGCGCGG
>Ga0114931_10011873_pt1 | contig 10242 bp, 8 predicted proteins | sample 2SBtaG_FD_89579 | JGI IMG/M metagenome (GOLD analysis project Ga0114931, IMG submission 89579) | Deep subsurface microbial communities from Kolumbo volcano to uncover new lineages of life (NeLLi) - 2SBTROV14_V59a metaG | ecosystem: Environmental > Aquatic > Marine > Volcanic | place: Kolumbo... | reverse complement strand
GGGGGTGGATGTGCCCCGCACGGTCGGCCCGGAACCGATGATGGCGAGACGATCGCAAACCACGACGGAGATAAACAGCGTGAACAGTTGGCCAGCCCGGCATGCGCGCGCCAAGCCTCCGCCCTTGATGAGGCTGAGCTGTTTACGAACGGTGTTGAGCTGTTCGATGTTGGCACCCCGGGAGCTGAGCATCCGGGTGAGACGTTGCTTATCTTCCAGGGAGATTCCCGGTGCGGGGGCGGGCAGCAGCGCGGAGGCACCACCGGAAAGAAGGCAAATGCAAAGATCTTGTTCCGAGAGTTCGGCCACCATCTCCAGAATGTGTTTGGCTCCAGCAACACCGTCGGTGGTCGGTTCGTTCACGCCCGCAGGACGACCGGGATGCAGCGTGATGGTATTGAGCGTCCGCACACAGTCCCGTGGGACGTTGATCCAGCCGGTCACGTGTTTTTCCGCGAGTAGCGAATGGCCGAGCGCTTGTTCCAATCCGGCGGCCATTCCCGCGCCGGCCTTCCCCGCGCCGACGACAACGATCCGGCGGACGTGATCCAGGTCGATGATGTCGTCGGCGACGATTAACTGTCGCCCTTGCACTTGGATGGCTTCCAACACCAAGCGATCGGAACGCACCGCATCGACGCCTGCCCGCCAAATTTGCAAGGCGTCGTGACGCAGTTGTTCTTCAGTGCGACGCGGGACGGACGGATTCATGGTTGTGCTATCCCCGTTTGGCCAACACGCCATTGACGACCAGGGCAACCATCAACACAACTCCCATGACGAAGGGCCGCAACAGGTCGGGAACCCAGGAGATTTGATTTAGCCCAACGGCCAACACGCTGAACGTGAGCACGCCGATGGCCGTTTTCGTCATACTTCCTTCGCCACCAAAAAGACTTGTTCCGCCGAGTACAACACAGGCCACGGCCTCTAGCAACAGCGAGGCATTTTGATCTTGGCTGACATTCGCCAGTTTGCCGGCGACGATCAGCCCGCCCAGCCCGGCGGTGAACGCGGAGACGGCAAGGCAGGCGACAATGATCGCGTCGGTTCGCACGCCAGCCAGTCGGGCGGCTTCGCGATTGCCGCCGGTCATGAAAACGTAGCGACCAAATCGGGTATGTTCCAGCACGATATGCCCTAAGACGAACACCGCGACCGCCACCAACGCGCTGTAAGGCAACTCACGAACTTCGGTGATCGGAATGCCACGATTCCCGATGGTTTTGAGTACCTCCGGCACATTCAACGCGGCGCTCTGCGTCACTTGAGCAGAAAGCCCGTCGGCGATGTTCATCATGGCAAGCGTGATAATGAAACTAGGCAGCGCTGCCCAAACGGTCAGCCATCCGGAGATTAGCCCCAGCAGCAGGCAGGAAAGTAGCGGCAGGGCGATGATCAGTAGGATCCAGCCTCCTCCGGCGTGTTCAACACCCAACGGTTCGAAAAGGACCGTCTCGCCGCGCGTCCAGCCATCCAACACGATGGCATGGTAGAGCCAGCCCGAGAAGCTCGCGCACCACAGCGCGACCATGCCGACCGACAGATCGATCTCGCCACACAGAAGAACGAAAGTCAGCCCAACAGCCACGATACCCAAGATGGCACCTTGCCGCAGAACTTGCACGAACGTGGCGACCTTGAAGAAATCGCCGCCGGTGGCAACCGTGAAGAAAATCAGCAGGATCATCAGGCTGACAAACGGCGCGACATCGCGGTGGGTCCAGCGCGACCGGGACACGGATATCTCAGGCTGGGTCAATGGACTGATTCTCCTGCTCTACAACACTGCGTCCCAAGTTTCGTTCTCACGCATACTGCAACAAGGTTGTTTTATCTAATTGCGTGTCGGTGAATTCATGGGTTTGCTTTCCGCGACGCACGACGAGGATACGGTCGGCTTGCTTGAGCAGCAACTCCGGCTCGATCGAAGCCAGCACGACGGCCACCCCTTGTTCGCGGAGATCGGCGATGATCTTCAGGATTTCGTCCTTGGCTTGGACATCCATCCCTCGCGTTGGTTCTTCGAGAAGCAACACGCGAATCGGACCCAGTAGCCATTTAGCGAGCACGACCTTCTGTTGATTTCCACCCGAGAGATTCCACACGGCAAGTCGTGGATCGGCCGGACGGCACCCCACGCGGCGTAAGACAGGCTCGGTCGTTCGCAATTCGGCCTTGCGCGAGAGCCAGCGACCGACGGCGGCGCGGAGATGTGCGAGCGTAACGTTCTTGTGGATTTCGGCCTTGTGGTACAGCGATTGCGCGCGATCGGCGGCCACCAAGGCCACATGATGCCGCACGGCATGCGCCGCATTTCCCAACCGCAGCGGTACGCCATCGACGGTGATCGTGCCGGTGGATGGTCGCAGCGCGCCGGCAATCGCATGGACCAGCTCTTGATGACCAGCCCCCACGAAGCCATACAGGCCGACACATTCACCGGCGGCCACCTCAAAACTCACTTTGCTGAAATGTCCGGGAAGCGTGAGCCCTTGGACACGTAACACGGCCGGTTCGTCGCGACGCGGCGGCAACGTGGTGGACGTTTCATAGCCGACTTCCGCGACGTCCATTGCATGCCCCAACATCGCGTGAATGACGGAGTGCTTGTCGAGTTGGGCCACTGGCTTGGTTTCGACGCGCTGACCATCGCGGAGAATCGTGATGCGATCGCAGATTTCCAGCACGTCTTCGATGAAGTGGCTGATGAAGATCACCGCCACCCGGCGCTTGCGGAGTTCGGCAATCATCTCGAACAAGCGTCGCGTTTCGGGAGGGCTCAACGCACTGGTTGGCTCGTCGAGGATTAACACTCGGGCTCCGCTGTTCAAGCCACGGGCGATCTCGACCATTTGCCGAACCACGAGTGGAAAGCTGTCCAACCGTCGGCGGACATCGATGTCGATTCCCAGTTCCATCAGATACATGCGCGCTTTGCGCCGCATCGTTTTCCAGTCGATCCAACCAAGGCGCGTCAGGGGTTGTCGCCCCAGGAACAAGTTTTCAGCCACCGACAGGCTGTCGATTCCCGAGAGTTCTTGATGGACCATCGCGATGCCCAGCGACATGGCCGTTTGGGGTGAACTCAATCGCACTTGCTCTCCATCGAGCAAGACTTGACCTTCGTAGTCGGGCAGAGCCCCCGCGAGGATTCGCATCAAGGTACTCTTGCCGGCGCCGTTGCCGCCAACCAAGCCGTGAACTTCACCGGCGGCAAGCGAGAAGTCGACATCGGCTAAAGCGACCTCGCCGCCGAACCGCTTTGTGATGCGGCGGCATTGGAGTACCGCTTCGGCGGCAGGCGGGTTGGGCGAAATCGCGGTCGTTGGCACGTCGTGCTACACCAAACAGTGGCGTGGATCGGCAAGAAAGAGCATCGCGTCGAGATTGTTCGTCTCAAGCGAAACCAACGGACCGGGTGTAATGATTTCTCGCGGCACGTCTTCGATCTTCTCGCCGTTGCGGCAAATGAATTGCCCGATTTCCAATGCCGTTTTATGAATCAAACACACAGGGTTCACGGTCGTGGCGGCTAATTGTCCATCACGCACCGCCGCTAGCCCTTCCTTTTGTCCGTCGACCGCCGTAAGGATCATGTTTTCGTGTGGTGTGCCGCGCAGCGCGGGAACACAGGCCAGGGCCATGTCGTCGCTGTGGAAGAACGCCCCGGCGATGGGTTTGCTGCTCTGATTCAACAGCGCCTCGAAGGTATTGCGGGCTTTCGCCTTTTCCCAATCGCACCAGCGGACCCCGCCGCCGAGAACCTCGACCTTGGGAAAATCGGCCAGCACGTTTTCAAACCCTTGACGACGCCCACGGGCCCCGCTGTGGGCATCTTTACCGCCAATGTGGATCACGCTGCCGCGACCACCGATCTTTTCCATCAAATAGCGAGTGCTTGTCTCGCCCATGTAAACCTGATCGGGTTGAACCTGCACCCAAACGCCCGAGGCGTGTTGCCGATCGGGGGCGACCAGTTGGGTGTCCATCGAAAGGACCGGGATGCCCCGTTTGTGGAGCATTCGCACGGGCTCGGCAAGTGAGTCGATTTGCACCGCTTGAAAACAGCAGAAGTCCCAATCGTCGTCGACGATGAGGTCGATTTTTTCGCGTTGTTTTTGCGAATCGAATTCACCGTCGAACCATACGACTTCGACACCCAGCAGGTTACCCCATAACTCGGCCGTGTCTCGGCCAAGTTTACACCAAGTGCTTTGCAAGCCAGCGTTGGAAAAGGCAGCTCGCAGCGGGCGCCGCCCATGGGCATCGGCCGTTGCCTTGGGGGCCGACGATGAACAACCACCCAAGGTCGCCCCCCACCCCATGGCGGTTCCCGTGGTCATCCACCGCAATACGTCCCGGCGATGGGGAGTATTGCTCGATTGCTCGTCGGTCATCAGGATCCTCTCATGCAAGACGTGCCGTTATTTCGATAGCGCGAACCAACCGCGCGACGCCCAACGAAGCGCGCTCGACGATCCGTTATCGTAGGCCGCCGCGGCACCGTGGGGCAAGTCTTGCCAGACGACGCATTTCGCCGCAAGACCTTGAAATGCGTCGCGTTTGCTACTCGGCCACTTGGTCTTCCGACTTCACTTTGCGGATCAGTTTCAGAAACGCTTCCATCGAGGGACAACGCTTCGCGGGATCGCGACGCAGACAACTTGCGATCGCCTTGGCGAGGCGGGCATTGATTTGAGGGCGACGTTTCACAATATCGACATGCCGCTGCGTGGCGTGTGTCATGGCGACTTGTCCGGTCGTGCCACGTTCCCAAGGCAACTCGAAGGTCAGAATTTCGTAGGCGGTCACGCCAAACGCGAAGACATCGAGACGTTGATCGGTCTTGAGCCGTTTGACCAACTCGGGAGCCATATAGTTTGGTGTCCCCGTGCGATTTCCGGGCATCATGAAGGGTGGCGTCGCGGGCACCGCCAGGCCAAAGTCGATTAACTTGAGTGTGTCAGCTTCGGCCGTGGTACACATCAGGTTGCGCGGACAAACATCGCGGTGGATATAACCGGCAGCATGCACCGCCTGTAGTGCCATGGCCGTCTCTCGAATGAGCGTGAGCCGCTTGCCGTCCAGCAGGGCGCTGCGCCCAATGATCAGCGAGTTGAGACCCGCTCCTTCAAGAAACTCCATCACCAAGTATTGCTGCCCCGTGGTCGTGATTCCGTGTTCGTAGGTCTTGACGATGTTCGGGTGATCTATGGCCATGGCGATTTCGCCTTCGACCGGCTTCTTGAGGCCCTTGAATCGCGATTCAAAGAACGCCGTCTTCTCGGCGTCGAGAATTTTGAGGGCCACGATGCGATCGTTTTGTCGGTCACGGGCCATGTAGAATTCCGACATCGTGCCGGAGATGGCTTCGCGCAGCAACTCGAAGCGGCCGCGAATGTCGGTCTTGCCGCCGCTGAACATTGTCTTGAAGTTATCCAGTAACCCCATGGTGGGTTACTCCTTTGACGATCATCGTTCCGCGACGCCCCCGTCTATTTCCCGCAGTAATCGATGGTACGGGCGATCTCGCTCTTCAGATTCGCGCGTGTCACGATTCGGTCGATAAAGCCGTGTTCGAGGAGGAATTCGCTGGTTTGAAAACCCTTGGGTAATTCGATCCGAATCGTGGCTTTGATGGTCCGCGGACCTGCAAAACCGACCAGTGCTTTGGGTTCGGCGAAAATGACATCTCCCAAGGAGGCAAAACTAGCCGCCACCCCCCCCATCGTCGGATTGGTAAGCACCGAGATGAACAGTCCGCCAGCCTCGTCATAGCGGGCCAACGCGGCTGAAACTTTTGCCATTTGCATCAGCGAGAGAATGCCTTCGTGCATGCGAGCGCCCCCGCCGGAACCACTGATGATGATCAACGGTAGATTTTGTTCAATGGCTCGTTCGATCAGTCGCGTAAGTTTTTCGCCGACAACGGCTCCCATGCTTCCCATGATGAAGGCCGAATCGGTTACGCCGAACGCAACCCGGCGCGCGCGAATTATTCCCGTTCCCACGATGGCCGCTTCTCGCATCCCGGTACGGGCCTGCTCGTCAACCAAGCGGTCGCAATAGGCTTTCTTATCAGTAAAATCGAGCACGTCGACAGGCTGCAACTCCGCATCACACTCTTCAAACGTACCTTCGTCGAGAAGTTGGTTGATGCGCTCCTGCGCCGAAACATACCAATGGTAGTCACACTCGGGACAGACACCGAGTCGCTTCTCGGCCTCTTTGCGAAAGATGGTTGCCCCACAGCCGGGACATCGCTTCCAAAGTCCCTCGGGCACTCCGCGTTTCGGTCGACGCCCCGTCGTTTTTGGATCAGACTTGCCAACGCTCATGACGCTCACCTTGTTCTCACGATGTGGCCGGTGCCAATTCGGTTTCGATCACCTGCCAACCGCAGGGTTCGGTATAAGACTTCCACAAGTCGCCCAGCACGCCGTGTTGCAGTTCGCAACGCACCAACGACATCATTGGTTCGGAAACCACCAAAGCAATGGTGCCTTCCTTTTGTTTCTTTATCAACTTCTTCAGCACCGTGTGGAACCGGGCACGCGCGTCGCTGAGCGTCTCGCCAGAGGGAGGGCAAACGCTGTCCGGGCTTTCCTGCCACATTCGGTAAATCTTCGGATGTTTGCGTTTGATTTCCTCGACCGACATGCCTTGCCACAATCCGTGGTCCAAATTCTGAAGATGATCCAGCTTGCGACACCGAACGTCGAGCGCCGTGGCAAGTGTCTTGGCTGTCGTAAGTGCCGGCTCGGCATCGGAACAATACACGGCGCGAATGCCCAAATCTCGCAGCGCTTCCACCGCGACGGCGACTTCTCTCGTGCCACGCTCGTTCAGCGGTATATCGAGCGTTCCGTGTACACGGGCTTGATCGACGTAGTCGGTCGCCCCGGGTCGAATCAAGACGATTCGCAACATAACGGTGGTTACCTTTGTCCTAACCAACGTGAGACCGCAGCTTGCTATTCAGCGCCCGAAGACGGTCTTGATAATCGTTGGATCGAAAGATACCCGATCCAACTACAAACAAATCGGCGCCAGCATCGGCACATGCGGCAATCGTTGAGTCGTTCACGCCGCCGTCAATCTCCAAGAGCGGCCCCGTTTCCGAACGCTCTCTAAGTTGCTTAAGTTTCTCAAGGGCAACGGGTTCAAACGATTGGCCTCCAAAGCCGGGCATGACGCTCATGATCAGAATCAGGTCGCACAACGCAATATAATTTTCAATGACCGATAGCGGAGTTGATGGGTTGATAGCAACGCCAGCACCCGCGCCCGTGGCCCGAATAACTTCCAGAACCTCCCCCACTTCGTTGACCGCTTCGGCGTGAAAGGTGATCACGTCGGCTCCCGCATCACGAAACCGCGGGGCGTACAACGCCGGATCGGAGATCATCAGGTGTACATCCAATACCAGCGAAGTCAGCCCGCGAATGGCTGAGACAATAGGCAAGCCATAGGTCATGTTGGGTACGAAATGTCCGTCCATCACATCCAGGTGCAGCGCGACAACACCGGCATCTTCCAGCAGGCGTATTTCCCGTTGGAGATTGGTGAAATCGCACATCAACATCGACGGCAAGACAGCCGGTACATTGGCGCGCAAACGCTGAAGGGGGTTGTCCGGGGACATGGCGAGGTCGTGCCGAGATCGGCACGCATTGTCAGACGACGACTGGCGGAGAAAAAAAATACCGCAGTGGCAACCAGACGGCCGTTGAAGCCGTCGTCCTGTTGAATCGTTGCGCTCGCTCCGTCACCAAATTGCGTGTGCTTCAGAGCAGCAAAACAAAGACGAATCTTAGACTTTGTCAATGCGGCGGTACAACCACCTTGAGACTTCAATAGCGTAGCACAACGGACCCATCGCGTCGTCCCAACATTGGCCAGTCCCAGTAATGCAATAACCCCCGAAAGGGTGGCCCGTGACGCAACTGCTTGTGAACAAGTGAATTGTGTCAGTCGATTGCCCGGGTTCCGTGAGACTCCAAAAGAAAGCTAGCCCAGGAGTGGGGCTCCTGGGCTAGCGTAAGATGGGCCGCGATTGTTACCAAGGTTTACTTGGAGTCGCTCTCGCCGGAATCATCATCGTCGGAGTCGCTATCGTCGGAGTCGTCACCGTTGTCCGATGATTCTTCTTCCGCTGGCACGATGATATCGTCGTTTACGCCCTGTTTGAGCGACGAGACGATGGTGCGTTCCATCATCACCTCACCCATCGGCGTTTCGCCTTCCAAGACGAGTACCGTTCGCAACGATGAGTCGACGGTCTTTCCCGATTCTAAATCGAAGTAGACCGCGCCAGTCGATTCCTGTTCGGTAACCTCGAGTTCAACGTCTGCTTCATTGTCTTCGTCGATCTCCAGCGCAATCTCGCTGGTGACACCAATCTTGGCTAATTTTTTTCCGTCACGGTCTTCCTGACCTTCGTAGGTATAGCTTTTCTCGGTGACCTGTTTGGCGGGTCCCATCTCCAAGGTAGTTGACTTGGACCATGTTCCGCCTTCGTCCATCGCCTCGGTGGGCAGCGTGATCACGGATTCGGCGATTGCCAACTTCACGGTTTCGGCATCCATTCCGATCCCCAACAGGGCGAAGAATCCGCCCCCGCCCCCGCCGTCTTCATTTTCCTTGGCTGCTTCAAAGGCTTTGGTCAATTCGTCCGATAAGGTGACATCCTTGACCTCACCAGAGGGCGTAATCGTTACCTGGGTCGTCCCGGCGGTCAATCCGGTGAGGATGTCCCCCATCCGCTCCCAGATCATCCCTTCACCTTCTTCGCCAGACTTCGAGTCGTAGGCGAATTCGCCAGTAAATCCAGAGTTCATGCGAAATTGCAATCGATCGATGGTCTGGGTCAACGTCGCGCTGCCATCGTCGGCAATCGAATCGACTTTCCACGTCAGGTCCAAGGCCTGATCGACGTCAAACACGATCTCAATTCCGCCAAAGTCGACTTCGATCTTCATCTTCTGCAAGGTCGCGTACGGGATATTCTCACCGACCTTGAATTTCCAGGCCAGCTTTTCACCGGCGGATGCTGAGTAAACACTCGTCAAAGAGAGCACCGCCGCGGTGGCGATTACCAGTGCCGTGCGTGTGGCAACAAAGACCTTCATGCGTTTCACCTTTTTTCTCATGGACTCCGAAAACCAGCAGGACGCTGAAATCGATCCGCCAATCGCCGGGAGCGAAGGTAGAACAAAACCAAGCCTGTGGTTGCAAATCTGGCGGAATTCTGTACCCGTGAAGAATAATTCCCGTGGCTCCGGTTTGCAATAAGCGGTGCAGCCGACTCACGCTATCACGATTTCTTCATGCGGCAAGCCCACCAATTTCCCGCCGCGAATAGCGACTCTCCCCCCTTTCCAGCAAGTTCCCAGGCCAGATTTCACGGAGAGTCGCCGCTAAACCTTAATACCCAAGTGTTGCAGCTCGGGTTTCGCCTTCATGGGGTGGAATCTTTCTTAAAACATCTTCGCTCTCCGTCGCGGCGGGCGTTTTGCGTTGGAAAATGACCATCCTGGTACCACTCCTTCTTTGGCGTGAAAACCGCTCCCTTGCCCCGCCGTGTGGTTCTGGCGCCGGTCCGGGCACCCCTAGGAAGCTCCGTTTTCACGACGAACGCATGGCCGTTTCAGGTGTTTACCGCGATCTCTCGGCGAACGACCGCTCATCAAACCCTCCGGCACGTCGCCCCGCTTGTTGCCAGAACTACTACCGCGATGCAGCGGGTTCAAACCTTGTAGCACGCCGAAGGGGTGATTTCCCTGATCGGGGGACGTGCCCCCGGGAGGGCAGCCGTGGGATCGATCCGTTTTGTCTCCAAGAGGGTGAGAGCGAGTTGGTTGTCGCGGCTAACCGTCGGGCTGGGACATTTCGACGGTGAACCACCGCTGCTCAGCGTTGGTTGAGTTCTTCGCTGCGTGGCAAATCGTCTAGGCTGGAGAGACCAAAAAGGTTGAGGAAACGCTGCGTGACATAGTACCGGGCTTTCCTGGGCTTTTGATCGCCTCGTTCGACACGGAGCAGTTGGCGACGGACCAATTGGTTGAGCACGGCTCCGCTTTGCGTACCGCGAAGTTCGCGAATGCGATCCGATGTGGTCGGCTGGTTGTACGCCACGGCTGCCAGCACTTCGACGGCGGCTTGCGATAAGCGAGCCTCGCGGACGCGCCCATGGAATCGATCTCGAATACGGTCGAACTCGTCGAGCAACGACATGCG
>Ga0114931_10011872_pt1 | contig 10243 bp, 10 predicted proteins | sample 2SBtaG_FD_89579 | JGI IMG/M metagenome (GOLD analysis project Ga0114931, IMG submission 89579) | Deep subsurface microbial communities from Kolumbo volcano to uncover new lineages of life (NeLLi) - 2SBTROV14_V59a metaG | ecosystem: Environmental > Aquatic > Marine > Volcanic | place: Kolumbo... | reverse complement strand
CTTTGAACAATTGTTTTTGGTGTTGTAGGCGTTCTTCTGCACGCTTGCACAATTCGTGAGGCTCTGGTAAACGAGTTTTACCTCTCATTTTTGCTCCACCGCTTTTTTTGATACATACATTTTCAATTTTTAACACTGTGACAGCATATTCTATTTCTGCTGTTTAATCATTTTCTGGCGGATGTTGACCATATCCACATTTGCAATTTCGCCTTGCTTTAATCATAAATAATTGCCAATTTTAAAGCATGAGTGAGTTTAGAATAATTTATCGGGCCAAGGCAAGACGTATAAAAAACTATGTCGTTCGCCGGCTTGATACTATTACAAAAATCGAATTGCTTGTTTTCCTCGTTGCAGCAATCGCTTTTTATCTGGACAGGGTGAACCTCAAACTTTATTGGGCGCTGCGGTCGGGTGGTGACGCCAGGGCATGGGATTTTTTTAATGATTTCGTTAAAATAATTTATGCGATTGGTTTTGTGACTGGCTTTGGCAGAGTACATAGGACTCTGCAAAATTCCAAATTACACCTTCTTTTATTTCAGCCAATCTCCGTTCGTTCATTGGTAAAAGTAACCCTATTCGACCTTTTCATTCCGTTTTTGATTTTTTACCCATTGTGGTTCGCAAGCTTGTTTATCTTTGCGATTAAATGTCACCTTTCTCTGCAATTCTCCTTTTATTGGTTCATCGTTAATTCACTGATGTTTTTTCTCACGCCATTGGCAGGAATTGCGATCGCAGTTGTTTTTCGGGAAAAGCGCGTTTGTCCGCGGAAAAATATTCGGGTTGCAGGTGTCATTGCCGTGGTTGCCGCGATGGCTTTTCTTGTTTTCAAATTCGATGTACTTGTCCATTATTATTGGCTTATGATTTCTGCAAATACTGTTTTATTGAATCTTGCTGCTTTCCTGACAAGCAAGTCTTTGGCGGAACAATTTATCCATTCTCCGTCTCATTTTGGCGTTCATACAAAAAAATTCCGACATTTATGGGGCTACCGGTTTTTGGAGGCTTATCTGTTCCTCGTACCGCGGTCGATGCATTCTATTGTAAGCAAGGATTCCCTTTTTGCACTCCGCCGCTACAAATCATTTTGGGGCATCGTTGTTTTTATGCTCGTGATGACCACCGGAGGCACGGTCACAATTTCGGGGGTGAAAAATGCATCGAGCTGGCTTTTATTTTCCAATATTTTTGCAGCTTTTTTAATTGCCAATGCTTCATTCAAATTCAACCTTGAGAATGTTGAGGCTTTACAAATTATCAAATCAAACCCGATCAAGGCAAGTCATTACTGGTGGGGCAAGTTTTGGGTGGGGTTCACACCTGTATTGTGGCTCATCATTTATGGGACTATTTTACTAGTGCTCCGCCAGGGAATGGACATTGCCATTATTGCCGGTTCTTTTTCGCTTTCCCTGTTTTTTACATTCACCCTGATTTTTATGCAAAACAATTTTTCACTTTACTCGTATCCTTATTCCCGTTATGCTCCGCTGTGGTACAATTTGTACATTGCCCTCGCGGTGGCCTTTTTTACTGTTTTTCTTTTTCCTCCTTTGACAATAGCTTTTTTGTTTTTTGGCTACTATGCAATTTTTCGGGTTCTGCGTCGAATTAAAAATCTGGAAATTTCATAAATGATTAAAATTAAAAATCTGTCCAGGTCTTTCGGGCAGGTAAAAGCGCTCGATGATTTTTCAGTAGAAATCAAAAAGGGAGAGCTTTTTGGATTAATAGGACCAAATGGTGCGGGAAAAAGCACTTTGATGAAATGCCTGATCGGATTGCTCAAGCCCGACCAGGGTGAGATTTTAATTGACGGCGAGAATGCCGTCGAAAATACGATTTCGGCTAAAAAACGGATCGGTTACGCCCCGGAAGATCCGGTGTTGTACGACTATTTGACGGGTACGGAATTCCTTGAATTTATTGCTGATCTTCGAAAGGTGCCGCGAGAAGCATCGCAGGAGAGGACAATGTCGCTTTTACAAAACTTTGGTCTCGAAGGAAAGGCGAATCAACTTGTTGCGGATTATTCTCATGGCATGAAGCAAAAAATATCCCTGGCTGCCGCTTTAATCGCAAAGCCGGAAATTTTATTGCTGGACGAGCCGATGAGTGCTCTCGACCCGGAAAGTATCTTTTGGTTTAAAAACCATTTACAGCAATTGTGCGAAAGCGGTGTGACCGTCATTTTTTCCTCGCATATTTTGGATACGGTAGAAAAGATATGTGATCGTGTGGGGATAATTCACAGGGGCAAGATGGTCGCTTGCGATACGATAGAGGCTCTTCGTCGGAAATCCGGGGGACATGCAAGTTTGGAAGAAATTTTTATGCATCTCATTTCAAAATAAAAGCGAATGGAAATCGTGAAAAATCATAAAATATTCATTTCTCTTTTCCTGGGTGTCTTGTTTGCATCTGCAATAAATGCTGCGGATAAAATAGAAATCAGTATTGTTTATCCCAAAGAGGGCAGCACTGTCACAGCAGCAGCCAGCGATTCTTCTTTTATCTTCGGGCAGGTGAGTACGCCGGATGCTCAGCTCGTGATTAACGGTGAAAAATGTCAGGTTTATCAGAATGGTGCTTTCCTTGCTTATATACCGATCGATCCCGGTGATTTTACTTTTCATTGTGCCGCTTTTCTGGATGGTGATACGGCTTTTGTCGAGCGCTCGGTTTTCATTCCGCCGCTGCTAAAAACAACCGCAAACGATTCGCTTTCGATTGATGAAAAATATATTTTCCCGAATAACGACCTGGAGCTTGTCCAGGGTGATTTGTTCCGTGTTTCCTTTAAAGGAACACCGGGCTGCAAAGCCAGTTTTACCATTGATGGCGTGCGTGAAAATATTCCTATGGCCGAACACAATCCGCCGCGAGATTTTTATTGGGGCGAAAGCGTTTTTGGCGACAAAATGACTTTTTTGTCTGATAGCGTTCGCGGAATTTATACGGGCAGTTACCTGATTCAGCCCATGGACTGGCGAGCCGACCGGCGTATAATTTTCAAGTTAAAAAATGCAGCCGGCGATTCCGTAGTGAAAACGGCTGCCGGGCATTTGTCAATTGTTGATACCAGTCTTCCTCGCGTTGCCGAGCTGATCCCGGATTTGACGGTATTGCGCACCGGACCGGCACGGGGTTATTTTTACTTTTTACCGGGGGGAGTAAAACTGTGGATTTCCGGGAAGCAAGGGAATTATTATCGTGTCCGTTTTTCCGAACTGGAACAGGGGTGGGTGCAGCAGCAAAGCATTCGCTTTTTGCCCGCGGGCACGCTTCCGCCACATGCTGTTGTGCAGCTTGTCAGAACGTACGATCTGGGACGAAAAATTCGGATAAAAGTTTTTAGCGGAGAAAGGGTGCCTTTCAGAATTGAGCAATTGACACAACCACAGGCGCTGAAGATCATTTTATTCGGCATTTCTTCCGACACGGACTGGATTCGTCATAATTTCAAGGATCCCTTAATCAGGGAAATACGCTGGAAGCAGATTTCCCCGGATGCATATCAATTAAGCATCGAGTTGAATCAAAAACAGCAGTGGGGTTATAATCCGTTTTATGATGAAAATGATAATTTTTGTATTGACATAAAAAAAACGCCGAAAATCTCCGGCTGGCCGCATTCGCCGTTGGACGGAATCTCCATTTTGCTCGATCCCGGCCACGAACCCGATACCGGTGCCGTCGGCCCGACCGGCTTTGCCGAAAAGGATGCCAACCTGATGCTCGCGACTGTTGTCGGGGAAAAACTCAGATCGAAAGGCGCTGTCGTCTATTACACGCGGACAGGCAAACAAGGGATTTCCCTGGGCGCAAGAGTCCGTTTGGCAAAAATATTGGATCCGGATATTTTGTTGAGCCTTCACCACAATGGCCTGCCCGATGGCGTCAATCCGTTCAGAAATCGCGGAACAAGTTCATACTATTATCGCCCGCAGAGCTACAAGCTGGCGGTGTTGCTGCAAAAGCATTTGTTAAAAAAGCTGAAATTGAATAACTATGGTTTATTTTTTGATAACCTTGCAATGTGCCGTCCGCCGCAAATGCCGGCAGTTCTTATTGAACCGGCTTTTATGATCCATCCGCAGGAAGAAATGTTGATAAAATCCGATAAATATCGAAATGAATGCGCCGACGCTATTGTTGAATCTATTGAGCAGTTTTTGCGGGAAGCAAAAAAATAGCCCAACAATATTGGATATTTATTTGATCAAATTCTGATTGATATCTATTTGGAATAGCTTTATTTTTTATAAAAGTACATATAATTTTTTTAGAGGGTGCAAAATGACCACAAAAGAAAAAGTACAACAGGAAATAAATGAAATGCCTGAAAATTTATTGGAGTAGGTATATAGCTATATTCATTCTATTAAATCCCGAAAGAATGGAAAAAAGGAAATTCATACTTTCAAGCTGAATGGAGCATTTGATAATATAAATATTCGGCAAAAAGCTTATGAGTAGGATTTTTGTTGATACAAATATGTTGTTGAATCTATTGAGCAGTTTTTGCGGGAACAGAAAGATTAAATGGAGGTTTGTTGAATTACAAGTTTTGTCCGGTGTGCGCCCATCCGCTAAAGGAGAAAAAGATTGATGGCCGGATCAGAAAAGTATGTGAAAAGTGTGGATTCATTCACTATAAAAACCCTGCGCCTGCTGCCGGCGTTATTCTGGAAAAAGACGGCAAAATTTTGTTAGTGAAAAGAAAGTACAAACCCAAGGCCGGTTTGTGGAGCCTGCCGGCGGGATTTGTAGAATATGATGAATCACCTGACGCCGCCTCTGTGCGCGAGACTTTTGAAGAAACCGGAATTAAGGTCAGCATTGTAAAGCTTTTTGAGGTCTTTGGTGCCTGTGACCTGCCGGACAATCACGTTGTTGTGGTTTTGTACATTGCTGAAATGACCGGCGGAAAACTTCGCCCCGGTGATGATGCTGAAGCTGCCGAATTTTTCCCTCTGCAAGGTTTGCCAGCGGACATGGCCTTTTCAAGTCATAAAAAAGCTTTACAAAAATATATTGATGGTTCGGCTAGACAACAAATAAATGGTAATATTATATGAGGATATTCATTTCTGGAATTAGTTGTGTTGGTAAGACTACAATCGGAGCAAAACTTGGAGATTTACTTGGCCGCTCTTTTTATGATCTCGATGATGAAATAGAAAGATATTTTTCTACTTCTATTGAGCGCCTTCAAAATAAATTTTTGACTATGTATTCTTTTCGAGAAGAAGCATCTAAAGCTTTAAAGCACCTTCTTAACCAGGAAAATAGTCAAGATTTTGTTATTGCGCTTCCCCCAAGTGGATTAATGGGTGCTTATTGGAGGATAGTTAAAAAGTCCGAAGGTACTATCATTGTACTTTTAGACGATGCTACAAACGTTTTGGACAGACTAACATTTTTTGATATTGACTCCAAACCTATTGAAAAACATTTGACGGAAAAAGAAAAGAAAATTTATTTAAAAGAAATTAAAAAAGATTTTACTTATTATAAAACTTCTTACAAAAGAGCAGATATCTTGATAAATATTGCAGGGCTTAATCCGGATCAATCAGCTTCGAAGATAAAAACAATATTGGAAAACTATTGGCAAAATAATGGGCTATCGAAAGAGCTGAACCAGCCGCTGCACCTGACACTGAGCAGCGGTCGGTAATTCGGAAATATTTTGGCAATTAAAGTTTTAGATATTTCAAAAAGTTCATCTGCTTTTTGCTCGGAACAGGTGAGACTTGTCGTTTAACGATTGAGTAAATTGTGGACGGAGGATGTTATGTCTTATTTAATAAAGATCGGATATCCGGCATTTATGCTCGTTGTGCTGGGAATTTCATCTTGTGCGTCCGAGAAAGCGCAAAGTGATATGGAGATCAAAGCCTTGCAGAACATTTCTGTCGACTCGGTTAAAGTCATTGAAATGATTCCTGATAAGGGACAAATCGTTGTTTCGATAAAGGGAGTTTTGCCGAATCCTGCGTATGAGATACAAAAAATTGATACCAGAATTGATAAAGGCAAAATTCAAATCTTTCCCCACGTATATCACGATCCGAACAAAGTAGTTATTCAAATGATGATTCCATTTGAAAAAAAAGTTGTTGTTTCGGGACTATTGAAAAAGAAAAAATACGAGATACGAGTTGCGAACAAAGTCTATGTCAGGAAATTTTCGCTCCAACCCAAATAAGTAAGCAGAATTTTACTTGACTCGTAAAATATCAGTTATGGGTGGAAAATTTGATCAAGATTTTATGACACTGCTTTATCCTATTGTGAAGATATACTTTGTTTTGCTTGAGGAGGTGAATTTGAAATGAAATTAATTTTTGTTCTCTTCTGCCTCCTGCTTTTGAACAGTTTTTGCACTCAACATGACAAAGAGGCGAGAATCGTGAAAACGATCAATGATGACCGGTTTGCCGTAAAACGTGCTGAAATGGTGACGCAACAAATCATTGGCCGTGGTGTGAAAGATGCCCGGGTTCTCACCGCAATGCAAAAAGTGCCGCGGCATAAATTTATACCACAATCCGAACAACAACACGCCTATGATGATTCACCACTGCCCATTGGATATGATCAGACGATTTCTCAGCCTTACATCGTTGCTTACATGACCGAAGCCTTGCATTTAAAAGGAAGCGAGCGCGTACTGGAGATTGGAACCGGTTCGGGTTACCAGGCTGCAGTTTTGAGCGAGTTGGCGAAAGAAATTTATACAATTGAGATTGTTGTACCGCTTTGCAAGGAAGCAAAAGAACGATTGGCAAAGCTGGGATTTCACAATGTGCATGTTTTGTGCGGCGACGGTTACAGTGGTTGGCCGGACTTCGCGCCGTTTGATGCGATCATCATCACAGCGGCGCCGGCATATATTCCCGAGCCTCTTGTAAAACAACTCAAATTCGGTGGCAGAATGGTCGCGCCGGTGGGGAGACTCTACCAGGAACTTGTTCTGATTACAAAAGATGAGCAAGGCGTCGTTAAAAGAAAAAAACTGCTTCCTGTTCGATTTGTTCCTATGACGGGGAAAGCCGAAGAGTAAAATGAAAAATAAACAGTCTTTTGATCTATAACTTTTATTTTGCCCTTAATCATTTTGACTTGGGTCTGAGCAGGAAAACATTACTATTCTCACTAGCTTGATCTGATACAGAACGTTTTTTCACTTTGAAACATAGTTCTGAAAATTTCGTAACCGCTATAAAACGGCAAACTTTTGTAGCGAGGTCATCATGGAAAACGAAACAACAATACGGAAACTTTATCGTTCGCAAACAAGTCGCATGTTGGCCGGCGTTTGCGGCGGAGTGGCAGAGTATTTAGCCGTCGATGTGACGATCATTAGGATTGCATGGTTGCTGGCTTCCCTCTTTAACGGCATTGGCATCATTGCCTATCTTGTTTTTCTCCTTCTCGTGCCCAATAATCCAGAACAGGTGCCTGTTGAAAAAGCTGCAAAGAAAAACAATACCAATACCTCATTAATTATTGGTGCGGGGCTGATTATTATCGGTTTGATGTTTCTTTTTGAAAACTATTTCGGTTTCTTTTGGATCACGGACTGGCCGATTTTTCGTTATTATCCTTTTCGATGGAATATTATCTGGCCGTTTCTATTGATCCTTTTTGGAATCTGGTATATCTGGTACAGTCAGCAAAAAGAAAAACGCGCCAGTGAAAAAGGGGAGGGCGGAGATTCTGCGGAAGCTGTGAAAACTTTTACGCGGATAAAAGATCAGCGCATGGTTGCCGGCGTGTGCGCCGGGCTCGCACGCTATTGGAATATCGATGTAAATCTCGTTCGTGTGGGTGCGATTTTGCTGACAATTTTTACAAATATCTGGCTTGGAATTTTTGTGTACATTCTTGTTGTTATCGCAATTCCGCAAGAATAATAATTTTCTTTGGAGGAAAAAATGGGAAAACAATTTACCTCTATTTTTACCGGAGTTTTATTCATACTCCTGGGCATTCTCTTGCTGCTGGATCGTTATGGCGTGTTTGAATTTTCGTGGAATGAAATTTATCCGATTGTCTTTCTTGTCCTGAGCGGGTTCTCTTTTGCAAGCGTTGCGCGAGGCAACAAATCCTCAGCATTATGGGGAACAGTTTTTGGTATTTTTGGCCTTTATGTGTTTTTGCGTAATTATGGGGTTGTCGATTATTTTTGGTATGGGGAGCTTTGGCCGATAATCGTTCTTTCATTTGGCCTTGGATTTATTGTGCTCTACTTTTTCCAACCCCACGATTGGGGCGTGCTTATTCCCGGCGGTATTTTGACCTTTTTAGGGATCATCATGGTGCTGGATACATTTGGCGTGCCGATTTATACTATCGAAACGATTAAAGATTTTTGGCCGCTCATTCTGGTACTCGTGGGAGGAGGCTTGATTGCAAGCTCACTAAGGCATAAAACAAAGGAAGAGCCTTCGGAATAAAAGGGATATTTGATTTCCTTGTGGTTTGACAATGTAAAAGTTTTACTTGTCTTGCGAACGGCAAGCGGCGTTGCAGACTGATATTTGAAAAACTGATTTCATTTTGCTTCGTCGCTTTTTTTTATTATCTTTAATACAAAAACGGAAGGTTCCATGGACAGTGCGCTAAACTTTTTAAATTCAAATCTATCAGTTTTCGGCATTCCCGGTGCAAAATTAATCAGTGCCATTTTTATCCTGGTTATTTCTCTCCTCTTCCGCAAGGCCTTTTCTTTCTGGACACTCAGGTATTTAAGCAAACTAACCTCAAGGACAAAAACAAAAATTGATGATGCGCTTTTAGATATTTTTAATCCTCCTCTCAGCTTTCTCATTCTTCTTTTCGGCTTTAGTCTCTTTCTAGTGATCTTATCCGAGCATCTCAATCCAGGTGTAGAAAATACGTTTCGAACAACTTTGCAGTTCGGCTATGTGCTCGTCATTTGCTGGATTATTTATCGTAGTGCGGATGTTTTTACAATTTATCTTGAAAAAATGGCGCGGAGGACAAAAACTGAACTCGATGATTTGCTCGTTCCCTATTTAAAAAAAGTGATCAAAATAACTGCTATTATCATGGTTATTTTAAAAGCGGCTGAAATATTTCTTGGGATGTCTGCTGCTGCACTTTTTGGCCTGCTTGGCGGCATGGGACTCACCCTCGGTTTGGTTTTTAAGGATATTATTGCCAACTGGTTTGGTTGCGGCGTTATTTACATCGATAATCTTTTTCGTGAAGGCGACTGGGTGCAACTGGATGATGGCAAAGTTGTGGATGCGGATGTGGAAGAAATCGGAATACGGAGTACCAAATTTCGTAATTTTGATAAAACGATTTCCATTGTCCCCAATGCTCTCATAGCAAATTCTGTGGTAAAAAACTGGTCAAGAATGTTCAAGCGCAGGGTGAAATATAATTTTACCATTGACGGCATCTCTGCTGGGAAATTAGAGAAAATTTTGTCAGGTCTTCGCAACATTTTGTCAAATGATGAGGATGTTCACCAGGAATTCCACATGGTTAATTTTCGGGAAATAAGCGGCAATGCACGCATTATCCGGCTCTATTATTTTACGAAAACCACGGCATGGAAAGCACATGAACAGGTGCGGGAAAATGTCAATTTAAAAATTCTTCAGCTATTCGAGGATGAGGGGATTGATAAATTGGCATATACTATTGTTGATCTTAGCGATGACCGGCCGGATCATTTTGAAAAGTCGATTAAACAATAATTCATTCAAAAAGGAGGGAAGATGCAATGAAATTGAGAGCAATGATTTTTCTCCTGCTGCTTATTGTATCTCAGAGTTTTTCCCGGGATTTTAAAACAAAAGTTGATGCTTTGGTTTCACCAAAACGTGAGGTTACAGTTATTACAGTCGGAGGAAATAATGCCGATATTCGGGATTTCACTTCCAGGTCAATTCAAATAGCCATTGACGCAGTGCGTGCAAATGGAGGAGGTGTCGTTAAATTAGAACCCGGAAAGTTTGAAATATCGGCTCCTGTGCGCCTTTATGACAATATATCCCTTGTTGGTTCGGGCCGGAAAACGATTCTGCATAAAATCGACGGTGTCCGTTCCAAATTTATTGTGGATGCGGATTTTGCCGAATTAAAAGTGACCGTGCAAAACCCGAGTGGTTTCTGTCCGGGCATGGGTGTCTTCATTTATGACACCAGGGCAAAAGATTGCTGGGAATATACCACAGCCGTTATT
>Ga0114931_10011871_pt1 | contig 10244 bp, 8 predicted proteins | sample 2SBtaG_FD_89579 | JGI IMG/M metagenome (GOLD analysis project Ga0114931, IMG submission 89579) | Deep subsurface microbial communities from Kolumbo volcano to uncover new lineages of life (NeLLi) - 2SBTROV14_V59a metaG | ecosystem: Environmental > Aquatic > Marine > Volcanic | place: Kolumbo... | reverse complement strand
GGGCTTGGGTGTGGAGTCTCGAAGTATCCACATTGAAATACGGTTCGCCCGTGGCCTCCTTAATTTCTCCCAATAACTCCTGTACCATCGTAGCGACAAGATCACTCTCAGCCACCGCAGCCTGGTTGATAGAAACATTCATCAAAACAAATTTTCCAATTCCATCATTTCCAAGAGAAAATAAAAACAAAGGAATCTAAATTTCAGGCACCAGTCTAATCCCAACCTAGAGTCCTTTTCAAAAGCTCTATTGACAAACCACTGGAGTCAACTACCCAGCTTGTGGGATACTAGCCTCTACGGAGGTACAAAAAATGGAATACAATGAAAAGACCATACAGGCGAAACAAAAGATGGCGATGCACCGGAGGGAGTTTTCCTGTCGCGAGGTCGATGAATACTCAGATGACCCTCGGCTTCCACCGGGACAACATATGGTGAATAACTGGCCGGTGCTAGACTTAGGATTCAAACCTGATGTGAAGCTTGAAGACTGGCAACTCACAGTGGATGGGCTGGTGACTAATCCTATCACCTGGAATTGGGAGGAGTATCAAGCGCAACCTCAGCAGCCGTTTACGTCAGACTTTCATTGCGTGACGTCTTGGAGTCAGTTCGACATGGAATGGCTCGGCGTGAGTTTTCGGCATTTGCTTAGCGTAGTTCAGCCTAAGCCGGAAGCCAAATATGTGCTCTTTGAATCGTATGATGAATACACCACCAATCTTCCTCTTTCAGTTTGCGATGACGATGATGTGTTCCTCGTGCACAATTGGAATCATCGTCCACTTTCAAGAGATCACGGCGGTCCGGTTCGGATGATCATTCCAAAAAGGTATGCCTGGAAGGGCGCGAAGTGGATTCAGAAAATTACCTTTGCGGAAAAAGATCAAAAAGGCTTTTGGGAAGTGCGTGGTTATTCTAACACCGCCTTGCCGTGGGAAAATGATCGACATGGCTAAGGGGAATGTTGAAAAAGCCGCCAACGGCGTTTTCTGGCTTTGCCGAAGCAGCTCGCACAGACCTGGCGTCGCCCTTTTGCCTGACATTCGGGCTCGCAGACTTGGCGCTTTGCGCCGCACGCGCTCACGTACCGAGAGTACACTCCGCGCGTCAAAACGGCTTCGGCCTTGCCGGATGAACTTTTTTGAATCCTCCCCCTCACGCTATCAAAACACAAATTCATGACCCACTCCAACCGTACCACCATCACCAAAATACAACTCTGGACGTTAGACATTCCCACTACCGATCCCTTTGTTGTGGCCACGGGCCAGTTGAACACGGCTCAAAATATTTTCGTTAAAATCACACTTCAAGATGGCTCGGTCGGGTTTGGCGAAATTGCGCCCTTCACGGATTTAACCGGTGAAACTATCGAAGCGAGTTTGACCAAAGCCCAAACCCTGGCCTCCTCACTCCTCGGGACCTCTGCCAACCACTATCGACGATCTGCTCTACAACTTCAGGAACAAGCTCCGAACTTTCCCGCAACACGATGTGGCCTTGAAACCGCCCTCATCGATACCTTCTGCCGTTCCGCCAATATTCCCCTTTGGGCGTTATGGGGAGGCGCGGATGTGCGAGACCGTGAAACCGACATCACCATTCCCATCTGTGATCATGAAAGGACACTCGTCCTTGCCCAAGAATGGTATGAGCACGGCTTCCGCCTTTTCAAAATGAAAGTGGGCCATGACGTGGATGAAGATATTCGCCGTATCGAAATCATCCACAAGCATTTTCCTGATGTGACATTTTTGGTCGATCCCAATCAAGGATTTAATCGTGATGTCGCCGCAACATTTATTGAAGGCGTGCGAAAAGTCGGCGGAATCATCGATCTCTTGGAACAACCCTTACAAAAAGACGACTTGGAAGGATCCGCGTGGTTACGTCAGACCTACCACATCCCGATCGCGGCGGATGAAACCGTTCGCACCGTGGACGATATTCAACGAGTCATCCAATCCAAGGCCGCTGACTTCATTAATTTAAAGATCACCAAGAGCGGGGTCATGGAAACCCTCGACATTGTCGCCCTTGCAAAACACTCCGGGATAAAACTCATGATCGGCGGTATGGTGGAAACTCGAGTAGCCATGGGATGCTCCTTCGGTCTCGCGCTCGGCTTGGGTGGGATCGAATATTTGGACCTAGATACGCCACTGCTTCTGAAGTACGATCCAGTTCAAGGAGGATTTGCCTACCATTACTCACGGTTGCAACCGTGGAAGGGGGCCGGATTGGATCTCCATCTCCTGCCCGATGCGCATTCAATTGCGATCGAGTAAACTACCTTAATATTCAAGAACACAGGCACAAACCACGAAGTCCGGAGTATCATTGAAATCCAGGCGACCTCAGTGATGTGGCTCACAAGCCAAACGTGAGGAATCGCGCTTGACGAATACCATAACAGGTTCTATGCTTCTGAAAGCATTGTCTGCTATGTTGCCGTTCGTGAGATCAATTTCCACTGTATTCATGACTCCGCACTTATCTGATCCGAAGCATATTTCCTTTGAAAGACTGCTGACGTCAACCTCACAAAATATGCACTTCATTCACATCATCATTGCTCTATTTCTCATTGTACTGGGGTTGCCAATAGCTTCGCCCGCCATGGCACAGACCATTCCTCTCGATGCAAACCTAGATGATCCTGAAGTCGTACTCAGACTTCTGGTCCAAGCCAATGCGGACAAAAACTTGGCCACCATGAAAAAATACATGGGTAGAGATCCCGAAGCCATTGGATACACGATTGGAGGACGGAAGTTTGTAGGATGGGAAGAGTTCGCGAAGGTGATGGAAACAGAATTCCGTGACACCGAAGAAATCAAGATACCCATAACCTATTTGCAAGTCTGGCAGCGTGGAAATATCGCTTGGTTTGCGCTGGAATTGGACTACACGCGAGTCACCAGGAACCAAGACGGCCTCACGACCCGGGTGATACCATTGCGAGAGACCGGGGTCCTGGAACGACAACAAGGAATCTGGCAACTGGTCAATTGGCATGAAAGTATGCAAAAGCCCCTGCAAACGGCCGAGCATCCCCCTGCAAGTACTTCCACCGAACCCACATCGGCCGAAGAACCAAAACAACTGACGTTAAGCGGACTCTGGGAAATCCAAGAGGAAGACAAAACCTATCAGGCCACACTCGATGCACAAGGGAACGGCACATACACCCATGAACAAGGTGAGTTCACGACCACGGGAATTGACGGCCGATTGTGGTCCGGCATCTGGGCACAAAAAGGCAACAATCGGGAAGGCGGGTTTGAAGTCCTCCTCTCTGAAGACTTTACCTCCGCCGAAGGCGTATGGTGGTACACACGTGTCGAAGAACATACAAACATTCCGCCACGCATGCATGGGGGTACATATCTGTTTAAACGACTCAACGCGTTAACTTCTCAAACCACCAAACAAGGCCCACCCCAGACACTCGCTCATGAACAAAACCACGACCAATAAGGACCTTACATTCTGCCAAGAAGGAGATTTTAAATGCGTCATTTAATATTGGGGCTAGCATGCCTCTTCCTTACAACGAGCATTGCGTTCGCGCATGAAAAGAACCACAAGCATCAACAGGTCCCCACTTTAGAAAAATCCAAGACCATGGTATCTATGGAAGACGATAAGGTCACCATTACCTTCGGACCGATCGATTTGCCGGCCGGACACGAAGGTGATCTTGCCGCCAGCATGCCAAAGCACTTCTTCAATATGCCGGAATTGCGGTATATGACCGGGTATAAAGCTGAAGTGTTTACGAAAGAAGGCGGCGCACTGCCCAAAGAATACCTGCATCACTTGCTGTTGCTGGATATGGATGAACCCAGCGTCTCATGCCCAGGCGAGCCACTTTTTATGGCTGGCGCTGGCATGGAAATGACCGACACGCACTTTCCCGCTGGCAATGGCGTGAAGCTTGACCCCTCGCATAAGCTCATGACTTTGGTGGCTTTTTATCATAAAGTTCCACCAACCAAAAACGTATATGCACGATTTACGATGTATACCGCACCCAAAGGGGCCAACATGGCTCCATTGGAGGTCTACCAAGTCGGTGTCAATGTCGTCTGCTTTAGTAAGTTCGATCAACGTCCGGTCAACCAAAGCGATGAAGGAATCAGCATTCAACCCGGCGTCCAGGTCAATACCGCGCCGCTCCGATTCTTGATCGATGGATGTGTGAAATTTGCCTACCCTCATGGTCACAATGGAGTACTCATGGTGGGATTGGAAAATCGGACCAGAAATAAAACCCTGCTGCGAACCGTTCCAAAAGTCACACAAGATGGCACGCTCATCGAGTTTCCCATGCATCAAATCTATTCAGACGGCCAGGGGTTCTCGGTCAATACCAAAGAAGATTATGAAATGGTCTTGGTTCACCATCGACCGCTTCAACAAAAGTCCGAAGCCTGGGGCATGGGTAATTACTTGTTGTATATGACGCGCGGCGAATGCCAATCATTGGCCAAGAACAACACACCGTCATTTCGTGATCCGTGAAGCCTGATCCGTGAGGCGACGAAGAAAATTCAATTTTCTTTTCCCCCACGCTTCACGCTTCACTCTTCACGCATGACGCTTCACGACTCAAGTGCCCCCGCATGCTCCCTTTCTCACCAATCCCTTGCAACTACCTGAGTCCCTGGTTAGGATAAGATCATGACATATTTACATAATCGAACTCACCCAACACCTATGCGCCATCGGTTACTCAGTGCCAGCATCATTAAGGTGCTTTCACTCATCTGTGTTCTTTTGGCATTCCCCGCTTCGGCCCTCAGCCAAAGCCTTGAGACTTTCGAGCAACGAGTCACCGAACACACCTTAAAAAATGGCTGGAAATTCATTTTGGTCGAACGCCCGGTCGCACCAGTCTTTGCCTTCATGACGAGGGTCAATGTCGGGTCGGCTCAGGAAGGCGCCGGGGTGACCGGACTCGCGCATATGTTTGAACACATGGCGTTCAAAGGCACCCCGCGGCTCGGCACCAAGAACTACGCCAAAGAAAAGCCCGCATTAAAACAATTGGAACAAGCCTATCTTACCTATCAACAAGCCAAGTTCGACCCCCAAGCCAACAAACAACACGTCGAAAATTTATTCAAGGCTTTCAAGGATAAACAGAAAGCCGCCTCCCAATTCGTCAAGAAAAATGAGTTTGGTGATATTATCGAGCGCGAAGGTGGGGTCTCGCTCAATGCCTTTACGAGCGCGGATGTCACCGGCTATTTTTATGCATTACCATCGAACAAAGTGGAACTATTCGCCTATCTCGAATCTGAACGATTCTTGCATCCGGTATTTCGTGAATTTTATGAAGAACGCGATGTGGTCATGGAAGAGCGCCGCATGCGAACCGAAAGTCGTCCCGTTGGTCGCCTGCTTGAACAATTCACGGCGACCTCGTTCATGGCGCATCCATACCATCATCCCGTCATTGGCTTCGCAAGCGATATTCAATCGTATACGATGACCGACGCGCAGGAATTCTATAACAGGTATTACATCCCCACGAACATGGTCACTGCCATTGTCGGAGACATTCATCCCAAGACGCTGATTCCACTTTTGGAAAAATACTTTGGACGAATCCCATCTTCACCAAAGTCACCCACGCTTCGAACCGTCGAACCGCCATCCACTGCGGAAAAAACAGTGACACTCGAAGATCCATCCCAACCGTTTTACCTTGAGGGCTATCACAAACCTTCAATTTCCCATAAGGATCAACCGGTCTTTGATGCCATCGATGACATCCTGACGAACGGACGCACCTCGCGGTTCTATCGCTCACTCGTGCGGGATAAAAAAATCGCGGTGGCGGCAGGTGCCTATGGCGCCTATCCTGGTGAAAAATATCCACACCTGTGGGTCGCCTATGCCGTTCCTGGTCGAGGTGTGGAAAATGCCGCAGTCCAAACAGCCATCCGGGACGAACTCAAACGACTCAAAACTGAGGATGTCACGGATGAGGAACTCGCAAAATTCAGGACCCGAGCCAAAGCTCATCTCATCTATTCGTTAAAAAGTAACTTAGGACTTGCCATGAGCCTCACCGACTACCACACGCTATTCGGTGATTGGCGCGAACTGTTCCGTTACATCGAACGGTTTGACAAGGTCACCAAGGCCGATATTCGCCGAGTGGCCAAGCAAACATTCCAACAATCTAATCTAGTGGTCGCTCAAATCGAGACTGCCGCACCACCAGCACAAACACATTAAGAAAGACCTAAGGCCAACCAACGATGAAAAGACTTCAACTCCCTATACTCGTGTTGATCCTGGCATCCGTCGGTCTCACGGCGACACCGGCTTGGAGTCAAGTCGAACGAGTCGAACAACTTCACTATCCCCCCCTTCCCGAAATTACAATCCCTGAACCCACGCGCGTAGTTCTGGGAAATGGTCTCGTCGTTCTCCTCTTAGAAGATCATGAGTTGCCGATTGTTTCAGTCTCCGCTCGAATCCGAACAGGAGCACGACTCGAACCCAAAGAGAAAATCGGCTTGGCCGGCTTAACCGGAACCGTGATGCGAAGCGGAGGGACCACCACGCTTGCTGGTGACACACTTGACGATTATTTAGAAGGCAAAGCGGCCTCTATTGAAACCGGCATTGGCACGTCGGTAGGCACGGCATCGATGAATTGCCTCATCGAAGACTTTGCAGAAGTGGTCAAGGTCTTTGTGGATGTCCTCAAAAATCCAAGTTTCGCTCCAGAAAAATTGGCCATTGCCAAGAACCAACTCATGGCTGGGATTGCTCGACAAAACGACAATCCGGATGGCATCGTCCAACGCGAATTTGCCAAACTCGTGTATGGCAAGGACTCGCCCTATGCCTCCCAAGAAACCTATGCCACGGTCGGAAGTATTACTCGGGAAGATCTTCTCGCCTGGCATCAAAAATATTATCACCCCAATCGAATGATCTTAGGGCTTGTGGGAGATTTCAAAACCGCAGACGCACTCGCATTAGTCAAACGCGTATTTGGCCAATGGCCCAAGGGGCCAGAATTTACTGACCCCGAAGTCCCCTATCAACATTCCACCAAGCCTGGGGTCTACTACGTTGAGAAAAATGATATGACTCAAGCCAAAATCATCATCGGCCACCTGGGACTCATTCGCATGGATCCCGACTACCATCCTGTGGTGATCACCAACCAAATCTTATCGGGATCATTTGGAGCCAGACTCTTTTCCAGCATTCGATCAAAAAAAGGCTTAGCCTACGATGTGCATGGTGGCGTGGGCTTTGGATGGGATTATCCGGCCACAGCCAGTTTCTCAATGTCCACCAAGACCGAAACAACTCAGGCAGGTATCGATGCGCTCACTGAAGAAGCCCATAAAATCATGAAGACCGAGCCGCCAACGGATAAAGAAGTGCAAAACGCGAAGGCCAGTCTTCTCAACTCCTTTGTCTTTTCAGTCGATTCACCAGGCAAGGTTCTCGGAAAACTTCTCACGTACGAATATTATGGCTACCCATCGGATTGGATGACTCGGTTTCGCAATGGCATTGAACGCGTGACCACGGAGCAAGTCCGACGCGCCACCCAACAGCATATTAAGCCCGACCAATTTGTGATCTTGGTGGTGGGGCCTCGCAAAGGCACGGCCTCGGCGTTGGCGAGATATAAACAGGTTCACGAACTCGACATTTCCATTCCAGGATCGTAAAGTGGGTTAACCCATCGCGGATCATTTTAAGCCATCTTTAGTGAAAAAACTCAAACATACCCTTAGAGTTCTGTTGTCCTCGGTCGCACTCCTGGCCGCTGGATGCGCCAGCAACCCCTACACCGACCGCTCCCAATTCCTGCTGATATCTGAAGACGCGGAAGTCCAAATGGGCGAACAATCGTACGCCCAGGTGCTAGGCGATCCCAAAGTCCATATATCTAAAAATCCCGCAGAAGTGGAGCCGGTCAAACGTGTCGCCGAACGGATCATTGCCGCCGCGAAAAAATCCAAATATGCCAAGCGCGCACAAAGCTTCAACTGGGAAGTCAATGTCATCAAAGATGACCGAACCAAAAATGCCTGGGCCCTACCCGGTGGAAAAATTGTCGTTTACACGGGCATTTTCCCCGAAGCCAAAAATGAGAATGGGCTGGCCGCCATCATGGGACACGAAGTCGTTCATGCCCTAGCCCGACATGGGGCCGAACGCATGAGTACCAATTCAGCAGCACAATTAGGCTTATCCGTCGTGACCATTGCACTTGGCATGGGTCCCGTTGGCAGTCAACTCGCCGGCCAAGCCGTGGGCATTGGCGTGCTCCTGCCCTTTAGCCGCAGCCATGAATCGGAAGCCGATTACATTGGATTACTCCTGGCCGCCGAAGCCGGATATGACCCACGTGAATCCGTACGACTCTGGCAACGAATGTCCCAATCCTCACAGGGAGCGCCACCAGAGTTCCTTTCCACCCACCCTGCTAATGAAACGCGCATTGCCGACTTGCAAAAATGGATGCCCGAAGCCATGGCTATCTATGAACGATCGAATAAAGCCTCGGTTTCCGAACTTCCAACAATCACACCACCCCCCTCTGAGAAGAAGCCTGCCCCCAAATAGGGGCAATCGCTTCTCCTTATCCCAGAAACCTTTTACACCCCTTTCGGTGAATAAAGAATTTTGTCGCTCGTTGCTGGTTGCTCGTCGCACCTGAAGAGAAAAAAAACGTTGAAAAATGCTTAACTCCCACATCTTAAATTCGAGCGACGAGCCCCGAGCAACCAGCGACGCTTTCCAATCGACCAGCAACAACATTTGAGTTTGCACCCACTGCTCGCTATGCTTTGGCCGCTATGACAGCCCTGCGCTCTTTGAATATCCTCTATCGGCTATCCTTCCTGTTGATACTGACCGCCTGTGGAGGAAGCGGAGAAGCGGTGGTTGAAATTGCCCTCCATCCCACCAAGCCCAACATCATCTACCTCGCGACCAACGACTATATTTTTAAAACGCGTGATGAGGGAAAGACGTGGGAAAACATCTCCAAGGGTATGACCCACTCCCGTGTAATTTCGCTTGCCATCGACCCATTGCTTCCAGCCAATGTGTATGCCGGAACCAAAGGCGATGCCGTCTTCAAAAGTTTCAGTGGCGGACAACGATGGCGTTCCATGAGCACGGGGTTAGGAGGCGTCACCATCACCTCCGTGGTGCATGAACTGAAATTTGTTCCAGGATCAAGCCAACATGTGTTTGCGGCAACCTCGATGGGGGTTTTCGAAACAGAAAACGGAGGAGATAATTGGATCAAACGTATGAAAGGCATGATCGAGGTCCTCATGGTCGTGACCATTGATATCGATCCCAACCAACCACAAACATTGTTTGCGGGAACTAGCGGCGGAGTCTATCGATCAATCGATGGCGCCAAAATGTGGACCAAGGTGAACAACGGCCTTGTGCCACCGGATGTGCTGAAATCTTCACGAGCCCTCAGCGTGGTGAAAATCAAAATCGACCCACACCACCCCAACACCGTGTACACCGCGACACTCAAAGGTCTCTACAAAACCAACGATGCCGGAGATTCCTGGAAACGAATCGGCGAATCGCTCCCCGATCAATTTCTGAGTGACCTCGTCTTAGACTCCGCCCAACCCAATGTGCTCTTTGTGGCCAGCAGAGAGGGCATTCATCAAAGCCACGATGGCGGGAACACCTGGCAGGCCATGATTGACGGCCTTACCAATTTAAATATCCGAGCACTGGCCATCAGCACTCAAGACCCACAAACCCTGTATGCCGGCACCAACCTCGAAGGCCTCTTTCGGTCACGAAACGGTGGGCAATCCTGGGTTTCCGTTCCACTGACACGAAGGACACCACCCACCTAACCCCCCACTTCCCCTTTGCATTGCAAAAGTTTTTCGAGATCGTTAAATTGCGCATCGTGTAATGATCACGAATATCTGACAATCCATCTATTTATCCATTTCCTTTTTAAGGAGAGCAATCATGGCCAAAGCCCGCGCTCGACATATCTTGGTATCGACAGAAGAAACGTGTAATGATTTGAAAACCCAAATTGAAGGCGGTGCTGATTTTGCGGCGTTGGCCAAGGAACATTCTTCCTGTCCTTCAGGCAAACAGGGTGGTGACTTAGGCGAGTTTGGTCCAGGCCAAATGGTACCGGAATTTGATACGGTGGTCTTTAACGAAGAAGTGGGAAAAGTACATGGCCC
>Ga0114931_10011870_pt1 | contig 10244 bp, 11 predicted proteins | sample 2SBtaG_FD_89579 | JGI IMG/M metagenome (GOLD analysis project Ga0114931, IMG submission 89579) | Deep subsurface microbial communities from Kolumbo volcano to uncover new lineages of life (NeLLi) - 2SBTROV14_V59a metaG | ecosystem: Environmental > Aquatic > Marine > Volcanic | place: Kolumbo... | reverse complement strand
TGATCTGGTATCTGGCATCGCGCATGGCCACGGCGTTGCGGCAACGCGCCGACGCGCTGTTCGCGGCCCACCGGCAATTGGTGGCGAGCTGCGCCGAGCGCTCGCGGCACATGCTGCAAACGACGCACCAGCTCAAGTCGCCGTTCGCCGCCATTGACGCCAATGCACAACTTCTGCTCGGCGGCTATTGCGGGCCGCTGGGTGACCAAGCCAAGGAAATTGTTACCAAGATCAGCGTGCGTTGTCGAGTGCTGGCCCAGCAGATCCAGGACATGATCCAGTTAGCCAATCTACGCTCGACGGCCCAGCAAGATCCTCCCGAATGCGTCGTCGATCTGGCGGAGTTACTACGACGTGCCATTGCACGGCTCGAGCCAACAGCGTCGGCGCGCGGTGTCCGAATCGAATCCGACTGTGCGTCCGTGCACATTCGGGCCGCGGAAGATCATGTTAAAATGCTGGTCGATAACCTGCTGGCTAACGCGATCAACTACTCGTTTGATGAGGGCCTCGTGCAGGCAAAATGCCGCGCCGAGAACGGTGCGGTTCGCCTGACCATACGGGACCATGGGATCGGGATCCCCGCCGACAAAATCAAATGTGTATTCGACGACTACTTTCGCACGCAGGAAGCGGCCCACCATAATCGCGCCTCGACCGGACTCGGGTTGGCGATTGTTCGCCATGTCGTGCAGCGGATGCACGTCACGCTCAAAGTGGAAAGCGCGCCCGGCTGGGGGACGCGGTTCGCCGTGTGGTTGCCGGAAACGAAAATGTCCGAGGACTAACGCGTACAATTCGGTCTACTGGATTGGGCTCGAGTGGCCCGCTTGTCTAAACCGTAAAGGGAGCAAGAAATGGCCTTCTTATTGGTTGTCGATGATGATGAAGAATTCGCCGATGCGGTAGCGTTGGTCTGCCGGTCCGAAGGGCATGAGGTCGTGGTGGAGAGCCGCGCCGATGGTGTCGAGGCACGCATCGGCGCGCGGCCACCAGATCTCGTCATCCTGGACGTCATGTTTCCGGAGGATCCCAGTGCTGGGTTTAAGATTGCCCGCACGATTCACAAGAAACTTCCCGATCTTCCCATCCTGATGCTCACCGGCGTGAATCAGAAATTCCCGCTCGGTTTCAGCAACAAGGATATCGAATCCACGTGGTTACCCGTGTCGACCTTCCTGGAAAAACCGATTGACTTTGACATGTTGAAACAGAAAGTGCGGTTGCTGTTGAGTGGCCCGTCGACCCCCGACTAACAGGAAAGGGGGCAGGAGCGAACGGTACTGTCATCGCTTTGGATTCTTAGGCCGCCACATGCGTCACCGTGCGCGCATGATTCCAAACGACGGGCGGGAGCGCGATCGAAGGAGGGCGTACTCCCTTGTGGGTGGGCCTGATCCCAAAGTGTGGTGGCGCGCTGTCAATGAAGTCGATCTCCACACGCGAGATGCTGCGACTAAGAGGAGAATTTGAGCAAATCTTGTTACCACATCAAATCAAGCGACTTAATGAACTCTACGTGCAGTACGCGGGAGTGAAAGCTTTTGCTCTGCCTGTTGTGCGCAATAAACTGCTTCTGTCCAAAGACCAGAAGCAGTTCATCGACAACCAGCTCACCAAGATGAGGCTCGACAAACGCCGAATCAAATTATCTTCTTTCGACCCGTTTGGGGAGTTGTCGCCTGGCGGCCCACCGAGACCTACAGACGAAAAGGCCGTCGAAAAGAAGGTCCTCTTATCAATCTTGACCCAGCTTAGAAAGGATCAGCTACGCACATTCAAAGAAATGTGTGGTCAACCTTTTGACTTCGCCAAGAAAGATAACACGCGACGCTCAGTTTTTTCGCCCTAGGTGTGAGGGTTTCGAGGCGCCGATGGTGATTCAGTCTGACCCTGGCCAGTTGAAAGATTGGCCTTGACACGGGGATCTGGTGAGGATTTAGCAGGCATTTTTCTGGAGGTTCGGAGGCCGTGATGCGAACGCGGATGGAATTGGATCCCTAAACCGTATCGTGCTGTCATCTTAAGTCGCAAAGCGACGGCAGCACGTACCTGCGGGCGAAAGCCGCCGGAACGGAGGCCCGGAAACGGAACCAAGCCGCGCGGCGGCGCTAGCAGACAAGCCATTTCAACTGGACTCTTTGCATAATCCGTGGACGGGGTGCCGACGGACAAGGATGTCCATCGTACCCGGCAGCCCGAACTCGGCGGTCCCAAAGGCTGTGACCGTCCAGGGGGCCGTCAGTTGGTTGGAGGTGGAACCTCGTTAGATGCTCAGGCTGCCACATTCGCGCCGCGTGTGTGTGTTTCATGACCGGGTGGCATCCGTTGTTGGCACGTCATCGCTGCCAATAGACTCGAACCTGCCGCCAATAGCACGTCCCACCTCGCACGTCCCACCTCAGGGAGACTCCCACATCCGCCTCTTCCCGATGACCCGCATGACCGTATCCGTGCCGACCGGATAGACGTTGCATGGGGATGTAATATGGGCGTTAGTTTTTCCCCCAACATAAATGGCGCCCTAGACTTACAGAAGACGGCAGGGGCGTTCTGTTGGTGTTCGGGAACGGGGGCGTGCCGCTGGCGATATCCCAATTGTAGCGCTGGAGCCAGCGCTCCGCGGACGGGCCTCATTCTCTGCACGAGGCACTCCCCGGTCGCCGTGTGGGGTGCGTTGCCATATCTATCCGCAGATCAGAGAACACCTTGCGAGGCGAGTTATCACGCACTGTCCAGATTTGCGAAAAACGAGATCTTGGACAGATGCCAGAGTACGGTTCATCGACGATGGGGCGCATAGGGCACACATGCCAGCAGACAATCATCCCAACATGGCTGACACCACCACGCGGTCGCCGCGCTCCGCTGACGGACCGGATGTTGCGCACCAGGTCGCCGCTCTGTCGAATCTCCTGGAGCGACTGGATCATTCAGCGGAATCGCGTGCGGGCCACGCGGATAATGCGGACTCGGTGGAAGATCAATGCCGCCTGGTGCAAGTTCGGTTGGGGATCGCAAGCAGCTTGTTCATGGCGTTGCGTGCCAAGCATCCGCCGACGGCATCACACTGCCTGCGTGTTGCGTTGGGGTGCTCCAGCTGGGGAACGCTCATCTAGTTGAGCGATCGCGAGCGTGATGAAATTGAGGTGGCGGCGCTGCTCCACGATATCGGCAAGATCGGTGTGCCGGATCAGGTTTTGCTCAAGCCAGGCAAATTAACGCTTGAGGAATCCGCCACGATGGATCGGCATCGCATAATTGGCGAGCAGATCCTGCTGAGTTGCTGTGCATCACAAAACGTATTGGATATCGTCAAGTACTTCTCGGCATGGTTCAACGGCGGCCGGGACGGATTCGACCGGCACGGCGCGCAATTGCCGCTGGGGGCTCGGATGATCGCCATTGTCGACGCGTACGACGCGATGACGACCAACCAGGTTTACCGGCGCGCGATGTCGCGCGAACGGGCGATGGCCGAGTTATTTCAAGGGTCGGGCAGCCAATTCGACGCGGACCTGGTCGAGCAGTTTTGCGACCTGCTGGTGACCGACCGAATCAAGCTGACCACCGACATGGCACGGCGCTGGTTGCATGATTTAAGCCCCGAAGTTTCCAATATGTTCTGGAAACGCGCAACCGACCCAATCGTTGCCGGGCCGGCGCGGATTAACGCATTGTTCCACCAGAAGTTGTTGGACAATATGCACGATGGGATCGTGTTCGTGGATACGACCTTGACGGTCTTGTTGTGGAATCGTGGTGCCGAACGGCTGACCGGCCTGATGGGTGCGAGTGTCGAGGACAAGCGGTGGACGCCCGAATTGATTGGCATGCGCGACGAGCAAGGAGTGTCGATCGACGACGAATCATGTCCGGTCGGGCACGCGTTGGCGACCGGCATCCAGACGCTCCGTCGGCTTACGATCACGGGGCGGACGGGAACGCCACTCTGTGTTGACGCCCAAGTGATGCCCGTGATCGGACGCAATGGCCTGATGCACGGAGCGACCTTGTTGCTTCACGATGCCTCTTCGCAGATCACGCTTGAACAGCAGGTACGGCTCCTGCACGAAAAGGCGATCCGGGATCCACTCACGAAAATCGCCAATCGCGCGGAATTCGACCGTGTGCTGGCGCAATTTGTCGAGACCCACCGGGAACGTGGGCTCCCCTGTGCCCTGATCATCTGCGACATCGATCATTTCAAACGCGTCAACGACAATTTCGGGCATCAGGCGGGCGATGAGGTCTTGGTCGCGTTTGCTGCCCTGCTGCAGCGATCGGGGCGGTCAGGTGATCTCGTCGCGCGTTATGGCGGGGAGGAATTCGTCGTGGTTTGTGCCGACTGCGACAACGCAACGGCCACCAATCGCGCCGAGTCGATTCGGCAAAAGCTCGAAAACACGCCCCATGCGGCGCTCGGCAAAAAACCGATCACCGCCAGCTTTGGAGTGACCGAGATTCAGGCGGGTGACTCGCCCGAGACGATGCTCCGCCGCGCGGATCGCGCATTGTTGCAGGCCAAGGCGAATGGCCGTAACCGAGTTGTGCAGCTGGGCACCGGGAGTGGGGTCAGTGCCTGTCCTATCGGCGGGCCCGATGACCGTGCCGAACCAGGTCCGGCGCCGGAACGGCGATCGGTTCGAACAACGCTCGTGACGATGGTGCCCATGGCGCTGGCACGAGTGAAACTCGAAGGTTTTGTGGCCGACCACGAAGCGAAGGTCCTCGCATCCGACGAAACCACTTACCACCTCCGCATTGATGGACGCGCGCAACGCCGCGAACGACGCCAATCCGACCGGCTGCTGACTTTTCATGTTTCGTTGCAGTTCGTGGAAGAAACATGGGGGGTCGGCAGCGAATCCCAAAGATCCTTGCGCACGCGCATTCACGTCGACATTCGTCCCGCCAATGACCGAGAACGGCGGCGTCCCGAAATGTTGGATGACGCCCATCGAATTCTGGCGAGTCTGAAGGCTTACTTCATTGCCTACGAATGCGATTCCAAATCGGACCGGTTCCGCATTCCGGTTCCGGCTGCACCACGTGGGTTCTGGCGGCGGCTGACGCGTTGGCTGTCGCGCTGAATGCCGCCGGTCGTTATGGCTGGAAAGCTACCGCAGGAGATGCGTGCTGGACGAGAATATGGCCTCCGAGCCCGCCACGATCACGTTGCGTGAAGTCTGGCCAACACGCTGGGGATTACCGGGCGCCGTGCTCGGGCGCCGATCCGCAACCGCGTTTGATTCGTCCGCGCGGCGCGTGTGTTCAGTATCCGAACGCGAACGCGGTGCGTGTGCGGCGCGGTATCGCGGTTCTTGTCAAGAGCAATTTGCGCGATGGGTCGAGTCAGCTCAGGTCGCACAGCGCGCAAGAACGTGTGGAATTCTTAGCGACCAATTTCGAAAAAACGGTGGAATCGCCTTGCGACCGATCGCAAGTTCGCATTACGATAGACTCTGTTCACTTAATTCTGGGTGGAAAAGGGAATACACCCGTCATGTCTTCTATTCTCATTTAAGGACTTCGAGTGATGATTCATTACTCGTGCGATCGCTGCAAACGCATCATGGATCCTGAAGTTGATTTGCGCTACGTCGTCAGACTTGAGGCGCAGGCGGCAATGGAGCCGTTGGAGGTGGATGAATTTGAGGATGATCGCGATCATCTGATGGAGATTGAAGACATACTCGAACGGCTCGAAGACGCGGATAGTGACGCGCTCAGCGCCGAACTCTATCAGCGCCGCCGGTACGATTTGTGTGCCGACTGTTTTCGGGAGTTCATGAAAAATCCGGTCGGGCGTGAGGGTCGAGTGCATTTCGGTTTTAGCCAGAACTGACGCGCGCGGTCGGTTCGGAGAACCGACCCACCGGTGGCCGAGTCATGCGATGCGGCACGGCGGTTGGCGCACCGCCCTAACCTCGATTGGTCGGCATGGGTAGAGTGGTTCTCCGAACCTCGCGCATGCCTCCCCGGAACCCATCTCCATCGCGCGGCCTCCCGAGCGCGGACGGTTCGCCGCGCTCGGTCGGCTTTCGAATCGGTCTCCGGCCTGCTACAATCACGCCTTTGATTTGTTGCACCGAATTGGCAGTGAGCGAGCCTAGGAGTGGTTGAGCGTGAGCACCGAAAAACGACTGAAGATCGCGGTAATTGGCGGTGACGGAACGGGCCCCGAGGTAACGGCAGAGGCCGTCAAGGTACTCAAGGCCGTGGCGGCGCTGGAGGGAATCGATTGTTCGTTACAGGAGTTCGATTTTGGCGGCGCGCGATATCTTCGCACGGGTGAAATTCTACCCGACGGAGCGATCGACGAACTGAGAGCGTGCCATGCCATCTTGCTGGGGGCGGTCGGCCATCCCGACGTTCCGCCCGGTATTCTCGAAAAAGGCCTGCTGCTCGAATTGCGTTTTCAGTTGGACCAGTACATTAACCTCCGTCCCGTTAAACTTTATCCGGGCGTTGAGACGCCGCTTGCCGGCAAGGGGCCGGATGATATTGATTTCGTCGTCGTGCGGGAGAACACCGAAGACCTATATTGTGGCGTCGGCGGGTTCCTGAAAAAGGGAACGCCCGACGAAGTTGCCATGCAGTCGGCGGTCTACACGCGCAAGGGCTGCGAACGTTGCATTCGCTGGGCATTTGAGTACACGCGAAAACGAAATAATCCGAAAGGGAAACGCCTGACGCTGGTCGCCAAGACCAATGTGCTGACCTACGGACATGATCTATGGTTCCGCACGTTCCAAGAGGTGGCGGAAGAATTTCCCGATGTCGAACCGGACTATAACCATGTGGACGCGTGTTGCATGTGGATGGTGAAGAACCCCGAGTATTACGATTGCATCGTGACCACGAATATGTTCGGCGATATCATCACGGACCTTGGCGGGATCATTCAGGGAGGCATGGGAGTTGCGGCTGGCGGGAATATCAATCCAGATGCCGGCGGTTGTAGCATGTATGAACCGATGGGCGGCAGCGCGCCGAAGTATACCGGCAAGAATGTGATCAATCCCATCGCGGCGATTAGTGCCCTGTCGATGCTCTTGGAACATACGGGCTATCCCGCCGCCGGCCGGCGCGTGCTCAACGCGATCCAAACCGTGACGGGTACCAAGATGAAGAGCCAGAGTGCCGGAAAAATGGGATACGGTACGACCGAAATCGGCGACTTGGTCGTCGACGCGCTCGCCTGATGCGTGGGAGGATGTTGCACATGTATCAGAACTTGTTTGATCTGAGTGGCCGAGTCGCGCTGGTGACCGGTGGCAGCAAGGGGATCGGCAAGGCCGTGGCGCGCGGCTACGCCGAGGCTGGTGCCGATGTCATGATTTGCGCGCGGAATCCTGACGAGCTTGCGGCGGCGGCGCACGATATCGGCCAGGGTCTCGAACGGCGCGTGTTGTTCCAGGTCGCCGACATGACCGATCGATCCCAGGTCCAGCGTCTGGCGGACGAGACGATCGCGAAACTGGGAAGCGTCGATATTCTCTTCAATAACGCGGGTAGCAATCAACCGCAAACGTTGCTGGAAACGACGGCGGAGTCGTGGGACTACATTTTGGAGTTGAACCTGACCAGTTGCATGTTGTTGGCGCGCGCGGTAGCACCCGGCATGATCGATCGGCAATGGGGGCGGATCCTGCATGTTTCGTCCGTCATGGCGTTGGCGTCCAATCCCGGTCGTGGGATCTATTCGGCGACCAAGGCCGCACTGCTCGCGATGGCCAAAGCCCATGCGCTCGAATTGGGACCACACGGTGTGACGGTCAACTGCCTGGCACCGGGGCCGGTGATGACGGACCTGCCCATGAACCTGCTCGATGACGCGCAGAAACAGACATTCGCGGAACGTACGGCCGTGAAACGCTGGGGACAAGTTGCGGACATGGTCGGCCCGGCTCTGTTGCTGTCGAGTGCTGCCGGCGCGTTCGTCACGGGAACGATGATCCTGGCCGACGGCGGCCTTCTTTGCCGGACTTTCGACTGATGCCGCGCCGGCGTAGCATTGGGTCCAGAGACACGTGGTTGGTTGAGATGCCGCCCTCCGCCGAGACGGGCTTACGTGAGGGCGTAACCCGATTATCCGGGCGGGTTATGCGATTCATGAGCAGGGTGAGCATGAGGGAGGAGTACGATTGAGGCTACGAGGAGTTACGTGACAGGGCCATGATCAACAGCCGTTTTCCGCTTAGCTGATAGACCCGTTGTTTGGCGCGGATGTAGTCGAGCACGCACTGTTCGACGTCGTCCGGGAGGCGTCGGGTAAAGTCATCACGAACCACGGCGGTAGGCCCGTAAATCACACGCGCCAACCACGATTTGGGGATGCGTGGTTTGTAGAGGTCCAGCATGGCACCGAGGCGGTGGACGATGCTCCGCATGGATTGTCGTTCGATTTCTTGTTGCCGGTTTGCCACGGTCCGGCGTAGCACCGCTTCCGTTTGGATCAGCGTCTCCGCGGCGCGCATGGCTTCGTCGTCGCCGGCGACGTACAGACCGATCACAAAACTGGCCGTATTCACGACGCGCGGTTTGCCGCCGCCCATGTCACGTACTTCACACCGCAGATATACCATGTCCGCGCGCCACTTCGTTGGAACGCGCATCACGATCATAAAGTCGCGTTGGCCCTCGAGTGACGAATCCGATGACGCGCGCAATTTGAAGTAGACACCGGTCCCACGTTGGACCGTCCCGGCGGCCAGGATCGCGGATTGCCGAGGTTTCAGTTCGTAGTGGAGCTGCAGCGAGTCCTTGGCACCCATGTCACCGACGCCCGACGCGCGCACGAAGTGCTCGAACGTACCGGAGACGTTCATACCGAGTGATTTTGTTGATTCCTTTTTCTTTTCGACCCCAATGTTGCCCGCCACATCGGAACCGAGTTCGGTTTTCGGATTATAGTCGGTGATCTGGATGCTGCCGGTGGGATTCACGATTTCATAGAGATACTCCAACTTGCGTTGCTCCAGTGGCTGACTGACCAGCGCCGACACGTGGAGGGTTGCCTGGACAAGTCGATGTTGCGGATCGGTTACCGCGTTTTTCTTCGGCGTCGCGACACGGCAGCTTGCCGTGGGGCCCGTATCGAATTGGACCAAAGGGGGCGACGCCACGGCCGGTTGCAAATGGAGCGTGGCGGCGAAGACGCAGGTCAGCAGGAGTGTGGTTGGACCAGGTGCCCGGTGGCGACACCCCGCATGCCCGCGCCTGCCGGTCGCCGGAGACGCGGGGCGGTTGGCGTCCGTCCGCTGGATGACGCCGGCGGTAACGTACCGAGCGACCTCGTGTTCGATGGCTTGGTGGTTCATGGCGACTCCTTTCTTGAAGCATGAGCCGGGCACACATCGCCGCGCCGATACCGCGACACGGCGCGATGTACCTGACAGGAGGCCGCCGTCAATGGCAGCAATGAATATCCGGCGGTTGCGACACCGCGCCGGACGCAGCTTCCATCGTGGCGCTGCCTATGAAGAAGACATTCGGGCGGCAATACCCGTGGCAAGCCGCGCGCCGGTCGCATGGGTTCACGATCTGTTAGCGTTCGTTCCGTCTGGCGGGGGAATTCTAGCGCCGCGCGGACTCGAGTCAACTGTGGACGCGGGGCAGCGGGTCGCCATGGCGGATAATCTCGGCTTCGGCGGCGGCCAATTCGGCCAGGCGGGCCTGGACGGCGGGGGCTGCGACAAAGTGTCCAGCCAAGCGGACGTATGCGAGCATTAGGTTCATGGCCGTCGCCGCCGCTTTCATTTCGCAGATGGCGTGGTCCAGCAGAATCTCGTCCAAGTGTCGATCAACCTGGTCAAGCCAACGTTTTGAGGTTCGGATGTGAAGATTGAGCATGCGTGCATCATACGCAATCAGGGCCGTCGGTGGCAACCAACCTGATGCGAGAGGCCCGCAACCCACAAGGGAGTGCGCCCTCGTTCCGCGGCGCTCCCGTTGTTCGCTTCGAAACATGCGCGCACGGCGCGCGCATGTGGCAGCCTAAGAATCTAATTCGGCGGGTACCCGCACCAGCCGTGTTCGTCTGGTGTCTGGTTCGTTATCATCGATACGCGAGGCGAAATGCGGTTTCCCCAGCCACAACGGTTCGTGACGATTTCGGTCGGGGGCCACCGTTCACGGCTGGTAAGATATTTGTAACGGTTCACGACCCCGAAGGCTGAAAACCGCAGAGCAACGCAAATGAACGCGGATAACGCCACGAATGGTGTTTTTCGCGAAGT
>Ga0114931_10011869_pt1 | contig 10247 bp, 6 predicted proteins | sample 2SBtaG_FD_89579 | JGI IMG/M metagenome (GOLD analysis project Ga0114931, IMG submission 89579) | Deep subsurface microbial communities from Kolumbo volcano to uncover new lineages of life (NeLLi) - 2SBTROV14_V59a metaG | ecosystem: Environmental > Aquatic > Marine > Volcanic | place: Kolumbo... | reverse complement strand
CTGACGTTGACGAGGGTGATTTGGACACGGTTCGTAATCTTACCCGTGGAATGCTGCTGGGGCTTGATCTGTTCGATGAAGTGCTGCCGGCCTTGGGTCCGGAATTCGGCATTTTTCTGGTGCCAGAGGAAGCCACCGACAACGAGATCGCTCCCGCCTGGGTGGCCGGTGTTCAGACGCGATCTGTTCCAGGCGACGACGGCGAGGGGCCGAGTGTCAGCGCCGCCTTGCAGAATGGTCTCAAGACGTTCATCAACTTTGTCGCCGGATTTCTGAACGACCAAGGTCGGGGTTCCAACGAGATTCGCGCGACAACGGCGAACGTGAACGGCGTCGAAGTTACCTCGCTCGAAGGGGTAACTCTTTGGCCCAAAAGCGTCGTGGCCACCGTTGCCGCGGCTGATGACTTCGTCACCGTCGGCACGTCTCGCAAGGCGGTCGTTCAAAGCTTGCGAATCCAACGGGAAGAGTCGCTCGGCCAATGCCCGAAGTTTCGCAAGGTGTTGGCCGGCGGGCTCGAACACCCCAGCCAGATCATCTACATCGACTGTCGCCGGATGCGGGAGGTTATCGCCAGCGACGGGGATGCCATTCTGGACACGGTCGTCCGAGCGCGACGTTTGGACGAGGACGTGGCCCGGCGCAGCCTCAAACAGCTCAACGCGGTGATGGCGCTTGCGGACCACCTGTTCGGCGCGGTCAGAGTCGAGGAGGCTGGAATTGCCTACTGCGTGACGTTCACCATGGACGACACCGATTCTCGAAGCGAAAGCGACATCGCCGGTGATGTGCAAGACAAGTAAACGACCATCCGTGAGCGCTCGTCGCCGTTGACGAGCATCATGAATCGTTCTGGTTAGGGGCCAATCTCTCGGTCCGCCTTGGGGTTGTGTCTCCTCCCCCCCGGTCTTTCGTCCTCTCTCCTTTGGCTGCCCATGTTTGGCCCAAAGAGGGGATCCTCCGTTTGCGACTCTCTGTGTCCGCGCGAGGGGGGGACGCATGGCAGCGGGTGGTTCTGCCTTTTGTGGTGCCCCGGGTTTTAATGGCCCATTGCCGGGTTCGTGCCGTCACATCCCTAGCTACTAGCTAAACAGAAATCTTTGCCCGATCCAAAAAAATCGCGAAAAGCGTTTATTTTATCTAGCTTATGTACAATTCCTGATTGGTAGGTCGATGTTTTCCCCCGTGGACGCTATCAGAGGATGCTAAGAGCACCGCAACCAACGTGAAGACACACCAGTCCAGAAGAGGGGGATTTCCGTGGCTAAGGCGAAGAAATTGAGCGATGAGGTGAAAATAGATCGTCGCGTCAAAGAGCAACGCAAGGGGGGTAACCGACGAAAGAGCAAGGTGGCTGTTGCCACGGAGCAACGCGTGGGAGAGCGCCGCAAGAAGGCGCCTCGTCGGCGGCAGATTGATCCCACGACTTGCGAGCGTGACTATACGACGGAAGAGATCGAATTCATGCGTGCCATGGATCTCTACAAGCGTACCAGTGGTCGCATGTTTCCCACATGCAGCGAGATTCTTGAAGTTGTTCGCGGCTTGGGGTATGTGAAGCAGGCATCGTCTTGCGATGCGTTGCCCTCGCCAGTCACGACCGACTCGGAGTCAGCGGAAGTTCCCGCGGCAGAAGTTGTGTAATCTTCGCAAAACAGGAAAGACGAATTTATCCCAGCAGAGGGTGAACACGATCTCAAACCATTGATACGGGACTCGGCGCATCAGGGGCGGTGCCGGGTCCCGTTTTTGTTTAGCTTTGCCGAAACTATCGCAGGTTAAGCCGTACGCGTCAGCGAATCACATGATCCTCTTCCGAGGTGGCGACCGTCGGAACCAGGGATTTGGCGGTAAACACGTTGCGTCGGTTGCTAGATGCTTGTGGTTGTAGCACGAGCCGGTCCCCGGCAAGTTCGTTGACCTTTGCCGCGAAGCTAGGGTGTATCACGACGATGGCAAACTTGTGTGCATCGACGAACGCCTCGAAGTCATCGAGCTCATTCTTTTCGAATTCCTCGATATCCCCATGCTTGATGGAGAGCAAGGCGCTGTAGCTGTGCTTCCCGATGAAAGCGACCGGGGTGTTTTCTCCCAGTTCAGCTTGCAGGCATGCCGCGTTGTGGATATTGGAACGCCAGGTTGCGATTTCTGGCACCACATGGGTGAAGGCGTACAAGCTAACGATACAGAAGATCGTGCCGACGATGGCTGGCGAGGTTGCCCAAGCCTCGCCTGTTTGTCCCCAAATCCAAACGAGCCCGATTAGCGGAAGGACCACGAAAGTGAGTAGGGACACGACTTGAAACGGGGAAAGTCCATTCAGCAGCACATCGGCGATGCCAGCGATCATGGCTCCGAGCAACGTTACGACCATCGCCGTAAAGGCCGCTTTTCTAACGTAAAAACTGAATGAGGATGCGATGTTGGGTACCCGAAACGTGTCGACAAACATCTTGCCCAGCACGAGACTTAGCACGGGAAAGGCGGGGAGAATATACGTTGGGAGCTTGCACTTGGACAGCGAGAAGAAAAGGAGAATCCAGGCACTGGACAAACACAAGAACCCGAGCGAACCCGAGCGCATGTCACTCAGGCGTTGGCTTCTTCCAAACAAATAGTGCAATAGCGCGGGCAGCAGCAGCGAAGCGGGGAACATGCCGGCAAGCAAGATGGGCATATAGAACCACCACGGTTCTTGATGGTCGAACGCCTGGGTAAATCGGATCAGATTGTGCTTCAGAAAGAAATAGCCGAGAAACTCTGGTTGCTCGATCGAGATGGCTAAAAACCATGGCGCGGTAATCAACGTGGCGGGGATCAAGAACGCTATAAAATTGGGCCACCCCGGCCGGCGGTTCGCGTCGGATAGAAAGGCCATGATGAGCGCCGGTGGCAGACAGAGGACGGCGGCCACGGGACCCTTGGTAAGCACCCCGAAACCACAAGCGATCCCGGCCAATAGCCACCACCCCCCGACGCGCGACTTAGCCTGTAGCGCACACCCCATGCAGAGCAAACTGAGCGTGGTGAATAGGGTCAGTACCTCATCCATGATCAGGAACCGGCTGGAAAAGATGAACCCGGTGCAGAGCAGCAAGAACAAGCTGCCCAACCACGCGGAACGGCATCCAATCAAACGGATTCCCAGAACATACGTGGCCAACACAAGCAACCACCCTGCTAGCGCGGAAGGCAGTCGCGCGGCCCAGGGACCGGGACCGAACACCCGATAGCTGGCACAGGTAAGCCAGTAGAGAAGAGGCGGTTTGTCCAGGTACAGTTCACCTTGGAGACGGGGTACGAGAAAGTCTCCCGAATCGTTCATCTCCAAAGCGATTTGGGCGTAGCGTGTCTCATCGGGCTCGATCAGGGGATACCCAAGGTTGATGAAGAGCAACAGCCCCGCAAGCGTCGCCAAGGTTGCTCCCATGATCCAGCGGACCCGGGGCGACCACTCTCCACCACTTGATCGAGACGTTCCTGGAAACATCACGCGAGACCACCAGAAACGCAGCAGCGTGGCAAAGACGGGGATCGTGTGAGCAAGGGAGACGGTCGTTTCACCCGCGAACCGGGGGCGATGCGAGACGCCGACTTCGACGATCGTGAGCCCCTGTTGACGAGCGCGGGTCAACAACTCGGCATTCACGAAGAATCCGTCGGTCTCGATGCACAATTTCCGCAGGGCTTCCCTGCGAAAGACCTTCAGCGCGCAATCACAGTCGCGAATACGCGTTCCGAGCAGCATGCGGACCAAGACGTTGTAGCTTTGCGAACAGAAGCAGCGTATCGCGGAGTCTTTTCGTTCAATTCTGTATCCACAAGCAATATCATAGTCTTGCGTCAACATCACAAGCCGATTCAACTCATGCAAATTGAATTGACAATCGGCATCGGTAAAGCCAATCAGCGATTTCGTGGCGCGGTCGAATCCGGTTCGCAACGCGGCTCCGTAACCCAAGTTCCGGGGTTGGCGAATCACCTGAACTTCGGGGAACTGCACCGCCTCTGATTCGGCCAAGGCAGCCGTGGCGTCCGTGCTACCATCATCGACAACAAGAATCTCAAAGTCGATCTCCAGCGACCGGAGCGCGTCGACGGCTTCTCGAATCGCGGTTTCGATCACGGCGGCTTCGTTGTAAGCCGGGATAACCAACGACAAGCTGTCGCCATCGGCTCTCGTGTGTTTTGGTATTTGAGCATCCATGCTCTGTGTGGTTTCCTTGCTCAATGTCGCAGAACCTTGCTGAAGAGGTAGATTCCGACCGTTAGACAAACAGCGTTACCTAGCCAAACCGAATAGGGAGGCCAGGCACCGCTTTTGGCTCGATCGAGCCCCAAGGCAAAAAGCGGGTAATAAACGATGAGAATAGGCAAGAAGCAAACGGCGAACGTTTTTATGATATCGGACGTTCGCAATCGCATCGCCAAGGGAATACCGATGACCGCGAATCCAAGACAGCTAAAACCGCTAGCCCATCTGCGATGCGGTTCCACTTGCAGGCGCTGCAGGCGCTGCTGTTCTTGCAAGATTTGATCCGCGCGCGTGGCTTCGGTTGGGCCAGTCAGGTCCGAAAAATTTCCCGTAAGCAGGTCATAGGCCACCTCGACGGCGACCTTCTCTTTCATCTGTTCGATTCGGTCCCGTTGTCGCGCCAGAGCGATCGGAACCTCCCAAAGCCACATGTGGGAAGGATTGGCCGAATCCAGCGCCGCCGGGTTGGCTCCCGCTATGTCAAACGAACGCCTGATCGTGTTAGGAAATCGCAGCGTGGCTTGATCCTCCATTTCAAGTAAGCCATCCGTCAAGACCAGCGTTAGCGTTCCGTCGATGGCGTTGGTCTCGATTTCAGCTTCTCTCGCAATGATTCGGGTTGAGGCATTGTTGTCATTTCGCATTTCGATCATGGGATTCAACAATCGCTTGTCATCGACACCACTCACGCGGATTGAAAAATGGTTCGAGGTGTAGCTGCGTTGCGTACTGAGCACGGAGTAGGCGATTTCCGCCACGGACATGGCGACGACGCGCTTCGTCTGGTGATATCCCCACGAGAAGGCCACATCGATCACGATGACGACGATCAAACTCGAAACAATCGCGAACAAAATAGCTGGCCCGATGACGACCCACGGCGAAATTCCCAACGATTTGATGGCCGTGATTTCGTTCATGGACGACATGCGTCCAAAAACGGCACACACACAAAACAGAACTGTTCCTGGCACGGCGAAACACAGCGCGTTCAAGGTGACGAACGGCACTAGTTTTATCATCACCCCCACGGTCAGCCCATTTCGGATGCCCTCTTGCACGACCCCAACGATCACCAACAGCAAGGTCAAGGAACATAGACACATCACGAGCACTTTCGACAACTCGTAACAGACGTATCGCGTGATGATCTTGGGCACGATCTAACTCGTTTTCGGAAACAACCGAAGACTGCCATTCATTGCCGATGGGTCACCGCAAGGGCTCATCACCTTCGGGCATCGGCGCGGTGCATCAATCGCGCCACGCCCGAGGGAGTGTGTTCGGCCATGCGGGGGTGAAGTGGCTGGTCGTCGAAATGTCTGCCGTGCGTGGGGGTCTTGCCGCGTGCGAAATTGCAATCGGAATTGAATCAGATGTTCTAGACAAAGGGATAAAGCCGTTGTGGTTCAGCCTCTTCCTCTTCGCGAGGCCTGTTGATGAGTGCCAAAGGAACTCTCCCCGGTGCGGGGGACAGGATCGTCCTGGACGGAGCGTTTATTCCCATGGCATCAAATCAATAAGGGCTGGTATATACCGAAATCCCCACCCCCCCCCTAGAGCATTATCTTGATTCGTGCATCTTGCTGGCATGCCGGTGGATCTCGCGAATCTGCTCTTGCGACGACCTGCCACGGGAACTAACCTCTTGCACTCTCGTCATTCGTCCTTTCGCTAGTTCGCATTCGTGAGACAACTTGCCCCCAATGATTCCAGCGCGGATGAAGGGGTTCGAGTCGAAATCTGTTTCAGGGAATGTCCGTGTCGAAGCGGTTTTCAACGGAAAGCCACGCAACACCATTGCGAGCCCGATCACTCGATCGATGTCCCATCGCAACGCGTGCAAAACGCACGGGTTCGTCGTGAGGCGATCTCACAATGGTCTAGGCAAAAGGAGTCTTGCCGTGTCGTCAATCGTATCGCACCGTAGCCTTGGTTTTTCACCCAAGTGGCGGACGTCGTTCGCAATGTTCACCACGGGCGTAACCCTGGCGATTGCTAGCGGTTGTGGTGCCGTGGCCCAATGGGAAAACACCGATGGCGTGCGGTTGTATCAGCAGGGTTACTACGACGCGGCACAGAAGCGATTTCAACAGGCGTTATATAACGCCCCCGACGCACCCGACGCGTACTACAATATCGCCGCCACCTACCATCAGTTGGGCAAACTAAACCAGGACGATAGCATGTTCGATCAGGCAGAGCAGTTTTACAACCAGTGCCTAGATCGTAATCCGAACCATCGTGACTGCTATCGAGGGCTGGCGGTGTTGATGTCTGAACGCGGACGTTCGGAAGAAGCATTCGCGTTGCTCAAGGCGTGGGTGGATCGCGCGCCGTCGATGAGCGATCCGCGGATCGAACTGGCCCGACTTTACGAGGAGTACGGCGATCGCGAGGCCGCCAAATCACAGTTGCTTGAAGCGCTGCAGACCGATCCCCAAAACTCCACGGTTTTGGCCGCGTTGGGTCGCATTCGCGAAGAACTGGGAGATCACGCGCAGGCCTTGGCCGACTATCAACGATCGCTCAGTGGAAATCGTATGCAGAACGAGGTCAAAGCCCGCGTTGTCGCGCTCCAGTCGGCCTTGTCGCCATCGATGTTGACCGGTCCGGGAAGCGACACGCGCGTGGTCACGCGCAACGCAATGCCTCCGCGTTGATCATCTCTCCCTCACTGCAACCTGAGGCATTCTGTCGCAGGTGTCCGGCATTCCCGCTTCGCCGCGTTACTCCGCGTTGCAGCGATCGAAAATCCTAGGGGTTGGCCCATTGTACCCCATCGCCATCGCGGGGGGGCATCGCTACAATCGTGGCTTGTCCCCGGGGTATCTTGTTTGCTCGCAAGTTTGCTCATAACTGCGTGCCAAGCCGTCGCGGAGCGTCGGCCTGCATCTTTTGATGCGGCCCCGGTGGGATTGCTGGCTGGTTTCATTCTCCCTTGCCATGGTGCGAATCATGTACCGCGTGATTGTTCTCGACAAACTTTCTCAAGATGGTCTCGACGTTCTGGCCGCTGCGCCCGACATCGAATACGAAGTTCAGACAGGTCTGGCAGGCGAAGAACTGCAACAGGCCCTGCTGGAGTTCGACGGCGCGATTCTACGCAGCGGCGTGAAAATCACCGCCGAAGCACTGGCCGGAAATCGCAGGCTCAAGGCGCTGGTTCGCGCCGGCGTGGGTACTGACAATATCGACAAAGACTCTGCCACGCGGCAGGGTATCGTGGTGATGAACACCCCCTCGGGGAACACACTCAGCACGGCGGAGTTGACCGTGGCGATGATGCTCGCCCTGTCGCGCAACATTGCCCCGGCGTATCAGAGTCTCGTGGAGGGGCGCTGGGATCGTGGAAAATTCATGGGTACCCAATTGGCCGAGAAGACCCTCGGCGTGATCGGGCTGGGACGAATCGGCCAGGCCGTGGCCACGCGAGCCAAGGCGTTCGACATGCGCGTCTTGGGCTACGACCCTTTCATGTCGACGGAAAGGGCAGCCCAGCTTGGGATCGAAGCAGTGGGTTCGATTCAGGAGCTATTGCCGGCAGTCGATTATTTGACGGTGCATACTCCCTTGACCGAAGAGACGCGGAACCTCATTGGCGAGGCTGAAATTGAAATACTTCGTCCCGGTGCGCGACTGATCAACTGCGCCCGCGGCGGTATCTACAATGAAGCGGCGTTGGTTGCCGGATTGCAGGGCGGCAAGCTGGGCGGCGTCGCGCTGGATGTCTATCCTGAAGAGCCATGCACGAACAGTCCGCTGTTCGGGATGCCGGGCGTGGTCTGCACGCCCCACCTAGGCGCTAGCACGAAGGAGGCTCAGACAAACGTCGCCGTCGAGGGCGCGCATCTCTTGGTCGACTTTCTGACGACCGGCGCGGTTCGTCATTCGGTGAACTCCAGTCCGCTCGACCCCAAAACGCTTGCCGATTTGCGCGGGTATCTCGATGTCGCGTTTCGGCTGGGTGTGTTGCACGGGCAAATGGACCGCGGCGCTGCACGGCGATGCAAGCTACTGTTCCGCGGCGAAGTTGCCGGCAAGGACACACGATTGCTCTCCTCCGCGTTCTCCGCCGGGTTGTTGGGCCAGGCGATGGAAGAAGACGTGAATATCGTCAACGCCCAGCTATTGCTGCAAGAACGTGGGATCGAACTGGTTGTGGAGTCGAGTTGTGATCGGGGTGACTTCAACTCCATCATTATCACCGAAGTTGGTACCGACCAGAAGAGTTATCAGGCCAGTGGCACGCTTTTCGGTAACCGTCTTGCCCGACTGGTACAGCTCGGCGATCACCGACTCGAAGCCTATCTCGACGGTATCTTGTTTGTGTTCACGCATCGCGACGTGCCGGGCATGGTCGGCAATATCGGTACGATTTTCGGAAAACACCGAGTCAACATCGCCCAAATGGCGGTCGGGCGTCGGGAAGATGCACCCGGCGGAGAGGCCATCGGTGTGTTGAATCTTGACAACCTGCCGCCGCAAGAGGCACTGGACGAAGCGCTGGCCATCGACGACATCTTGAGCGCGAAAGTCATCCGACTGCCGGCTGCTGGCGAGTACCCTGCTTGGCTGGTAGGATAAGCCATCACGGTCTTGACCAACGCTCTCCGAGGGTTGGTCCACGGCATTGGTTTTCAACGGCAGAGCCCCACCGAGGAGTTGCGCGTAATGAGAACGATCATCGGTCTATTTTGTGTTCTTGCCGTCTTTTTGGCCGCGCCGGGATGTAGTGGATCGCCTACAACCACGCCGGCTGACGGTGATGCCCAGCAAGAAGAGACGAAGGCTCCAACGAAAACCGATGGTGCCAAGGAAAACAAGGAAGAAACGACCGATTCCACCACTGACGATTCCACCGCTGACGTTGCCCCCGGGGAAGAGCCCGTGGACGAAGCTGTTCCGGCAGGTGAATCCGAAGAAATCGTCGAAACGTTCGACACGGAGGCCCGGCCAAGTCTGTTGTTGAGAATCATGCTCAAGCCGCTCACCGACGCCATGGAGTCGCAGGCTTCCAGCTTGAATCTGCCTGGTGCGGGTGGCTAATCGACCCTGGCTTCTTGCCCTCCCGGATGTTGTTACCAATCGGGTACCGGCCGTGTAGGCGCCAGAATAGCTTTGCGAGAACGCCCCCTCGCATTTAGCATGGATTTGAGGTTCTTACTTCATGTCCATCCTTGCGAAAGTCTCGTCTTTTCATGCAGTTCTCGCTTCTCCTGGCGTTGTTGTGTGCGCTAATTGCCGCCGAGCTTTCCCCTGCTACTCCGGTTGAACGACCGCTGGTGGAATGGTTTGTCGTGCTACTGGTGGCCGGTGTAACACCGGCGTACGCGATGTTGATCACGCGGTGGGGAATCCTCAAACGGTTCGAGCCACGAAGACTCCGGGCGTTCTTCGAGGTCGTGTGGATGGCTTCGGTGGCGGGCATCACGGTTGGCACGTCATGGAGTCAATTGGTACGTGTGAACTGGCAACTTGGAAACGCCGTGTTGGTTGACGAAGTGCTGATCCTCGCGCCGGTCTTCGTTCCCTTGTTGCTGGCGTGGTCCATCTTGCAAGACGCCAGCTTCCGTGAGGCTACTAATTTGGCTAGCCCAAGCGTTGTTTCGTCTTCGTGGCGCAGGGTACGCGAAATGTGGCGGTTGGCACGCAATCACTTGCTAGTATTACTAGCCCCCGTCTTGGTGCTGATCGCTGTCAGGGATCTCATTCAGTGGATCGCGCCGAGTTGGCAAGCCCACGGAGGCGACTGGTGGCTGTACGCCCCCGTGCTGATCGCCATGTTCTGTGGGCTGCCGCTGTTGCTGCGACATGTTTGGCAAACCGAGCCATTGCCCCCGGGACCTCTTCGCGACCGGCTAGAGCGTGCGGCGCATCGCGTCGGGATCGAAGTGCGGCATATTCGCCTTTGGCACACCGGTGGCGCGATTGCCAACGCCGCCGTGACCGGCATGACGTCTGCCCTGCGGCATGTGTTCTTCACCGACCG
>Ga0114931_10011868_pt1 | contig 10247 bp, 8 predicted proteins | sample 2SBtaG_FD_89579 | JGI IMG/M metagenome (GOLD analysis project Ga0114931, IMG submission 89579) | Deep subsurface microbial communities from Kolumbo volcano to uncover new lineages of life (NeLLi) - 2SBTROV14_V59a metaG | ecosystem: Environmental > Aquatic > Marine > Volcanic | place: Kolumbo... | reverse complement strand
TGCTGACCAGCACTCGCCGATCGCGCAGTGGACGACGATGGGAAAACGTGATGCCATAGCGATCCAACCGTTTGAGCCGCACCATGTGGGTTGGGCCTGGAATGCCACGCGAATCGAGCGCGGTAATGCGTGCCTGAACCGATAGGCTGCGGCCCGATTGGCAAGCCGGATCCATATTTGCCCGGCGGCGCCAATGGGCGACCATCGTGGTCAGGCGATTTCGCAGTTCGGTGCGACTGGTCAGGCGGTTGGTCATGGCAAGCAGGGAGCGGGTGGAAGGCATGAGGCGGTTTCCTGAGGGATTGCGCGGATCGATAGAAAAGGTTATCGGTGCCGGCTGCCCCATACGGATCAGACAGCCGGATCGCTTGCCAGGTTCGCTTGCTGGCCCAAACGGGGGCCGCACAACTCTACCCGATGATTTGCTCCAAGCTGGCTCCCGGACCGCTACGGCGGGAGCTTTTCAGGGCTGGCCTCGCCGCAGGAATCCTACCGCAGGCAAGGTTTCTCAGCCAAGCCTGCCGCCTGTGTGGGTCAGGCAAGCTGGAGCAATCGCGTAAGATGGTGTTGAGGCTGCTTGTTTCCCGCCAATCTTTCCCAGCCAACCAAAAAGGCCTGGGTGCCGAATAGGTTCGACCTGGCGTATGAGGCATGTTATGAGAAGGGGTTTTGGTAATACAACCCTCGTACTCGTACTCGAATCGCATGCCGGGTACCATACGGTCATCGAGTACGAGTACTGCTTCGCTGAGTACGAGTACGATAGGTGGCATCGATTCCGTGGGGCTCACGCCCACGGCTATACGATAGTGGAAAAGGCCCACGGGAGAACAGATTCACCCCTCGATCGACTGGGTAGGAGAGTGTACAATAGGCCCTTTGGCAATAGGCGCTTTATAGAAAGTGAAACGGACATCGTTATCGAGCCTGGACTTACCGCGGAACAGTCTGCTCAGCGCAGTTTGCAGCTTGCTCTGGCTGCTGCGCGCTCGGCGTCAGAGAACCGAGGGCAGGATATTGTGCTGCTCGACATGCGCCAGATCACACCCATTTTTGACTATTTCGTGGTGGTCACCGGCAGCAGCCGGCGGCAATTGCATGCGATCAGCGAGGAAATTGATCACACCCTGGAAGACGAGTTGGGCGACCAGCGGATGGGGATCGAGGGCTACAATGAGAGCCATTGGATTCTGCTCGATTATGGCACGGTGGTGATCCATCTGTTCGACCAGGAAACGCGAGAATATTACGCGCTGGAAGATTTTTGGAACGCAGCGACCCGCGTGCCCCTGCCTGGCATCGATGGCGATCTTGCCACCGATGCAAAGCCTGAAACGGACAAGAAACTTGATGCGAACGGAGCGCTCGATCGTGATGGCGATTTGGGGACGGAAACAGGATGAACGCGCTTGGGCTGATTCGGCGGCGATTTGTTTCAGCATTGCTTTCCTGGTGCGATGATCGTGGTGACCTGTTTCTCGACGGATCACCAGGTGATGGGCCCGCGGGGGAAGGGCCCGCGTCTGACCGCAAGACGGCCCAGTCCGAGTCGGCATGGGCTCTGGCCGAACTGGTTCTGCCCAGCCAGGATGCCCGTTTTGGCGACTACCAAGCCAATTGCCCGATGCCACTGGGAAAGCGGTTGGGCATGCCCCCACGTGAAGTTGCCCAGCAATTGGTTGCCCATTTGGAAATCGATGATTTTTGTGAGCCACCCACGATTGCCGGCCCCGGTTTCATCAATATGTGGCTGAAAGACTCTTGGCTCATCGAGCAATTGCAACAGGCGGTGGATGATGGTCCGCGCCTGGGAGTGCTGCCGGTGGCGAATCCACGCAAGTTTGTGGTTGACTATTCGAGCCCCAACGTGGCCAAACCAATGCATGTGGGCCATATCCGTTCGACGGTCATCGGGGACGCGATTTGTCGGGTGCTGAAATTCCTCGGACACCAGGTGATTAGCGACAACCATCTGGGCGACTGGGGAACCCAGTTTGGCATGATTATCTATGGTTATAAGCATTTTGTCGACGAAGAATCGCTCCAGCGTGACGCCGTTGCCGAACTCAGTCGACTTTATCAACTGGTTCACGGACTGATTGCTTACCAAGATGCCCGCAACCAGCAATGGCCCACCCTCCAGCAGAAAATTGTCGAGCAGGAACAAAAAATCAGTCAGGCGCAAGTTGCCTCGGATTGCGGGTCTGCGGTAGAATTCGGGACTGCACCCCCCTCAGGGGGAGTTCCGGCAGCCGACGATCCCAAGCAGGGCAAAAATGCGGCCAAGCGTTTGCGGCAAGCCAAAAACAAATTGGCGGAATTTCGCGCCCAAGAGGAAGCGTTGCGGCAAATAACTGCAGCCGTGGAAGATGACCCCCAGCGCTCCGCCCAGTCGGCCGCCCATCCCGATATTCGTGCCGCGGCTCTGGCAGAGACAGCCGCGCTGCACGAAGGAGACGCCACGAATGTTGCGTTATGGAACCGATTTCTGCCCTCTTGCCGGGTCGAAATCGAAAAGACGTACGAGCGTTTGGGAGTCGCTTTCGACCATACGCTCGGAGAAAGTTTTTATCACGACCAGTTGGCCGGTGTCGTCGCCAGCCTGACCGAACGGGGTCTGGTTCAGGAGAGTGACGGGGCGAAGTGTGTTTTTCTGGAAGGAATTCAGGCCCCATTGATCATTCAGAAGCAAGATGGGGCCTATCTTTATGCGACCACCGATCTGGCCACGATCCAGTACCGCATGCAGCGGTGGTCGCCGGACGCGATCCTGTATGTGGTCGACCACCGGCAGGCACTCCATTTTCGCCAACTTTTCGCCACCGCCAGGCGGTGGGCCTATCCCGACGTGGAACTGGAACACATCAGCTTTGGCACGGTGCTTGGCGAGGATGGTAAACCGTACAAAACACGCAGCGGCACTGCTGTGGGACTGAGCGGCCTGCTGGACGAAGCGGTACGGCGGGCCCATGCAATCGTCAGCGCGAATGACGATGCCAGACCCGAACCATTGCTGCCGGCCGACCAGCGGCAGAAGGTGGCCGAGCAGATTGGCATTGGCGCGATCAAGTATGCCGACCTGGCGCATAACCGTACAAGTGATTATGTTTTCAGCTACGACAAAATGCTGGCGATGACTGGCAATACGGCCGCCTACTTACAGTACAGTTATGCGCGCGTGCTAAGTATTTTTGATCGAGGTAAAGTGGACGCTCGGGCGCTGCGAACCTTGGCAGCGCCAATCCTAATCAATAGTCCCACAGAAAGGGCCCTGGCGGTCGCCCTGCTGCAGTTCTGCGAAGCACTCCAACGGTTGGTGGATGACTTCCGGCCGAACCATCTGACCAGTTACCTGTTTCAACTGGCCAGCCGGTATTCCGAATTTTTTGAACAATGTCCCGTGCTGAAAGCGGACTCCGAGGAATGCAGGACGAGTCGGCTCTTATTGTGCGACTTGACCGCTCGCACCATTCGCCAGGGCTTGAACTTATTGGCTATTGACGTGGCCGAACGCATGTAGCAGGCTTAGCTCACCATGGACTGGTTGTACTTACTAAAAACCATTCTGCCGGCGCTGGTTTGCAGTACGCTGGTCACCGTGGCGGCAACCAGTTCGCCCACGTGTCTACGGCCTTCTTCGATCACGACCATCGTGCCGTCATCAAGGTAGCCGATTCCCTGCCCCGATTCCTCGCCTGGCTTGATAACGCGTACTTCCAGTGCTTCTCCTGGCAGGAAGATTGGCTTCAGGGCATTGGACAGATCGTTGAGATTGATCACGCCCACGTCATGCAGCTTGGCCACTTTGTTGAGGTTGTAATCGTTGGTGACGACCTTTCCATCCAGTTGTTTTGCTAGCAGTACCAGCTTCTGATCGACCGGTTGGCCCGCGAATTGGGGCAGTTCGCGGTCGTAAACCTGCAAATCGATTTTTGGATCGCTGCGCAACCGATTGAGAATATCGAGTCCGCGCCGACCACGATCACGCCGTAGTCGATCATTGGAATCGGCAATTCCCTGCAGTTCCGCGATGACAAACTGAGGCATGATCAGCTGGTTGTCGATAATGTGAGTTTCGACCACATCGGCAATGCGGCCATCGATGACCACGCTTGTGTCCAGTACGTACGGTTTCAGCCCTTTGATTTCCTTGGCGAATTCCACGTAAGGGATGATGAAACGAAAATCGTCCTTGGTTTGCATCAAGATGCTGATGCAGGTGTAGCACAGCACCATGCCGAGAATCAGCGGCAACCAGGTCGCGGCGGGAGCTCCCCGGTCGGGTAGTACGGGGCTCAACGCGATGGTCAGCACATAGGTCAGGAGAAGCCCGATTAACAGACCGAAGTAGACGGCCGTGATCGTATCAAGCCGTTTGCGGCCCACCAGGACATCAATAGCGATGACGACACCAGCCAGTAGAATCATGCCTCCCATGACAAGCCACGGCACGTAGGCGGGTTCTTTGGGGAGAATGTCGGCTTGGATCAACTGGAAGCCAATTCCGGCTGCTACGAGTACAAAAACCGATCGCAATAGTACAAGCGCCATGGCAGAAGTGAAATTTGGGTGAACAGGTTGGTGAAACGGATCGTGGCAGGGGGAGCAGTCTGTGAGTTTTGCTCTGCGAGGGCTCAGGGCGATAAGCCGCCCGGTAACCGACATTTTTAACGGCTGGCACATTGCCCGGGTCGGCTTCATCGGCCATTCTTGGAACCACTAATTCTACCATGGTTGCGTGAACTAGCCCACCTTGGCTTGTAACTTCCCTAGCGTTTCCAGGGCAAATCGGTCGGTCATGCTGGCTAGATAGTCTGCCACGGCACGCGGAATGCCGGTCTTGTCGGCTAGTTGGAGACTCGCGGCAGGCAACCGTTCCGGTCTGGAGACCAGACGTTGGAACAGGGCACGCAGGGCCATGGAGGTCTCCCGGCGACGCTCCAGCAGGGTGGGATGGCGGTAAACATGGGTGAATAGAAATGCTTCCAATTCGCGTTTCTGTTCGGCTATTTCGCTGGAAGGGGCAGTCAGGATCGCTGGCGTATGGCGAATTGCCCAAACGCTGGTAATGTTTGCTTCGGCGAGTCGATTCCGGGTGGTGGCCAGCAAGTCACTCACTAAGGTTTCGATCAACTGGTGGACGATCGCGCGGCGCAGAGGATCGGCGTCCAAGGCCGCATAACGTTGTTTGACTTGTTTGGCCGCATCGCGCCAGACAGGAACTTCCAGTAACGGATCCAGTTCGAGCAGGCCCATTTCCAGTGCATCATCGGCATCATGGGTATCGTAGGCAATGCTATCGGCCGCGTCGACCACTTGCATTTCCAGCAGCATTTGGCTGCGGGCTGCCCGCTCCCAATCGCGTAGGGACTGGGCCGACTCCGGCGTGGCCCCTTCTTCCCCAGGTGAAACATGCCGGGACCGCCTGGCTTCCGACTGCAGAGCACGCAAGTTTTGGCCCGCCAGGACTTCATGGGAGAGATTCAAGCCAGGAAATTCCGGGTAGCGAACTTCCAAAAACTCGGCCAGGCGGAGTGCCTGTCGATTGTGGTTGAAACCGCCGTGATCGCGAAGACAATCGTCGAGCAGGTCCTCTCCCGCGTGTCCGAAGGGAGGGTGACCCACGTCGTGAAGCAGTGCGAGTGATTCAATCAAGTCTTCGTTAAGTCGCAGCGCGCGGCCCAGGGTGCGGGCAATGGAGGCCACTTCCATGGTGTGGGTCAGCCGTGTGCGATGGTAGTCTCCCATCGGCCCGGTGAAGACTTGAGTTTTGTGAGCCAGGCGACGAAAAGCGCTGCTGTGGATAATTCGGTCGCGATCCCGCTGAAACGGTCCCCGATAGGGGTGTGTTGCTTCCGGATGCGCCCGACCGATCGAGTCAGCGCTGTGCATTGCGTAAGAAGCGAGCCCTTGATCCTCTTGTTGAAACAGAGGGGAGTCGGTTTGAAGAGGTTTTATCATGGCGTTTCGGCGATCGCTTCCCATACGGCAGCGAGCGACTGAGGAATGACTCGAACTCCGGCAAGCGTTGGCATGAAATTATGATCGCCTTGCCAACGCGGAACCAAATGCCAGTGCAAGTGCCCGGGAACACCGGCCCTGGCCGCCGCACCCAAATTAAGACCGATATTAAAACCTTCCGCGTTCAGCAGCTGGCGGAGCTGTTGGGTAACTCGCCCCAAGGCATGCATGGCTTCCAGGTGCTCCTGGTCGGTCAGTTCATGGAGCTGGGCCACATGCCGCAATGGGGCGACCAGTACGTGGCCATTGGTGTACGGATAGCGATTGAGGAGCGAATAGACATGCTGGCCGCGCCAGGTGACCAGGTTCTGTCGTCCGGCAGCCCGAGGGTTGGAATAGCTGGCTGCCCCCCGGCACAGAAAACAGGCGGGATCGGCATCCGGCTGCCAACTGGCAGGTTCCAGGGAGATCCCTGGCACCCTACCCGAGGCCTGCCCCAACTCCACCTCACCAAGGTCCGACTCAACAGGACCCGTCCTTGCTGGTTTCGACTTTCCACTTCCCGTCTCCCATGGGGCCTTTTCTGTGCCAGCTACGTAGCCAATACGCCAGGGTGCCCAAATTCGCTTGCCAGCCATGTTCTCAGTCATATTCTTTCTGCTCCTGGGTGTGCAGGCTCCATCGTAGCATGTTCTCGTCATGGAGTGTATGACGGGCTGGCCGCTTGCCGGGGGAGTGCCCTGGTGCCAGTGGCGGCAGGCGGTCATAATCACTTGTTCGCAGCCAAGAAAAATGCCTGTCCCCAACGCAGCGCCCAACGCACCGATAGACTCCCCATGACCCCATGCCCCCTGCTCCAGCCCCAGTCCCCAGTCCTCAGGCCCCTTCATGCGTTTCCGCGTCGATCTTGATATCTATTCCGGACCGCTGGATTTGTTGTTCTATCTGGTGCGCAAGCACGACTTGAATATTCTCGAAATTCCTATTGCCAAGGTGATCGAGCAATACATGGAACTGCTGGAAGTGATCGAGGCCATCGATGTGAATGCGGCTGGTGATTTTTTGGAACTGGCCAGCCGTTTGATGGAAACCAAATCAAGGCTGCTGCTTCCCCGGCACGAGGAGGAGGAAACTCAAGTGGAAGATCCACGCCAGGATCTGGTACAAAGGCTGCTGGAATATAAAAAATACAAGGACGCGGCCAGCCGATTGGATGAACAAGGCAGAGATTGGCGGCAGCGGTATGCTCGGCAGGCTTGCGATTTGCCCGAGTCTTCAATACGTCCCGAGGAGCAGCCGATTCAAGAAGTGGAATTGTGGGATCTAGTCAGTGCGTTCGGACGTGTGATGCGAAAAAGCGAAGCTGCCGAGACAGCGAGTATCCGCAGTGACGAGACCCCCATCGAGGACTACATGCAGCGCATCCGCAACCGCCTGGCCCTTGCACCGCGAGTTCCTTTTGAAGGGTTATTTGAAGGCGAGTGCACACGAATGCAGCAGGTCGGCATGTTTCTGGCTCTGCTGGAATTAATCCGGCATGAACGTGTGCGGGTCCAGCAGCAAGAGCTGTTCGGTGAAATATGGGTGCTGGCAGGTTGCGATGGAGGCCGGTTGCCGGACCTGTCGATTGCTGGCGTCCGTGTTGTTGGAGACGAGGAACCAGGCATCGGAACTACTGAGAATAACAACCGCGCAGAAAACGACCCCCCATGATTGAAAACGCTCCGCTGCAGACGATGAAACATGATGGATTGACGATTGAAGGCTATTCTCGTGCCGCCGTGCAATCCTATTGGCGCGTCCCAGAATTGAAGGTTGGCTTTGATTTTGGGGCTCAGCCATGGTCGTTCATGGGAACCGACACATGGTTTGTCTCGCATGCCCATTTGGACCATATCATCGCCCTGCCGGTCTACGTGGCACGCCGACGAATGATGAAGATGGATCCGCCAACCATCTATATGCCGGAGCCCATCGTCGAGCCGGTGCGGCAGTTGCTGCAGCAATTTACCCGTTTGGACCGGGGCCGCATGCCATGCAATCTGCGCCCTCTGCGATCAGGCCAGGAGGCGGAACTCTCGCGCGAATTGGTCGTCACTGCCAGCACCACGCGGCATAGCGTGCCATCGCTGGGTTATATCGTTTGGCAGCGGCGTAAGAAGCTCAAGGCGGAGTACGTTTCGTTGAGTGGAGAAAAGATTCGTGACTTGCGTATGTCGGGCATTGAGGTGACCGACGAACGCCGCGAACCGTTGGTTGCCTACCTGGGCGACTCGGCCCCCGCGGGTCTGGATGACTGTCCGGAAATGTTTCAGGCAAAAGTGTTGATTTGCGAAATGACGTTTGTTTCTCCCGAACATCGCAAGGAAAAGATCCACAAATTCGGTCACATCCATCTTGACGATTTCGTGGAGCGTCGAGAGCAGTTTCAAAATGAACGGATCATTGCCGCTCATCTCAGTACCCGCTACCATCCGCAAGCCGTACGCCGCATGGTGCAAAAAGCACTGCCGGACATGCTTCAAGGACGTTTGAAGCTTTGGCTCTAAGGGTTGGCCTTACGCCCTTGACGAAACATTACTCCCTCGAGGAATGGTCCGAAACCCGACGTACCATGGTATCCCGAGTGAAGCGTGCTTTCGCCAGAGGTTCGCCCAGCCGCTTGCGAAGTTGCTGGGCAAGCTGTTCTCCTCGAGCGTTCATGTCCACAACCGTACCCTCACGGTCGACCAGGATGGCTCGGGGAATGCCCGTGATTCCATAATAAGTGGCCAAAGGGTTTGCCCAGCCACGTTGGGACTTTTTCGTGCTGAATAGAGTAACCCAGGGAATCCTCTCATTCGCTATAAATTCTTTGACACTTTCCTGATTGTCGTCCAAGCATATACCAATCACGTCAAATCCTTTGTCATGGTAGGCATGATAAAGCTTCAGTACATTGGGCAATTCTGCCCGGCATGGCCCACACCAGGTGGCCCAAAAATCGATCAGAACAATTTTACCACGATAAGCGGCCCAATTCACCGGTTTGCCATCCACCAGAGTCCCTTCAACTTTTATTTTATTTCCCGGCAGACGGAACCGCCGTTGCAATCCTTCCAGGATGGCCACTTGTTGTCTCATCTCCGGGTTGTCGATGCTTCTCAAGTGCGGCAGAACCTGGTTGAGCAGCAAAGTGGCCCGGCGGTTATCGCCCATGCTGTCCAAGAAATTGGCCACGGCCATGAGGACCTGGAGGTGATGCGATTGAAGTTTCGCGCTGGCAATATAATTCGCAACATCGCGAATCACGGCCGTTTTTTGCCCGTCGCTGAGCGTGGACCATTTGGCAAAGCTGGACTCCAAAAGAAATTTCATGCCGACCGCAACAACGTTGGGGCGCTTGTCCGCCCGAGCCGCGGCAATGGCCCTTTCCAACAACCGGTTTGCTTGCGGTGCCCTTGGAGCAGACTGTTTTTCTGTTACGCCCCGGGCGCCCACACCACCCCGTCCAATCAGACCAACCTGACCATCCAGTTCGACCAGCTCACGGAGTGCCTGCAACTTAAGAAAATGGCATTGCATTGCCTGTTCGTCCGACGGGTTAAGGCTCAACGCCCGGTCTGCGGCCAGTACGATCGAACGAACCACTTTGCGCCGATGGGCCGTTTGCGCTGCTTCATCTTCGCCTTGCGGAGCCAAGCTGGCTATTTTTTCGATCCATTGGAACAACACACCAATTGGGTCCGCCACATCGGGTCCGGTCGCTGGTAGTGGAAAAACGTCGCCTTGCACACCCACCAGCGATTGGAGATTCCCAGACTGGAAGCCAATCTTCGATGCATCAACCTTCGATGCATCAAGCCCCGGTTTGCCAACCCCCGATTCAATAGCCTGTCGTTCTGCGGCCCTGGCGGAAGAGGTTTGCTCTTGAACCGATCCTCCACCCCATGCCAACCACAAAACCGCCAAGGTGCCAATCCGCGGCCATGACGGAGAGGTCTGGACGCATGGCCGAGGCCGGCAACTGGGCACCGCGATCTTGCTGTTTGACATCACGTCATTTCCGGAGTGATTGGTGAACCGTCCGTGGATGGCGGGCTGTTTGGTTGGTCTGTTACATTATTTGGTGGATGTCGCAAGGCACTCCCAGGCTGCCCCATATCAGTGCCAGCCAAAGGCATCAACACAGGGGCTTCGCGAGCAAGCGCGCATTAAGGGCCGACTCAAAAATAACTTCGGGTTTTGGTGGGCTGCGGCTACGGCTGCGGGTGTCAGGCTGCATCGACGTATAAGCAATATGCCTG
>Ga0114931_10011867_pt1 | contig 10247 bp, 8 predicted proteins | sample 2SBtaG_FD_89579 | JGI IMG/M metagenome (GOLD analysis project Ga0114931, IMG submission 89579) | Deep subsurface microbial communities from Kolumbo volcano to uncover new lineages of life (NeLLi) - 2SBTROV14_V59a metaG | ecosystem: Environmental > Aquatic > Marine > Volcanic | place: Kolumbo... | reverse complement strand
TTTTCAGGGATTTTCAGGAACTGGAATCGGGAGTATTGCTGGGGTCCGCGTACGCACTCCGGCAGATTATCGGCGATTACAAAAAAATGCTGAAACGGGTCTACCGGGACAAGAGCACTCCCTTCCGGGAAAAACTCCGAAGCCGGTTGGCGTACCGGTTTTTTTCATGGAGCATCAAGTTTGACCTGGAAAAATTTAAGTTTACTCCCGAGGAGGAAAATATTTTAGCGGGCGCCGTTTATTTTCGCGGCAGAAAAGCCGGCGGCAGTCAGGCTGGGGAAACTTGAGAGCCGACATTTTGGAATGGCGGCCTTTGCACCCCGGCGGGCAATGACAATCAAACACGAACGCTTACGCAAACTCTTCGCCGGAATAAGGTGTTCGCCGGTTTCGCGGGGAGTTATTGCTTTTCGCGGGTAAGCCCGGCCTTGTCCATCAATATTCGGGCGAGGTCCTTATGGCCGCCGAGGGTGGCCATGTTGAATGCGGTGGCCCCGTTTGCCGCCCGGGCGTTGACGTTGATGCCCCGGTTAATGAGCAGTTGCACCATGGCGGTTTCGCCGGTCAGCGCCGGCAAGTGCAGCGGCGTTCGGCCCGCATGGTCCCGGGCGTTGATGTTAGCCCCCTTGTCGATCAACAGATCGGCGGCGGCGGGGTGATTTTTCATGACCGCCCAATGCAGGGGTGTGCGGCCCGCGTTGTCTCCGGCGTTGACGTCGGCGCCCCTGCGGATGAGCATTTCAATGACGTTGGTTTGCCCACGCATGGCGGCAAGATGAAGAGGCGTGGGCTGATTTTTTCTCCGGAACGTGGCGCCGCGGTCAATCAGGAACTCGGCGACGAAGCGGTTGCCTGCCCGGGCGGCCCAGTCCAGCGGAGTCAGCCCGTTGTTATCCATCGAATTGACGTCGGCCCCGTCGGCAAGCAGACGCTGAACCTCAGGTTGGTTGCCGCCGCCGGCGGCACGGTGCAAGAGGGTGATGCCGTAACTTCCCTTTTGGTCCACGTTGGCCCCCTTGTGGATCAGGGTTTTCTCGACGCTCTTGAGGCGCTTTTTGGAAGCCAGCTTCAAGGGAGTGACACCGTACTTATCTTTAGTGTCTATGCTGGCGCCGCGGGCGATGAGCAGTTCCACGAGCGATTCCCGGTTTTTCCTGGCGGCCAGGTGCAGGAGCGTAAACCCGTCGCGGTCTTTGCTGTTCACGTCGGCGCCTCGGTCAAGAAGCAGTTCCAGCATGTCTTGCCGGTTCTTCAAGATGGCTTTGTGTGCCGGAGTGAAACCGGCCCAGTCCTGGGCGTTGACATTGGCTCCCCGGTCGATAAGAAACAGAGCCATTTCAGTTTGACCGCTGGCCGCCGCCCAGTGCAGGGGAGTGGAACCGTATTTATTTTCCACGTTCACGTCCGTGCCGTGTTCGAGATACCATTTAGCTTGCTTCAGGTTGCCCCGCATGGCAGCCAAGTGAAGCGGCGTGTCGGGCGCCAGGGTGGGAACCGGTTTTTCGGGTTGCCCCGCATCCCGTTTCCAAAACATTAAATCCTTCAAGGAAAATGAACAGCCGGTGCTCCCCATCAGCACCAGCAAGCTCAACGCGCAACAAAGAAGAGTTGTTTTTCTCATGGTCACTAGTCTGCCTTCCCGGCTGAGGGCCAGGGAGAAATGATTGGAATACCTCATTATAATCCCTTATCGGTGAAAAAGGGTTCTTACGTAAGATTTTTTTGCCTGGCGCGGGGAGGTTCAGGGTAATTGTCTGTATTGCAGTAAAACGACGCCGGAATCGTTGGTCTTGCATAAGCTGATTATGCGCAATTCCCGTTTCTCCGGCAGACTCCAGATGAAGTTTTTCACATAACGGTTGAAGTCCAGGACCGCTTGGCCGAACAGGGGTGTGATTTTTTTATTCAGCAAGTCCTGGATGTTCAGGCAGTCGTTGGACACGTCTTGCGCGTTGTCTTTCTGGCGGTCGAATTCGATCGTGATGTTGTCCAGCGTTTGCGTTTTGGCGGAAATCAAGCCGCTCATCTTGGCCCGTTCGCCCAAAAAGGCGATTTCCCGTTCCAGGCAAAACTCCGCTCCTGGCTGCGAGGTTTTACAATTTTTCAGTTGGTCGTTAATACGTACGGAGTCCGCCTCTTCCGTGGACATCCCGAATTTGTATCCGCCGGCCAGGGAATTCAGGAAATTCTCCTGTTTGGGTGCGAGGATGCCGCCCCCCGGATTTTTGGGAAAAAGGTCCGAAAAACGGACATTGGCCGGTTTTCGGGTGCGTTGTCTGAGCGCGGTTTTTCGCCGTGCCGGCCGGGAGCGTTTCTTTTTTCCGGTGCGGAACAGCGCTTTATTTTTACGGCTCCGGTCTTCCTTCAGGACCATTTCCCGTCCGCTGGTGGGTGCCCGGTAATAAAAGGTGAAGGGTTTCCGGAGGTTGATTTTTTTCCGGGGAATCATGATTCGATAACTTAGCGTTTCGTTTTCGCGCAGCTTGGCCTTGCGGGGGCCATGCCCTACCAGGGCGATTTGCCGGGGCGGTTTGGGATTGAAAGATTTTGTGCCTTGATGAAAATGAAGATCGGAGGCATCCCAGTTAAATGTTCCGTGCTGGACTATGACATAGCCTTCGAGGATGTTTTTCCGAAAATTCGGGAAAAACACAAATGAGGTAACTCCCCCGCGGCCGTCCATGGAGACCGCCCGGTTTGCATCGATGAATTTTTCGACAGAGCTCATGTGTTTGGGTGCACAGGACGCCGTGATCAAAACCCAAAACAGCCCAAAAAATAAAGCAACCCTGGAGGTTGCGGCGAATCGTTTCATGAATTGTCGGATTCTCCCCGCGCGCAGGTAATGCGCGACCCGATTTTACCGTTACGTTAAAGGCGCCGGCGGCGGCCAACCCAATTGCAAAGCATTATTATAAAGGATGCGGTGGTCGAAAGGTAGCCGATTGAAAGATGACGGCGATTTTCTGTATTCTGTCGTTACCGGTTGAATCATCGACTGTTTGACTCCGAAACTTGAGGCTTAATCCCTTTTGATCCGGTCCGCCGCCCACTGCGCCAGTTTCTCGCGGAAAATTTTGGCGTTGTGCCGAACATCGACCGGGAAGGATGGATGGAACAGCACCGTTTGGATGTTGCGCGTCAGCGGGTTGGCCGCCGCCAGCGCGCGCAGTTCCTCCAGCCACCGGCTGCGGGCGAATCCGCGCCACGGGGCCTTGTCCTGCGGCTCGATAATAATCACGGGTTGCTGTGCGTTGCGCGGCCCCACGCCGACAAGGGCGGAGCGCTTCACCTGCGGATGCCGGTTGAAGACCGCTTCGCAGGGAATCGTGTAAAGCGTTTGTTCCGGTGTGCTGACGCGGTGGTTTTTCCGTCCGCAAAACCATAGGCGGCCGTCATCGTCCAGGTAGCCGACGTCGCCCATGCGATGCCAAAAAGCCGGGCCTTGCCGGATTTTGGCCAGGGCGGTGGCGGTTTCGCGTCGAAAATATTGTTGCGTCACCCAGGGGCTTTTGACGACAATTTCACCGATTTCGCCCCGGCGCAACTCCAGGGTTTCCTCCCAGCGGGCAATGGGTTCCTCGGTGATGCGGATGATTTTGATTTCCATCCCGGCGACCGCTTGTCCAACGCAGACCCCGGCTCCCCGCTGCGTTTTTTCCCAAGTGTCCTGCAAGATTTCGCGGCGGCTTATGGAGGCGACCGGGAGAGCCTCCGTGGCGCCATAGGGTGTGGCGATGTCTGCGTCCCGATCCAGAATGGCGTCGAAGCGGCGCAGAAGCGTTCCCGAAACGGGGGCGCCGGCCATCAAAATTCTCTTGAGCGTCGGCAGTCGAATGCTCCGGTCGAGGCAATACCGGCTGACCGTGTCCCACAACGCCGGTGAGCCGAAACCGGTTGTGGCGCCAAAGCGGCTGGCCGCATCGACGATTTTTTGCGGGTCGGCGGCGGCGGGCCGGGCAAAGTCCATGTCCGGAATCACGCACGTCAGCCCCAACGCCACGCTGAATAAAGCGAACAGGGGAAAGGTCGGCAGATCGGTCTCGCCTCTTTTAAAACCGTAAACGGTTTCAAGAATAGCCGTCTGGCGGGCGAACATTTCATGTGTGTAAACCACTCCCTTGGGGGGGCCGGTGCTGCCGCTGGTGAACAAGATGGCGGCCGGGTCCTGCGGCGCTGTTTGTGCCGATGCAAAATATTCCTGCTCCCTGTCCTTAACCTGCGCCAGCGTTTTGCCTCCCCAAAACCAGGCGTTGCCGACGGTGATGAAAACGCGGACGGTTTTAAAGGGTTGGGGAAACAGCAGCCGCGCGGCGTGGGCCAGAGGGATCGCCACCATGCCGTCGGGTGCCGCGTCCCGTACGCAACCCAGGATGTTTTTTCTGCCCAGCCCCGGGTCAATGAGGACCGGAACGGCGCCGATCCGAAACAAAGCAAAGGTCAGCGCGATAAACTCCACGCCGGGGCGCACCATCAGCAAAACGCGGTGGCCGCGGGCTATCCCCGACAAAGACAGGCCGGACGCCAGCCGATGGGTTTCCCGCCGCAGTTCCGCAAAATCGATTCGCCGGCACCGGCTGCCGCGGGGAACGATGATGGCCGGAGTTTCGGGAATGGCTTCCGCCAGTTCTTCCAACCGGTTGCCAATATTGAAATGCGACTTGTCCATTGTCCGGCAGGGTTTGGGGTGCGGTTTGTTGAGTGTCTGCGGCGCCGGCATAAAACGTTGCTTAACCGGCCAGGTTCAAAATACCTTTAACCAATGGAAGGGTGATCTTCTTTTTTTGCACATAGGATTCCCGGTTTATCCGGGAAACGGTGTTTTGGATCGATTGGAAATCCCGGGGGATGCGGTTCAGAAGATAGGTGATGATGGCGTCGGGAATTTCAAGCTCCAGGTCGCGCCCCAGCTTTTTGATGATCTTTGCCGTCGTCGTATCGTCGATCGGTTTGAGCCGGGCCATGACACCCCATTGGAAACGGGATATGAGATAATCCGCAATGTCCGGCAAATGGTCCGGCGGCCGGTTTCCGGCAAAAACGAGGGCCTTTTTCTTTTCCATCAGTGAATTGTAAACCAGGTAAAGCTTTTCCTGAACGGAGGCGTGGCCGGAAATCCGTTCGATATTGTCCAATAAAAAATAATCCGCGTCCAAAATTTGCTCTAAGGCATGTTCCACCGAGTCGGTGTCTTGCATGGTTTCGACGAAATTTCCGCCATCCAGATACAATACTTTTTGGTCCGGAAAATTCCCGGCAATGTAATTGCCGATGGACATCAGCAGATGTGTTTTTCCCAGACCTTTCCCGCCGGAAAGGTACAGCATGTTGAAAGACCGGTCGGCGCAGATGCGTTGAGCCATGGAAAAGGCGAACCGCGATCCTTCGGACACAACAAAACCGGAGAAGTCATATTTTGGCTGGATGGGGAAATTCAATACCAGCTGGCGGGCTTGATGCTGTTTCTCGGACATGCTTCACCGTGCGCGTCCGGCGCGTAGCGGCCGTTTTCGGACGGTCTGCTTTCCTGCCGGGGCGCGGAAAACGTGGGGCTACTTGGGGCCGGTTACAATTTCTATGATGGTTTTTCCCAGCGAGGTTTCCTGCAGGGTCACCCGGCAAACCAGACCGTCTTTTTCATAGTGCAGGGTCGTGATATCGCGCTCGACAATCTGGACGAGCTTCCATCCTTTGTTGACCATTTCATTCTGGTAGAAGGCGATCACTTTGTCGAGTTTGGGCCATCCGGAGAAAAACAAGTGTCCGACCTTGACCGTTCCGCTGCCCGCTTCGTAAATGAAGGATTTGCTGCGGTTGAATTCGAACTTTTGCGGAACCGGTACGTCGGGGAATCCCGCGGGGAATTGGGGTTCTTCAACCGTGCTCAGACCGTTGTCGGCATCTGCGGCCTGGGTCTGGCCGGACGGCGACCCCGCCGTCTCTGCGCCCGGAGTCGCGCAGCCGAAAAAGGCCGCAACGAACAAACAAACCAGAAAGAAGCCGGCGAGGCAGCGGAGAGGCTGGAGCATGTTAAATCGAATTCCTCCCTAGGTAAACTACCAACAATCCCAAGGCTATCAAGATAAAACCGATAGAGCGCAAAACCCCATCCGGGATTCCCGGCAGCTTTTGCGCCAGTTCCTTGACCTTGTCGGGGAAGCAAAAATAAGGAATACCTTCAAAAATCATCATCAAGCCCAGCGCGGATAAAAAAAGGCTCATCGTTCACCGGCTTTCAGACCGTTATGAAATCCAAGAAAACCTAGCACGAAATAAGGGTTAATTCCAGTTCTTTTATTCTTGCCGGCCCGGCCCCGGGCCGGGCATGGCCGCTTCCCGGCAGGTTGCCAAAAACGCCACCTGAAACCATCGAATTCAAGTTTTGATATTGTAAATACCGGCAGGAATTATATAATAACGGTGAAATCATGGAATCTCTATCGAGTCGACCCCTTTAAAGATAAACGATTTTGCCGCTTGATCGAAGTGAAGGTTTAAAATGGATTATAAGGCGTTCAAAATAACTCTTGTCATTTTAGGGTGTTCAGCGCTGGGTCTGTTGAGTTTTCAAACAGGCGGCGGTGGTGCGCCTGCGTTCGTTGACAAAGCTTACGCCCTAAGCGACAGCTCGGCGCCTTTGCCGGCCGATATTTTTGTTAAAATCGCCAAAGCCTACAAACCCGGCGTGGTGGGCATCAGCACCAAGGTCAACGCCGAAGATTCGCGGCCCGGGTTTCCGGGAAAAGGCCAAGGTCCGGCCCCCAATCCCTTCGAGCAGTTTTTTGAGCGGTTCGGTAAGGGCCGGGAGCAGCAACCCCGCCCGGGAATGGGTTCGGGAATCATCATTGATCCCGCGGGGCTTGTCCTGACCAACTTCCATGTCGTTAAGGGAGCCGATGAAATTGAGATCCAACTGCAAGACGAGAAAAAATACAAAGCCGAATTAATGGGGTCCGACGCGGAAACGGACCTTGCTCTCCTCAAAGTTATCCGGGAAAAAGGCGACACACAACCGTTTCATTATTTAAAGATGGGCGATTCCGATAAGCTGGAAGTAGGCGAGTGGGTTGTGGCCATCGGCAATCCCTACGGCCTGAGTCAAACGGTGACTGTCGGCGTGGTCAGCGCCAAGGGGCGGAATATCGGGTCGGGGCGGTATGACGAATTTATCCAGACAGACGCTTCGATCAACCCGGGCAACAGTGGCGGGCCTTTGTTTAACGTGAAGGGGGAGGTCATCGGCATCAACACAGCCATCATTTCCGGCAACAGCGGCGGCAATGTCGGCATCGGATTCGCCATCCCGATCAATCTTGCCAAGGGCATTCTCAAGGACCTCAAGGAAACGGGAAAAGTCACCCGCGGCTGGCTGGGGGTCATGATCCAGAAAATCACGCCGGACCTGCAAAAGTCATTTGGTCTGGCGCAAAGTGAAGGCGCCTTGGTGGGCGACGTCATGCCCAACAGCCCCGCTTCCACCGCGGGGGTCGAGCGTGGCGATGTGATCGTGGAATTCGATCACCACAAGATCAGGGTGATGGATGACCTGCCCAAGATGGTCGCGGGCACGCCGCCGGGTAAAACCGTGGAAGTCAAGGTGATCCGCGACGGAAAAGATAAAAGGCTCAATATCACCATTGAAGTTCTCAAAGGTGAAAAAGAAACGCTGGCGTCTCTGGGAAAGGCTTTGGGCCTCCAGGTGCAGGACATCACTCCGGAACTGGCGCAATCCCTTAACCTGGAAAGCAATGAGGGCGTGCTGGTTGCGGATATTGTTCCCGGTGAACCCGCCGGCGAGGCCGGCTTGCGCCGGGGGGATGTGATCACCGAAGTGAACCGGAAGCCGGTCCACAATACCGGGGAATTCCGCAAATTGACTTCCCGAGCCAGGGGGAAGACGGTTTTATTGCTTGTGAAACGGGGCGGCGCCTCCATTTTTATCGCAGTCAAATTAGGTTAGGAGCACCGGTCTTTTCGAGCTTGTGGCTTTTTTAAGTGTTCTTGAATTTTCCTTCTGGGAAGCGTGTGAGGTCCGGGTTCGCGCTGTTTCCTGTTTCTCTCCATCATGCCTGTCCGTAAGTTTTTGCCCTATTCCGTTTGGCTTTATGTGTTGATGTTCATCCTGGCCGATCCTTTTCCCGTCCTGTACGGGGAAGTGTCCAACCGCAGGACCCCCGTGGTGATTGCGGTGGAAAAAGCCGCGCCCGCCGTAGTGAACATCAACACCGAGGAAACCGCGCCCGCCCGGGCCAATCCGTTCAGAAAGTTCGGCAACCCTTTTTTTGACAAATTTTTTCAGGACCTGCTGCCGCGGCGGAATTCCAAAAGACGCAGCCTGGGGTCCGGAGTCATCATCGATCCCAGAGGATACATCATCACCAACGAGCATGTGGTGGCGAAAAGCACCCGCATCAAGGTGAGCCTGATCGATAAAAGGGAATTCGATGCACGCTTGATTGGCGCCGATATCAAATCCGACCTGGCGATCATCAAGATCGATTCAAAAAAAGCGCTCCCTTATATCAAAATGGGCCGCTCCGACGACCTGATGACCGGAGAAACCGTGCTGGCCATCGGCAATCCCTTTGGTTTACAGCATACCGTGACCCGGGGCATCATCAGCGCCCTCAACCGCACGATTTCTTCAGGCAACGGCGTGGTGTACAACGATTTTATCCAGGTGGACGCATCCATCAATCCGGGCAACAGCGGCGGGCCTCTGTTGAATATCGAGGGATCGCTGATCGGCATCAACTCGGCGATATACCGGGAGGCGGAGGGCATCGGATTTGCCATTCCCATCGATCATGCCAAGCGCATCGTCAACGACCTGATCCAGTTCGGCAAAGTTCACCGCGGTTGGCTTGGGGTGGCGGTGCAGGATATGACGGATAATCTTGTGCGCTATTTCCGGCTGAACCGGTCGCGCGGCGCGCTGGTCGTTAAAGTGTTCAAGGAAAGCCCGGCCGCGCAGGCCGGCGTCAAGCGCGGCGATGTCATCCTCGCCGTCGATAATCAGGATGTTCCGGGAAAGAGCGGTTACCGGCAGACGCTGGCTTCCTATACCGTGGACGATTTTCTCAGCCTGGAAGTTTTGCGAAACGGCAAACGGCATAAATTCCGGCTGCGCGTTTCCGCCATTCCCCAACGGCTGGCGGCGGATTTCGCCATGCACTGGCTGGGCATGCGCGTCCGGAGCATTACGCGGCCACTGATTCGCCGCTACCGTCTGGGGACGGAAAAAGGCGTGGTCATTGTTACGGTGGAGCCTAACGGCGCCGTCGGCAGAGTCGGCATTCGCCCCGGAGACGTGATCCGCCAAATCAATCAGGAATCCATCAACGACGAAAATGATTTCAACCGGGTGATCGTGCAAGTGGGCAACCGAAGCAGTGTGCTTCTCTTGGTGCAGCGCGGCCGAAACGGCTATTACGTGACTTTGGAACCCTGAGCGAACGGGGCGCAGTGGAAAAAGACAAGCAAAAAATAGAGACGTTACGGCGGCAAATCCGGCATCATGAAACGTTGTACTACGTTCATGACCGTCCGGAAATCTCCGACCGCGAATTCGACAGCCTGATGCAATCGCTGAAAGATTTGGAAGCCCGGCATCCGCAATGGATCACGCCGGACTCGCCGACCTGCCGGGTGGGCGGCAAGGTCTCGGAAAAGTTCCGCCCCGTGGCCCACAAAATCCCCATGCTCAGCATCGACAACACGTATAACGTGGAGGAATTGGCCGGCTTCCACGAACGGGTGAAGAAAAATCTCGGATTGCGGGAAGCGGACGAAGTTGAATATGTTGTTGAACTTAAAATCGACGGTTTGGGAGTTGCGCTGACTTATGAGGAGGGGGTTCTTGTCCAGGCGGCAACCCGCGGCGACGGCAAAAGCGGCGAGGATGTCACCGCCAACCTGCGGACCCTGCGCTCCATTCCGCTGAGCATACCGGTGGAAAACGAGGCGTTTGCATCTCTCGAGGTCCGCGGTGAGGTGTACATGGAACGGGCCGCGTTTGCGCGATTGAACGAGCGGCGGCAATCCCTTGGGGAGGTGCCGTTCGCCAACCCGCGCAACGCCGCCGCCGGCGCGGTGCGCCTGCTCGACCCCTCCATCACCGCCTCCCGGCCCTTGAAAATTTTTATCTACGGCGTGGGGTATCTGAAGCGGCCGTTTTTTTCCACACATTACGAAGCGCTGGAAACAAAAATTTTCAAGGGCCGGGAGGCGGTGACGGAGGGGTCGAG
>Ga0114931_10011866_pt1 | contig 10248 bp, 7 predicted proteins | sample 2SBtaG_FD_89579 | JGI IMG/M metagenome (GOLD analysis project Ga0114931, IMG submission 89579) | Deep subsurface microbial communities from Kolumbo volcano to uncover new lineages of life (NeLLi) - 2SBTROV14_V59a metaG | ecosystem: Environmental > Aquatic > Marine > Volcanic | place: Kolumbo... | reverse complement strand
CTGCCCGAGGCAAAGTGAATGCCTTGCCCCTCGGCGTACGCCGCAGCGGACAGTGAGCGCGCCGCGCGATCCGACGCCGGACCGGCGTGCACCACAGCCGACGCCGATTGTTGCCGCGGTGAATGACGTGATGGGGACAGCCCGGAACTACGATTCATTGCTTTCTCGCCGTGTTTGTCGGCAGATCTCCTCAAATGTTTCCGGTTCAACGGGGGTAGTCACGCGGTACTCGAAAAAGCCCTTTGTGGTCATGCGCTTGGAGGGTGGGATCCTGGATCCGGGCGGGGCGTATCATGGTGAGACCCGCGGGCGCGGGATGTGAGAGCGCGACGCACGTGCGCGCACGCCGTGACGTCGTTCATTCATCACGACGAAGGCAAAGGCACGACTCGCCGGTTCATTTCTTGACCTTGGACAAGTATACTAATGTTGTGTGGGGGATTATTCGAGGCCGCCTTGCGCTTGTTGTGCTCGCGGCTTGTGCCGTGTTGGCTCCGGGCAGCGCGTTGGCGCAAACCGGTGATCCGGTCAAGCCGTACATCCTGTTCGTGACGGACACGTCCGGGTCGATGGGCTGGGACATGGCCAACCCGAACCTCTACGACAGCTGTTCGGGAGGACGATCTCGTATCGACCACGCGCGCTGCGCGTTGCAACGGATCATCGACGCCAACGGCGATATCCAGCTCGGCCTCGCGCGCTTCCACCAGACAACGACGGACACGACCTGTCGCTGCAGCATGACCGGTGGCTGCTTCGGACTCGTCGACGACCCGAGCCTGGCGGACATCCTCGTGCCGATCACCGACGACAGCGCCCTCGACGCACGCGAATGGGTCAACTTTTCGTGCGGCACCTGCACGACGGACACCAGCATGGACCCGGAGCTGGAGGTTGCCGGCAACACGCCGCTGGCGGGCTCGCTCTACGGCGCTCAGCGCTATTTTCAGGGCGCCGATCCGACGTGGATGGGCATGACCGGCGGCGATCCGATCCGCGACGATCCGCTCAAGAACATCTTCTTACCCGGCGGTGAGCAGTGCCGCCCCTACATCGTCATTCTGTTGACCGATGGCGACGAAACCTGCGGCGGCACTCCCCCCAACGGCGCCACCGCATTGCTCAGCACTGACGTCGACGGGTCGACCTACCGGATTCGCACCATCCCCATCGGCTTCGGCGACGATCTCGGATCGCCGTGCGACGCCGGCATCGAAGCCATCGCTCACGCCGGCGGCGCCCCGGACGACGGCGACCCCAATACGTGCGAAGGCTACTACGCGTTCAGCGAAGACGACCTGGCCATCGCCGTCAACCAGATCATCGCCGACTCGCTCAAGTTCGAGACGTGCAACGATCTCGACGACGACTGCGACGTTCTCGTGGACGAAGACTTTCCCGACAAGGGCAACGCGTGTGACGACGGCAACCTGGGCATCTGCAAGGGCACGGGCACGCTGCAGTGCACCCTGGACGGCAGCGGCACCGAGTGCGTCATCGACACGCCGGGCCAACCCATGGGCACTGAAACGTGCAACGGCCTGGACGACGACTGCGATGGCAAGATCGACGAGGCGCCGGCGGACTGCGGCGGCTGCTTGTCGGGCGAGCTGTGCAACAACATGGACGACGACTGCGACGGCAACATCGACGAGAACCTGACCCAGCCGTGTGGCACCGACGTCGGCGTGTGCACGTCGGGCACCGAGCAGTGCGTCGCGGGATCCTGGGTCAACTGCACGGCCACCACCGGTCCCGACTACGAGGACCCGGAAGTGTCGTGCGACGACCTGGACAACGACTGCGACGGCGTCACCGATGGGATGACCCAGGCGTGCGAGACCATTCCGGACCCGCCGACCGGCGACCCCAACGAGGGCATCTGCCAGCCCGGCCAGCAAGTGTGCACGGCCGGTACGTGGGGCATGTGCATCGGCGAGGTCGATCCGCAAGCCCAGGACCTGTGCGACGGCTTGGACAACGACTGCGACGGCATGGTCGACGAGGACCACGTGCCCGCCGACTGCAGCAGCGCGTGTGGCATGGGCCAGACCGTGTGCAACGCCATGGGGCAAATCGTCTGCCAGGGCTCGACCATGCCCGAGACCGAGGTCTGCGACGGCTTCGACAACGACTGCGACATGATCGTCGACGAAGGCCAGCCGGACATGGGGCCGTGCGACGAGGGCGGCACCCTGTGCGTGCCGGGCGTGCTCAAGTGCGTGGGCGGCAGCTACACGTGCATCGGCGGCTCGCCGCCGGGCACCGAGATCTGCGACTGTATGGACAACAACTGCAACGGCAAGGTCGACGAAGGCACCGTGTGCGCCGCCGGCCAGGCGTGCGTGAACTGCCAGTGCGCCAACCCGTGTCAGCCGGGCGAGTTTCCCTGCCCCGTCGGCCAGGAGTGCGAGAGCGGCTTCTGCATCGCGGACCCGTGCTTCAACGTGAACTGCACGCCGGACATGGACGGCAATCATCAGTCGTGTCAGGACGGCACGTGCGTGGCCACCTGCGACATCACGAACTGCCCCGACGGCCTGGCGTGCAAACCGGACACGGGACAGTGCGTGCTGGACAACTGCGTTGGCTTCCCCGAGCGCTGCGCCGACGACGAACGCTGCGTGGCCGGCACCTGCGAGGCCGACCCCTGCTTCGACGTGACCTGCTCAGGGGCAAATCAGTACTGTCTCGAGGGCGAGTGCTTGGGCTCGTGCACCGATGTCGAGTGCGCCGCCGGCGACCGCTGCGTCCAGGGCGTGTGCGAGCTGGACCCGTGCGGCGGTCCTTGCCCCGGCGATCAGTTCTGCGACGAAACCAGCGGCGAGTGCAAAGACAGCCTGTGCACCAACGCGCCCTGTCCCCAGGGCCAGCGCTGCAATCCGTCCAACGGCCAGTGCGAGGCCGACCCGTGCTTCAACGTGACCTGCCCCAACCCGGGTGAGCTCTGCGAGGACGGCACCTGCTTCACCCCGCAGAACCCGAGCGTGGACGGCGGCAGCGGCAGTACCGAGTTCGTCAGCGCCGCCGGTGGCGGTGGCTGCGCGGGGTGTGGTTCTAGCGGCGGCGAGCCCGGCTCGCTGTTGCTGTTGCTGGGCATCGCGCTGCTGGCGCTGCGCCGCCGCAGATCGCGGGAGGTGGCGTAGTGCGGCGACTGCTCGTCGCGGCAGCGGCGCTGAGCCTGCTGGCCGCGGGCTGTGACGTCAACCCCTACGGCATCTGCCCCAACTGCAAAGGCGGCGACGGCGACGGCGGCATGACCAACGACGCCGGCGCCACCACCGACGCGAATCCCAATCTGGACGGCCCGTCGGCCGACGCGTGCTCCAGCTTCGAGACCGAGGTCTGCGACGGTGTCGACAACGACTGCGACGGCAACGTCGACGAAGGCAGCCTGCCGGGCATCGGCGTGACCTGCTCGAACAACATCGGCGAGTGCACCGAAGGCGTCACCGAGTGCACTAGCGGCGCCATCACCTGCACGGGCCAGCTACCCACGCCAGAGCTGTGCGACAACAAGGACAACGACTGCGACGGCACCATCGACAACGGCAATCCCGAGGGCAACGTGCCCTGCGGCATGGCCGCCGGCGAGTGCGTGGTCGGCCTGACCGAGTGCCAGGCGGGAGGCAACCTGAATTGCGTGGGCAGCGTGGACCCGATGCCCGAGCAATGCAATGGCCTGGATGACGACTGCGACGGCAGCTTCGACGAGGACGACGTCACCGGCATGCCGCTCGAAGACGGCAGCTGCAACCCCCACGGTTTTGGCAACACGGGCGAATGCACCACGGGCACCAGGGTGTGCATCGGCGGCACGTTCCAGTGCGTCGGCGCCCAGGGGCCGTCCCTGGAACAATGCGACGGCGAGGACCACGACTGCAACGGCGACCCGCTGCTGCCGGACTTCGACCTGCAGACCAACCGCCAGCACTGCGGCATGTGCAACAACGATTGTCTGGACAACTTCACGGTGCCCGATCCCCACGTCAACCAGGTCACCTGCGCCTCCGGCGTATGCACCATTGCCGCCATAGGCGGCTGCGAGCCCAACTATCACGATCACAACGGCACCTTCGCAGACGGCTGTGAGGTGTTCTGCGTGGTCCAGTCCAACCAGGAGCTGTGCAACGGCCAGGACGACGACTGCGACGGCATGATCGACGAGACGGCCGACCTGACACCGCCGGTGGGTTACTGCAAGAGCGCCGGAGCGTGCGCTCCCGAGCTCACTCCGCAATGCGTGGCGGGTGGCTGGGTTTGCGACTACGCCGGCCAGCGCCCCGACGTCGAGGTGGACGTGATGGGCAACATCGTGGGCCAGGAGACCCGCTGCGACGGCATCGACAACGACTGCGACACCGGCGTCGACGAGGGCGATCCGCAGAAGAACCAGCCGTGTGCCGACACCGGCGTGGGCATCTGCCAGGGCACGGGCACCTACCAGTGCGTCGTGGGCGATGTGGACGCGCCGGTAGAGTGCAGCATCACCAGCCCCGGACAGGTCATGGGCTCCGAAGAGTGCAACAACCTCGACGACGACTGTGACGGCACCGTGGACGAGGACCCGGACACCGGTGAGCTGACCAAGTGGGTCGACATCGGCGGTGTCGAAATCTTCCAGTACGAAGCCTCACGGCCGGCCGCGGGCCCGGGGAGCGGCGGCACCGGTGTGACCAACCCGAGCGGCAAGGCGTGCTCCGAGCCGAACCGGCTGCCGTGGACCAATGTGATCTACGCCGATGCCCAGGCCGCGTGCAATGCGCTGGGCGGCGGCGCCCGACTGTGCACCGAGACCGAGTGGGAGCAGGCCTGTCGCGGGCCCGTACCGACGACGATCACCCAGGATCCCAGCGGCGATCAGCTCGTGGTCATCGAGGCCGAAGACTTCGACGCCAACGTCGCCGGCGACGGCAGCGTCGACGATCTGTGGGTGCTGGAGTCATCCACCGCCGGGTTCTCGGGCACCGGCTACATGAGCACGGTGCCCACCGACAGCGGCGATGCGGTCAACCGCAACAACGCCATCTCGGAGTCGCCCCGCCTCGACTTCGTCGTCGACTTCACCTTCGTCGGCGCGAACGTGCCCCACCGCATCTGCGTCCGCGCCTACGCCGACGACAACCGCGACGACCGTGTGCACGCGGGCATCGGCGCCACCGTCGGAGTACAGAACACGGGCACCATCCCGACGACCGCCGACGAGATTGGCCAGTTCGACCCCAACGGCAACTGGATCTGGGAGTGCACTGACAACAACGGAAACGACAGCACCATCACGGTGCCGGCCCCGGGCCTGAACGTGATCAGCTTGTGGATGCGTGACGACGGCATCCGCATCGACAAGGTCATCATGACCACGAATCTGAGCTATCAACCGACGGGAACGGGGCCATCGACGAACTGCGAGTGGTCGTACAGCTCGAGCTGCCGCACCTACCAGCCCAACACCTGCAACGGCAACGACTTCGACACCGACGGCGGCACGGCCGGCGATCAGGACGACATCCTCGACACCGGCGCCATGGCCGCGTGCTACGCCGACTGGGGCGGCAGCGACCACATCTTCGACATGTCGGGCAATGTCAAGGAGTGGACCGAGGCACGCGGACCGCAGGTCAACCCGATCCGCGGCGGCGCTTCCAACAACACCGAGGTCGGCATCTCGTGCGGCTTCGACTTCACGGCGGCCGACGACAACTTCTTCTTCCCCAACGTCGGCTTCCGCTGCTGCCGCTGACCATCTAGACGTTGTCGGTGCTTGCCGGACGTGTCGGCTACGAGTCGGAGGCGGCGTTTTGCCGAGCGTTCAAGTGTACGTTCGGTGTGTCTCCGGGAAGTGTGCGCCGCGAAGCGTCCGTATGGGCCAGTTTCGGCACGGCGTGATAGCGATGGCCAAGTACGGCGCCTGCCGGGGGAGGCGCCGCGGAGGGGCGGAGGTGCCAAGAGAAGCTGACCGGGCTGGTGTGACTGGCGTCAGATGGCGAGCATAGCCGCTCGCCTTCCTCAGTTTCCCTGGTACCAAACGTCCGTGCCCGCGTTCAGCGACATGCTCGCCGCCCTACGCCGCGAAACCTGGCGTCATCGACTTGTTGATCCGCTGCCGTTTTCCCGAGCCGACCAAGAGTCGATCGAGTCTCTGATCGATTCTGTCGGCTACGCGGCTTGACGACGACGCTCTCTGCCCGGTTTCCCTGCTCTGACCGCCCGCAGCGAAGCGAGGACGGTCGGTGCCCACGTGGGGCACCGAAATCGCTCGAGTCGAGACTAGTAGTTGGGGTTCTCGGGGCTGTGCTGTTTCATTCGGTGGTAGGCGTCGCGGATCGAGAAGAAGTCAAGGAACTCGCCGAACGTGTGCTTCTTTCGCCCAACCGCCACCTCGAACGGAACTCGACCAGCGGGGCCCGTGTCGTCGATGTACATCGTGCCGTCCTCGCATGCACGTTGCACATCACGAAATACTTCCGACACCGCGCCGGCCATCCACTCGGCCATGTTCGCCCCCTCGATGAGCATGTTCTTGAATTCGTCGTAGCTCACCTGCGCGTAGCGCGCGTCGTTCTGGCCGCATTTTGCCGCGACCTCCGCGACGATATCGGTGGGTTTCCACCGGTCGGGGCCCATGACGTTAACGCCCATCCCGTTGTGCCTCTCGGTATCAGGTGTAGTGACAAGAAGGGCCCCGACGGCTCCGGCATCTCGCGGATCGACGTGCGCCACCTCCAGGTCGTTCGGCCAGGGCCACCGAACTCCACCGTACAGAAGGCTCGGAACCACCAGGAAGAACACATTCATCATCGCGAAGTTCGGTCGCAGAATCGCATATCGTAGTCCCATCTCCGCGAGCTCCGCCTCGGCCCGCTCGTGCATAATCGAGAAGGCGCAGTCGCTGTCCCGCGACGTCAGGCCGCTGCACACGCTCTGACGAACGTAGAAGTCGACGGTGTCGATCCCGGTCAAGACCTTCATTACGTTGCGGTCGTGCTCGAGTTGCTTGGGCGTGTTCTGCGGAACGAAGAACACGCGGTTGACCCCCTTCATGGCAGTAGCAATCGAAGCGGTGTCATCCAGCTCCACCTCCACTGGGGCGATGTTTGGCCGAGACTTCCAATGCTCTGCGGGTGGGGACATGCCATTGGGTCGAACAGAGGCAATCACTGTGCATTCCGGAAACCGGGAGGACAGCTCGTGCACCACCCATTGACCAACATTTCCGCACGCCCCCAAGACGAGAAATCGATTCGTCGCCGCCATATCCCCACTCCTTAGTAACTGATTGAAAAGAGAAACTTGGTCAGACCGTCGTGATATACTACAATTAAGAGTATACGTATACTCTCAATTGGAGTAACTCTTGTCAAGGCAGATCGATGAGCAAAACGCTGACGACGACATCCTACGCAGTCTTGGCCCAAGTCGCTGCGCGCCCATGGGCAACATATGAGCTCGCCCAGCAGCGAGTTCGCTACTTCCGATATGTGTGGCCGCGAGCCGAGAGCGCGATCTATCGCGAGGTCAAGCGGCTGTCGTCGATGGGACTCATTCGCGGCAAGAAGGAGTTCACCGGCAAGCGATCCCGAACGATCTATTCGATCACCAAGCGGGGCAAACAGGCGCTGCGCAAATGGCTCGGCACTCCGAACGCACCGTTCGCGATGGACTTCGAGGCGATGCTCCGCCTGTTCGTAGCACCACTCGGAACCAAAGAGCAGATCCTGTCCACGCTCGACCAGGTTCGTGCCGATGCCCAGGAAATGCTCCGCTTCGGTGGAGCAACGAAACAGGAGTACCTCGATGGCATCAACGCGACGCAGGACCAGGTCTATATCCGCGCCTTCGCCGCCGACTTCTTCATTAGCCTGCTCAACACCGTCGACGCGTGGGCTGCGCGAACTCGCCAGGAAATCGAATCGTGGGATGATCTCACCCCCGCTGGCAAGAACGACCGAGGCATGGAGATCATCGAGCAACTCCCAGTCGCAACACCGAGCGAGCCACTCGACGAAATCGCGGTGCCACCGAGTGGACAACTGCGATCACGGTCGACCTGATCGTCTCGGAACGAGCGCACTCCGTCGACCCCAATTCGTTCGCAGCCCTACTCGGGGTCGCCGAGTTGAACAAAGATGCCCTGCACCGGCGCGTCACTCACAGCGCGTGTGACGTGACCCTTGCCGGTCACATCTTCTAGTTCTAGCGTGGGGTGAATCCGGTCATCGACGCGGTTGTCGTCGCTGCCACGCGATCGACGACAGGACGGCCGACAGGATAAGCAAACAAAACAAGACTCGTTTCACGACGGGGCGAGCATCCGACCCTGGTGTTGCGCAACCTGGGCTGCGACAAAGTCGTGTACCTCACGCGGCAGGGTGACGAGTCGTCGTTCGCCCGCGGCGTGGCCGGACTGCTCGGCATGTCCGCTGACGAAGACGCGGCCCTGTACGATCTGGACGAAGACAGCGCGTTCGAGCTGTCGCTGCAACAAACCGACGCCACCTGGTGCACGGACTGGAACAACCAGCCGGCGTTCCCTACCCGGACCATCGTGGGCCACGCGTACGACGCGCCGCTGTACAGCCACGACGCGTACTTCGACGGCGGCTACGCCAACCTGTCGAGGACCGGCGGCGCGCGGGGCTGCACTCCGTAGGCCGAGGCCGCGCGGAGTTATTCCAAAAAACGCGGCAGCGCGACGCAGAACGAGCAGAACACGCCGAGCAGGGCGCCGCCGATCAGCGTGCGCCACAGCTGGACTTCAGGAAACACCATCGGCGCGCCGATCATCCCGGCGATGACAAAGCCCACGAGTAGGGCGACGGCGTAGCGGTGGGCGTGCAACCAGGATTCATCAACCTGTGGTTCTTCGGGGGAGGCGTCCTTCATGTGCTCGGCCATCCTACCGGAATCGTGTCTGGGATTCCACGATCGAGTCTTACGCGGCCTTTGGGGCCGTGATAGGGTTTGAAGCTCGCCCGGGGGGCGACCATGCCTGGCTTTCTAAGGGACCAATTTTACGGCAACACGATTGCCGAGTGGTTGACCGCGGCGGCGATCATTCTCGGTACGTTCATCGGTATCAAGCTCGTGTACTACGTGTCGTCCCACTTCGTGCGGCGGATCGCGAGCAAAACCAAGACCAAGTTCGACGATGTGCTGATCGACGTGGTCGAGTCGCCGGTCGTCGCGGCCATCACCATCGCCGGCATCTGGGTCGGAATCAGTACGCTGACCCTGCCCGAGTCGGGCCAGACTCTCGTCGACGGTGGCTCCACTTTCGGCATCGTCATGTGTGTTACCTGGCTGTTGAGTCGGGTGATCGACGCCGTGTTCGCCGAGATCCTGGCGCCGCTGGCGTCCAAAACCAAGACCGACCTGGATGACCAGTTGCTGCCCGTGGCGCGCAAGGGCTCCAAGCTGATCGTGTGGTCGCTCGGCACCATCGTCGCGCTCAACAACGCCGGCTACAACGTCGGCGCCGTGCTCGCCGGTCTCGGCATCGGCGGTCTGGCGCTCGCCATGGCCGCCAAGGACACGGTCGCCAACATGTTCGGCGGTGTGACTGTGTTCGCTGACCGTCCGTTCGCGGTTCACGATCGCATCTGCATCGATGGCCACGAGGGATTCGTGCGCGAAATCGGCATCCGCACCACGCGCATCGAAACCCTGGCCGGTCCGTGGGTCATCATTCCCAACGCTCGCTTCTCCGATGGCGAGGTGGAGAACATCACCATCGCCAGGGGCCTGCGCGTAGAGCTCGTCGTCGGCCTCACCTACGACACCACCCACGAGCAGATGCAGCGCGCCAAGCAGATCATCGAAGACATCCTCGAAAAGCACGAGGAGACCGAGATCTGGGATACGGGCTTCGAAAACTTCGGCGACTTTTCGCTCAACATCCGCGCCGTGTACTACGTGACCGGAAAGCGCCGGCCGCTGCCCGTGCAGAGCGAGGTCAACATGGCCGTGCTCGAGCGATTCAACGCCGAGGGCCTCGACTTTGCGTTCCCGACCCAAACGCTGCATTTGTTGCGCGGCGATGGCCAGGACGGGGACGAAAAGCAGCCGTCGCCACCCATCGGCGCCGGCGGCCGCCAGCCTCGCGCACGGTCGTAGACAAACGACGAGTTTGGGCTAGCCCGGATTATTCGCGGGGGTGTTCCGATGATCGGCGAAGGCATTGGTTTCACAGTCGAATCGGCGATCGCAGTGAATACCGGGTGTATTTGCAAGAGCGGCGATATCGGCTGT
>Ga0114931_10011865_pt1 | contig 10248 bp, 10 predicted proteins | sample 2SBtaG_FD_89579 | JGI IMG/M metagenome (GOLD analysis project Ga0114931, IMG submission 89579) | Deep subsurface microbial communities from Kolumbo volcano to uncover new lineages of life (NeLLi) - 2SBTROV14_V59a metaG | ecosystem: Environmental > Aquatic > Marine > Volcanic | place: Kolumbo... | reverse complement strand
TCTTGGGCTCGCTTTGACGGGCATGTTTTTTATTACCTCCCATCAACTGGCACTCGCTGGCTGGTATGTGGTTTTCAGGCGGGTTCCGGAGGCCATGAGTCAATTTTTACCTGTAGCCGGTCTTTTGATGTTGCCAGTCATAATAGGGGTATGGTTACATAGCCATCAACTATATCATTGGGCCGATCCTGAAGTAGTGGCCCATGACGCGCTGATCAGAGGCAAATCGGCTTTTCTTAATCCTTCTTTCTTTACACTTCGCTACATCATATATTTCGGACTGTGGATACTTTTGGCTTTATTGTGGCGCAAAGCATCGCTTAAAGAAGACCTCGAAGGTGGGGTGAAGTACTACAAAACGCGAATGAAATACAGTGCTATATTTATTGTCATCTTTGCCGTGACCAGCTCGACCATGGCATGGGATTATTTGATGTCAATCGATACCCACTGGTACAGCACACTCTATGGTTGGTATGTTTTCATAAGCTTCCTGGTGGCTGGCATAGCGGCCATGATTTTACTCATCACTTACCTGAAATCCAGATCATATCTTCCGGCCGTAAATTCAGAGCATCTCCACGATTTGGGCAAGTATCTATTTGGCTTTAGCGTCTTCTGGGCTTATCTCTGGTTCTCGCAATACATGCTTATATGGTATGGCAACATCGGAGAAGAAACCATTTACTTCAAAAGCAGAATGGAACATTATCCATTTCTCTTTTATTTTATGTTCATTATTAACTTTGTGGTACCCTTCTTTGCACTAATGACAAAGGATGCCAAGCGGAAAATTCCCTCTTTGGTTATCATCTCCGTTTTGCTTCTCTTTGGCCACTGGCTCGATTTTTATCTTATGATTGCTCCGGGAGCATCGGCCAATGAAGTACATTTCGGATTTTTTGAACTGGGATTGACTGCGGGATTTTTAGGAATCTTTTTACTCGTGGTATTTCGCTCCTTATCACGGGCCAGATTGTTACCTGTCAAGGATCCGTTCTATAAAGAAAGTTTGGAACATCATACATAAAAAATCAAGTCACAATCTTATCATCAATGACAACATTACTAATTATCCTGGTTATTGTCCTTGTTCTGATCGTTCTCCTGCAGATCGCACTGACAAGCGATTTTATCAATTTCATCAAAGGCGATGATGATGAGGAAGGCAAAAGCAAGTTTCAGGGCACCATGCTCATGGTATTCCTGATTCTTGGCTTTGTATCCCTGATTTGGTCCGTATTTTACTTCAAGGGCCGTTTTCTTCCGGCACCGGCATCTGAACACGGACACCTTATTGATATGAACTTTGACCTGGCATTGTTGTTTACCGGAATTGTTTTCGTTGTAACCCAGATATTGCTCTTTTACTTTGCTTACAAGTTTAGATATCGCAAAAAAAGAAAAGCATATTATTTTCCTGAAAACAATAAACTGGAAGTAGCATGGACGATTATTCCTGCCATTGTACTTACATTCCTGATAGTTAAAGGACTGAATAGTTGGTATGCCATTACTGCAGATGCACCGGAAGATAAAATTGTTTTCGAGGCGACCGGAAGGCAATTTGCCTGGGTGCTACGCTATCCCGGTGTAGATGGAGAACTGGGAACACTTGCCGGGCGTGATAAAGTATCGCCCACCAATGAATTAGGTATTGATTGGAACGATCCTTCTTCAAAAGATGATTTTCTGGCCAATGATATTGTATTACCCGTGGGTAAGCCGGTAGAGGTGAAGATCGAAGCTATGGATGTCCTTCACAGTTTCTTTTTGCCTCAATTCAGAGTAAAAATGGATGCTGTTCCCGGTATTACCACCCGTTTCTGGTTTGTGCCTACCATTACTACTGCAGAGATGCGTGAAAAATTGGGCGATCCGGAATTTAATTTTGAACTGGCCTGTGCCGAGTTATGCGGCCGGGGGCACTCTTCGATGCGAAAGGTTGTAACGATCGTGACACCGGAAGAATATGAGAAATGGGTGCAGGAACAAACGCCCTATTCTCAATTGGTAGGAGCTTATGAACAAAAATCTCAGAGGCAGACAGCTGAGAATGCCAATAACACTACTGTGCAGAACCCTGAAATTAATTAATACAAATATTCCCGATATATGAGTGATGTAAATACAACTATGGAGCACACACATTCGGAGGCAGATCATCATGCCCATGAAGCGCATCATGAAAACTTCTTTACGAAGTACCTCTTTACCATGGACCATAAAATGATTGCCAAGCAATTTCTGATAACCGGAATTTTCTGGGCCATCATAGGGGCATTCTTTTCTGTAGTATTTCGTATGCAACTGGGATTTCCAAATGCTGATCTTGGCTGGTTGACACCGGTGATGGGCCGTTGGCTGACCCCCGATGGTACCCTTGACCCGAACTTCTACAATGCTTTGATTACCATGCACGGAACCCTTCTGATCTTCTTCGTGCTCACGGCAGGCCTCAGCGGTACTTTTGCCAATTTTCTCATACCGCTTCAAATCGGTGCAAGGGATATGGCATCCCCTCTGATGAATATGCTCTCTTACTGGTTCTTCTTTTTGGCTTCCGTCATCATGTTTGCTTCTCTCTTCGTCCCGGATGGCCCTGCACAGGGAGGCTGGACGGCCTACCCACCATTGAGCTACTTGCAAGGACAAGGTATGACGCTCTGGCTTCTGAGTCTTACCTTCTTTGTGGCCAGTACTGTGCTTGGGGGATTAAACTATATTACGACCATTCTGAATATGCGCACCAAAGGAATGAGTATGTTTAAAATGCCCCTGACTATCTGGGCTTTGTTTTTTACTGCCGTCATTGGACTGCTTTCATTTCCGGTGCTGGTGGCAGGGTTTATCCTCCTTATTTTTGACCGTTCGCTCGGAACAAGTTTTTACTTATCAGATCTGGTCGTCAACGGGCAATTTCTCGACAAAGGAACGGGTTCTCCGATCCTCTATGAACACCTTTTCTGGTTTCTTGGCCACCCGGAAGTCTATATTGTAATCCTGCCTGCCATGGGAATTGTCTCGGAGGTCCTAAGTGTGAATTCAAAAAAACCAGTCTTTGGATACCGGGCCATGGTGTTCTCTATTCTCGCCATTACCATTTTGTCTTTTTTGGTTTGGGCACACCATATGTTTGTATCCGGCTTGAATCCTTTTGTGGGTTCCATATTTGTTTTATTTACGCTCTTAATTGCAGTTCCATCGGCCATTAAAGTGTTTAACTGGATAGCCACTATCTGGAGAGGGAATGTCCGGCTTAATCCGCAGACGATGTATGCCATTGGATTTGTTTCTATGTTTATCTCCGGAGGTCTAACGGGTATTTTCCTTGGTAATTCAACCATTGATATTCAAATGCATGATACCTATTTTGTCGTTGCTCATTTCCATATTGTCATGGGCGTAGCTGCCTTCCTTGGTATGTTTGCCGGAGTGTATCACTGGTTTCCGAAAATGTTTGGCCGATACATGAACCGATCCCTGGCATATATGCATTTCTGGGTCACCTTGATCGGAGCCTATTTAATTTTCTGGCCCATGCATTATTTGGGAATGGCCGGAGTTCCACGGAGGTATTATTCATTCGATGCCTTTGATGCCTTTAGTCAATTCGCTGGCATGAATGCATTCATAAGTATAGTGGCGATAATTGTTTTTGCTTTCCAGCTTCTATGGGTAGCCAATTTCTTTTATAGCATTTTCAAAGGACGAAAAGTACAAGAAAGCAATCCATGGGGAGCAACTACGCTCGAATGGACTACACCGATTAAGCCGGGGCATGGAAACTGGACGGGCGAGATACCGGAAGTATATCGCTGGCCCTATGATTACAATAAAAACGGCCATGAATTTATTCCGCAGACGGTGCCCATGGAAGAAGGTGAACTGGAGCATGAGGAAACCCCTGAACCGGAAAAAGTAAGTTAAGGAATATGCCGTTAAGCAAATCAGAATACCGAAGTTCCACCCTTTCCCTGCTTCGTGCAAAGATTGGGGATTACAGTCAGCTTTTCAAGCTGAGACTTTCGCTGACCGTAGTCTTCTCAGCAGCTATATCCTATATTCTGGCAGCCGATCTTCATTTTTCTGCTTTGGGATTAATCCTAATTGTCCTCGGAGGTTTTCTGATCACAGCAAGTGCGAATGCGTTCAATGAGATTATTGAGAAGGATTATGATAAGCTAATGCTCCGTACGAAGAAAAGACCTCTCCCCGCTGATCGCATGAGCACGGTCGAGGCTGTATTAATGGCCGGGCTATTTGGCGTGGCTGGTCTATTAATATTGGCGCTCTATTTCAATTATTTGGCAGCAGTGCTGGGTGCCATATCGCTCTTTTCGTATGCATTCATTTATACTCCTTTAAAAAGATATACCAACCTCTCTGTATTGGTAGGATCCATACCGGGGGCATTGCCGATTGTCATCGGCTGGGTTGCCTTTACAGGAGAGCTTACTCCGGAGCTTTATGCCCTCTTTGCCATCCAGGTGATGTGGCAGTTTCCCCATTTTTGGTCTATCGCCTGGTTAGCACATGATGATTACAGCAATGCAGGTTTTCGTATGCTGCCTTCCTATGAAGGGAAAGGGCGCAGCAGCGCTGCACAGATCCTTTTGTTCTCGATCTTGCTTCTTCCGGTGAGCCTGGCACCTCTAAGTCTGGGATATTTCAGCTGGATATATGGATGTGTAGCCATTCTCCTGGGATTGATGATGATTCAAAAGGCGTTGAGATTGTATCGTTCCTGTGAAACAAAAGATGCCCGCAAACTGATGTTTGCCTCTCTTTTGTATCTGCCGGTCTTATTATTAAGTATGATTGCAGATAAAATGATTTGAAATGAGCGAACTCAGTCTGAATATGCAAAGTCACGAAGAAAAGCAACTATTTGCCAGAAAGTTTGCTCTTTGGATAGCCCTCGGTGCCATACTCATGATGTTTGCCGGACTAACCAGTGCATATATCGTGAAAAAGGCATACTCAACCGTCTGGACTAATTTTAGTATTCCTGATATTTTTTATATAAGTACCTTGGTCATCATTCTTAGCAGCGCTACTATGCTGGGGGCTCAACGTGCATTTCGCAAAGGATTTGTGATCAAGTATCGAAATCTCCTACTGTTTACATTTGGTCTTGGATCGCTTTTCCTGGTTTTGCAGATCGATGGTTGGATGCAACTGAAGGCACAAGGCATTGACATGATAGAGGAGATTTCCGGTGCCTTCTTTTATGTCATTTCGGGAGCCCATGCAGTTCATATCCTGGGGGGCTTGGTGATGCTATTGATCATGATACTGAAAATAAGCCGTAGCATAAAGAAAGAGAAGATCGATACATACCTAACACCTGCCCGGAAGCTGAACGTCACGCTGATGGCAACATACTGGCATTTTATCGGATTTCTTTGGATTTACATATTTTTATTTTTGATTTACAATCACAATTAATCGTAGCCAATGACAACTGCAACAAATACGATACAGGCAAATAGCAATTCGAATGTATGGGAAGGAGGGCAAGCTCCCTTTGGAGTGAAGTATAGTAAGCTGATGATGTGGTACTTCCTCTTGTCTGATGCTTTTACTTTTGCTGCTTTCCTGATAAGTTACGGAGCCATTCGCTTTACAGTGGGTCAGGATATATGGCCCGAACCAAACAGAGTGTTTGATGCATTTCCAGTGCTCGGCCATGGCTATCCTCTGCTTTTTGTGAGTTTAATGACATTTATCCTCATCCTCAGTTCTGTTTTTATGGTGCGGGCCGTACAGGAGGGCCATCAGATGAATAAAAAAGGAGTGACCTTATGGCTTGGATTAACCATACTGGGAGGGATCGCATTTTTAAGTTGCCAGGCTTGGGAATGGACGCACCTCATACACAATGGTATGACTATGACCAGCCCTATCACCTATGAAATCGGGGGGCACGGAAGTGGTGCCGTTTTTGTCGGGCCACTGGCTTTCGGTCAGCTCTTTTTTACCATTACTGGCTTTCACGGCTTTCACGTGACCACCGGTGTGGTAATAAATACCATTGTATTTCTGAACGTAGTTTTTGGTACATATGAAAAGAAAAAGAACTACGATATGGTTGAGAAAGTCGGGCTCTACTGGCACTTTGTGGATCTGGTATGGGTCTTTGTTTTCCTTGGATTCTATTTACTCTAATTTTGAAAAACTGCTGAAATGATTTTATCGGATCAGGAATATCAAATGCATAAAGCGGCCGTTTGGCGCGCAACCATCATTCTGTCTGTAGTGACCTCGGTTGAGGTAGGGATAGCCCTCCTTTATGATACCTTTTTTCATGAGTCAGGCTTCCGTATGGCTTTGGCTGTGTTTATGATTCTGGCCACACTCGTCAAAGCTTACTATATCGTAGCCGTGTTTATGCACCTTAAATATGAACGCAAGGCTATGGCGATCACCATTTTGATGCCTATCATGTTTTTGATATGGCTCCTCATAGCCCTTCTCATGGAGGGTGTATCGTGGCACCATATGATTGATTTTTACGGTTAATTATGAAATCCGGAAATTACCGGGTAGTTATAGCCATCATTCTAATGCTGGTTTTGCTGCCCACTGCCTCCTACTTCTTTCTACGTTCCGGGGTCAAAGCCCGGGATTTTAGATATGTAAAACCGTTTACCTACGAGAATAAGGAGGGGGATACCGTACATTCGGTCTTTGTTGACCAGAGAGGAGATAGTCTGAGAGACGAAAATTTCAAAAATCAGGTCATTCTTGCCTCTTTCCTGTATTATTCTTGTGATCGCTTTACTTATTGCGATTCTATTCCTTTTTATTTCAGTCGCATTCAGGATTCGATGAAAAGTGTCCCGGGTTTTCAAATGCTTACTTACACCATAGATCCCGAACGGGACAGTCAACCCGTATTAAAAGATTGGGCAAGTAAATGGAATGCAGACCCGGCTTTATGGCACTTTGTTCGGGGCGATAGATATACCACACATCAGATCATTCTTGGTGAGTATTTCGGCAAGATAAAATATGCTGAAGGCAATCCGAAATACATGAAACCGGATGATAAGGTGGTGTTGGTCGGCCGCGATGGCCTGGTAAGAGGTTATTATGCCCTCTACAATGAAAAGGATATGCAGAAATTGCTGAAAGCAATACGAAAGTCACTGGGTTCACGTGAGAATCCATAATTAAAATTATCATGAAAAATCGGCAGGAAGTGAATGAACAGTTAAAGGGACTGACCATTGTCATAATTGCATTGTCCATCCTAATTCCTCTTGCGGTGGCAATACTTTTATTCACTCCCGGACTGAATGTGGACCCGGGCTTTGATATACACATTCTACCAAAGTTGCATGCCATTCTTAACAGCATCACGGCAGTCTTGCTTCTTTTAGGGCTCTATTTCATCAAAAAAGGCAAAAGGACGGCCCATAAAACCGTAATGCTCTTTGCATTGCTTTGTTCCGTGATCTTTCTGGTTTCTTACGTGACCTATCACAGTCTGGCCGATCCCACAACTTTTGGAGGTGAGGGCATATGGAAAACGATTTATTACTTTATCCTGCTGACACATATCCTACTTGCAGCTGTCATCGTTCCTTTCGTGCTTTTTACATTCCTGTATGCATTGAGCAACCGTTTTGCACGGCATCGAAGGATTGCACGCATTACATGGCCACTATGGTTCTATGTGGCTGTAACGGGGGTTTTGGTGTACCTAATGATTTCACCTTATTATAACTGATGAATCAAACTAAAAAGAAATAAAAAAAGTTATTGAAAACACTATGAAGACGTTCCGATCTTTCTTTTTAACTCTCTTGATGCTTTCCTTTCCGCTTTGGAGCCAGGCACAGTGCGTGATGTGCCAGGCTGCTGCTGAAAGCTCACTGGTGGAAGGAAAAACGGGGATAGCCATCGGAATCAATGATGGCATCTTCTATCTGGCAGCCTTTCCATATATCATCATCTTCACCCTCATTTTTTTCTATCTGAAACACCAGGAGAAAATGAAATCAGGTGAGGTGGCTTAGGCTTCGAAGAATTTGAATTTCTTCCTGAGCACCTCCTTGTCCTTATTGAAGTATTTGCTTTCTTCCCTGATTTTTTGAATTTCTTTTGCCTTGAGCTCTTTTTCTTCTTCACTCATGTGAAGATAGGATTGACATTCTTCCCCACAGCATCCTTCGTATTTCTCGGCACATTCTTCACACTGAATAAAAAGAACATGGCAGGCTTCATTGCGGCAGTTGCTGTGCTTGTCGGCAGCCTTGCCGCATTGATAGCAGTGGCTGATTACCTCATCTGCAATATGTTCTCCCAGACGATTGTCAAATACAAAATTGCTGCCGAGGAAAGCATTGTCAAGTTGCTTTACCTTGATTTGCCTTGCGTAGTCAATGATTCCACCGTGCAGTTGATTTACATCTTTGAAGCCGTGATGCCTAAAGTAGGCACTGGCCTTTTCACATCGGATGCCACCGGTGCAGTAAAGTATGATCTTCTTCTCACGGGCATCTTTTAATTTTTCCACCATCTCGGGCAGGACCTCTCTGAAAGTAACCCCTTCCGGACGTAGCGCCCGCTCGAAGTGACCTATCTCATACTCATAATAGTTGCGCATATCCACTACGATGGTATCGGGGTTGGCGAGGGCCTCATTAAAGCGCTCCGCATCGAGATGATTTCCTACATTGCTGACATCATAGCTATTGTCATCAAGGCCTTCATTGACCAGCTTGGGCCTGACTTTGATGCTGAGTTTGTAAAATGACTTGCCATCATCTTCAACTGCAATTTTAAAAGGCACATTTTTGAAGGCCACATGGGAATCAACTATCTTTCTAAATGCATCGAGGTGGTGATGTGGCACACTCAGCTGGGCATTGATTCCTTCACGCGCTATGTAAATCCGACCCAATACCTGAAGACGGTCCCACTGAAGATACAGCTCGTCTCGAAGCGTTGCGGGATGCTCCAATCGCACATAACGATAAAATGAAAGGGTCGTACGTTGAAAGGGCTCCTGCATGAGGCGCTCTTTCAAAATTCTGCGATCCAGCGTGTTATAAAGTTGCATTTTTTGCGGGCATTTGTATCCGGAGGACAAAGTTACCGATATTCCTATTTCCCAGATCAGGCATCGTAGTCTACAATCAGTTTGTGGGTCAGGGGATGGCTTTGGCAGGTAAGGATATAGCCTTCCTCTATTTCTTCATCAGTGAGTGCTTCTCTCTCATCCATCTCCACCCGTCCTTCGCGCAACAGTGCTCTGCAAGTTGTACATACACCCATCTGACAGGCGTAGGGCGGGTCGATATTGTTTTCTATGGCTGCCTCAAGTAAGGTTTCTTTCTTTTGCACTTCTATATCGTACTGGTTCCCATCCAGAATGATGACGGCCTCGGCAGGGAATATTTCTTCGGGCAACTCCTCGAGGTCTGTATCTTCTTCAGTCGTGAGATCAGCCGTAAATCGCTCAATGTGGATTTGGCTTTTCTCAATTTTCATCTGTCCGAGGGCTGCTTCCACAGCATCCATCATTGGGGCGGGTCCGCAGATGTAGTGACTTCCAGCATTAAGCTCTTCAGGTGATGTATATTTCTTAAGTAAGGTAGTAGTGACTTCGCGCGTAAGCATGCCGATCTGCCACTCTTCTCCGTCACTAAGCGAACCGTTCTCGATAATATGGATTAGCTTGAGCTGTTTCGGATATTGCTGAGCCCATTCTTTCAGCTCTTTATAGAAGATAATTTTTTCTGGACTCTGGTTGCCATAAAACAAGATGACCCGGCTTTCTTTCTCGACCTTCAGTACAGATTTCAGAATGCTAATGACCGGTGTGATTCCACTGCCTCCGGCATAAAGGAAATAATCATCGCGATGCTCTGCGGCAATAGGAGGAGTAAAATTGCCCATGGGAGGTAACACTTCAATGATCATTCCTGCTCGGGCATGATCGTTCAGATAGTTGGAAACCTTACCACCTTGCACCCGCTTGATGGTCACCTTTGGATTGGTATCTATAAAAGGAGAGCTTGATAGGCTGTACGCTCTTCGATATCTTTCTCCATTAATATGCAGTTGCAGGGTGAGGTATTGACCGGCCTTATATTGATATGTTTCTATCAAATCGGCAGGAATATCAAAAATGATAGAAACGGCTTCAGAAGTTTCTTTTATGACCTCTTTTACTCTTAAAGGTTGAAATTTTAGTGCCATTGAGTTTTCTTTCGTTGCTTTTTGGTAACAATG
>Ga0114931_10011864_pt1 | contig 10249 bp, 11 predicted proteins | sample 2SBtaG_FD_89579 | JGI IMG/M metagenome (GOLD analysis project Ga0114931, IMG submission 89579) | Deep subsurface microbial communities from Kolumbo volcano to uncover new lineages of life (NeLLi) - 2SBTROV14_V59a metaG | ecosystem: Environmental > Aquatic > Marine > Volcanic | place: Kolumbo... | reverse complement strand
GGCGCGCGCCAGGATCTTGCCGCCGATGGCGGCCTGGATCGGCACGGCGAACATCTGGCGGGGGATGACCTCGGCCATCCGGTCGACGATGCGGCGGCCGACCTCGTAGGCCTTGTCGCGGTGGGCGATGATCGACAGCGCGTCGACGCGCTCCTCGTTCACCAGGACGTCCACCTTCACCAGGTCGCCGGCGCGGTAGCCGATGAAGTCGTAGTCCATGCTGGCGTAGCCGCGCGTGAGGCTCTTGAGGCGGTCGTGGAAGTCGTAGAGGATCTCGCCGAAGGGGACCTCGTAGCGCAGCTCCACGCGCCTGCCGTGGTAGACCATGTCCTTCATCTCACCGCGCTTCTCCTGCAGCAGGCCCATGACGTTGCCGACGTACTCCTCGGGGACGTAGACGTTGAGCTGCACGAAGGGCTCGCGGATGGTCTCGATCCGATCCGGATCCGGCAGCGCGGCCGGGTTCTGGATCAGCCCGGTCGTCCCGTCGGTGCTCGTCACCTCGTAGACCACCGCCGGCGCCGTGGCGATCAGGCCCAGGTCGTACTCCCGCTCGAGACGTGCCTGCACGATATCGGCGTGCAGCAGTCCCAGGAAACCGCATCGGAACCCGAAGCCCAGCGCGTCGCTGGTCTCGGGCTCGAACGTGAACGCCGCGTCGTTGAGGCTCAGCTTCTCGAGCGCCTCGCGCAACCTCCCGTAGTCGTCGGCGTCGGTGGGGTACAAGCCCGAGAAGACGACGGGCTGCGCCGGCTTGAAGCCGGGCTCGGGATGGTCGGTGGGCTCGTCGGATCGCGTGATGGTGTCGCCGATCTGCGTATCGGCGATGTCCTTGATGCCGGCCGTGAGCCAGCCCACTTCCCCCGGACCCAGCTCCTCGGACAGCGCCAGCCCCGGCTCGAAGAAGCCGACCTCGTCGACCTCGAACTCCTTGCCGGTGCTGTAGATGCGGATGCGGTCTCCCGAGCGAAGGCGGCCGTCCAGCACGCGCAGGAACGGGATCACGCCCTGGTAGCTGTCGTACACGGCATCGAAGATGAGGGCGCGCAGCGGCGCGTCGGGATCGGCGCGCGGCGGTGGCAGGTGCGCCACGATCGCCTCGAGCACCGCCTCGACGTTCTCGCCCGTCTTGGCCGACACCTTCACCGCGTGCTCGGCGGGGACGCCGACGACCTCCTCGAGCTCCGCCAGCGCGCCGTCCGGGTCGGCGTTGGGGAGGTCGATCTTGTTGACGATCGGCAACACCTCGAGCCCGTTCTCGACCGCGAGCAGCGCGTTCTGGATGGTCTGCGCCTCGACCCCCTGGCTGGCGTCGATCACGAGCAGCACACCCTCGCACGCACGCAGGGCGCGCGACACCTCGTAGCCGAAATCCACGTGCCCCGGCGTATCGATGAGGTTGAACATGTACGTCGTGCCGTTGTGGGCCTTGTAGAACACGCGCACGGGGCTCGCCTTGATGGTGATGCCGCGCTCCCGCTCGAGCTCCAACGTGTCGAGCATCTGATCGCGGCGGTTACGCTCGGCGACGCTCTGCGTGAGCTCGAGGATGCGGTCCGCCAGCGTAGACTTGCCGTGATCGACGTGCGCGATGATCGAGAAGTTGCGGATCTCCACGCCCGCATCATACCGGAGCGCGGAGCCGAAAAAGATGCGCCAGTGCGGGCTTCCTTCCTCCCGTGCAGCCGGCGACGCCCCCGCCCCGGCCAGGCCGGGGTCGGCGTCCGGTCCTGCGGCGCCGCACCTCCCGGACCGTGGGGCTACGCCCGGCGACCCTCGAAGAACCCCGTCAACAGGGCGCTCGCTTCGCGTGCCAGCACGCCGCCGCGCACCTCGGGGCGGCGCTTCACGTCCCCGACGAGCAGCAGGTCGATCACGCCCCCCAGTGCCCCTTCGCGCACGTTGTCCGCGCCGTACACCACCCGCGCCACGCGGGTCTGCAACACGGCGCCCAGGCACATCGGGCACGGTTCCAGCGTGACGTAGAGCGAGGCCCCCGCCAGTCGCCAGTCGCCGCGCGCGGCCGCCGCGGCGCGCACGGCCAGCACCTCCGCGTGGGCGGTGGGGTCCCGATCGCGCTCGGTGCGGTTCGCCCCCTCCCCCACCACGACGCCGTCGACCACCACCACGGCTCCCACCGGGAGCTCGCCCGCCTCGGCGGCCTCGGCGGCGAGCGCCAGCGCCCGACGCATCGGAACCGCGTCGCCGTCTGCGACGGCCTCTTCCACCAGCACGCCTGCGGCCGCCGCCAGCCCCTCCACCCACAGCACGTCGCTCCCGCTGGCCAGCATCCGGACCGCATCCCGATCCTCACGCGGCACCTTGCGGTCGATCAGCAGATCCGAGATCCGCCGGCTGCCGCCCGGAAGCCGGATGCGGTCTCCCGGTCGCCGGCCCCGAAGCCGCAGGTCGCCGTGTACGCGCAGGACGCGCGGGTCCACACCGTGTGGTAGCTCGCTCTCGGAGCGCACGGCCCGCTCCACGACGGGTGCCGGTCGCCGCACGACCTCGACGCGGCCGTACGCCACCCGGGCCACTCGACCGTCCCCCACGTCCAGGCGCCAGGGTTCGTCACGACCGAGCGCGCCGCGGACCGTCTCGATCCGCTCCAGAGACACCGCCGCGCCCGCATCGCGCAACAGGCGCGCGAGCGCGGCGCGTTGCAGGCCCGCGGGTGCCCGCGCCAGTGCGGCGCGGCGCAACGGCGCGTCGCCGAAGCGGAGCCGGACGATCCGCTCGAGGACCTCCTTCGCGTCGGCCTGGGCCCCGGCGAGCCGCGCCAGCCTCTCGGTGCTCCCCGGCGCACGGCCCTCGAGGCCAGGCACCACGTCGGCCCGCAACCAGGCGCGGGTGCGGGCCGGGTCGCCGTTGCTGGCATCCAGCCGGTACGCGAGATCGCGCGCGTCCAGGAAGCGCCGCAGGCGCGCGCGCCGGACGCCGAGCAGGGGCCGGACGAGACGTCCGCGCCGCGCCGGCATCCCGGCGACGAACGCCGCGCCCCGCAGCAGCTGCATGAGCACGGTTTCGGCCTGGTCGTCCAGGGTGTGGGCGACGGCGATCACGTCGGCGCCTGCGTCCGCCGCGGCGCTGTGGAGGAACGCGTAGCGAAGGCGCCGAGCGCCGTCCTCGAGGTTCCAGCCCCGCTCCCGGCTGATACCCCCCACGTCGGCGCCCGCGGCCTTCAGCGGCACGCCCAGGCGCTCGCAGAGGCCCTCGACGAACGCCCTGTCGGCCGCGGACCCGGGGCGCAGACGGTGATCGAAGTGGGCGACCACGAGGTCGACGCCGGCCTCGAGGAGCAGGTGCAGCGCGGCGACGCTGTCCGGACCGCCGGACAAACCGAGGAGGAACCGCGCCGCCTCCGGGGCGAGCTCGCGCAATCGGCGCGCCACATGCGTCGCGAGGCCCGCGTCGTCCGTGGCTTGGCCGCCGTCTCTCACGTCCCGCATTATGCCTGCTGACGCCACCGGACGCACGCCGCCGGGTCCGCGTGCCGTGCCCGACGCGGAACGCGCCCGTATACTGCCGCATGACCGTCACGCTCATCGTGCTCGACTCCGTCGGCGTGGGCGCGCTTCCCGATGCGCGCGACTTCGGTGACGAGGGCGCCCACACGCTCGATCACACCCTCGGCGCCGCTCCCACGCCCCTGCCGAACTTCGCCCGGCTCGGGCTCGGCAACATCGCAGGCGTCCGGGCCCTGGACGGCGTGCCCCGGCCGCAGGCGAGCTTCGGCCGGCTGGCGGAACGCTCGCTCGGCAAGGACACGACGACGGGCCACTGGGAGTTCATGGGCATCGTGCTCGACCGCCCCTTCCGGACCTTCGAGCACTTCCCGGACACCGTGATGAACGCCTTCGACGCCGCCACCGGTCGCGGCCACCTGGGCAACCGTCGCGCCTCCGGCACCGTGATCCTCGACGAGCTCGGCGCCCGCCACCTCGAGACCGGGGAGCCGATCGTCTACACCAGTGCCGACAGCGTGTTCCAGATCGCCGCCCATGTCGACGTCGTCCCGCTCGAGACGCTCTACGCCTGGTGCGAGGCGGCACGGGCCATCCTGACCGGCGATCATGCGGTCGCCCGGGTGATCGCACGGCCGTTCGAGGGCGTGCCGGGGGCGTTCCGGCGGCTCGGCGAGGCCCGTCACGACTACTCGCTCGAGCCCTCGGCACGCACCGTCCTCGACGCCCTCGTCGCGCAGGGCCACGAGGTCGTGGGGATCGGCAAGATCCCCGACATCTACGGCCACCGCGGCTTCACCGCGGAGGTGCGCTCCCGCTCGAACCTCGACGGGGTGGAACGCACGCTCGCCGCCATGCGCGAGCGCCCCGACGGCCTCGTGTTCACCAACCTGGTCGAGTTCGACTCGCTCTACGGGCACCGACGCGATCCCCAGGGGTACGCCGCCGCCCTGCGCGACGTCGACGCCCGTTTGCCCGGCCTGCTGGCGGCGACCGGGCCCGGCGACGCACTGCTGTTCGTGAGCGACCACGGTAACGATCCCACCTGGCACGGCACGGATCACACGCGCGAGCACGGACTGCTGCTGGCGTACGCCCCGGGCCGTCCGGGCAACGACCTGGGGACCCGCGCGAGCTTCACCGACGTGGGCGCCACCGTGGCCGACCTGCTCAGCGTGCCGTGGGACGGGCACGGCACGAGCTTCGCAGCGACCCTGCGGGGCGGGGCGCGCGGCTGACCCGGGGCGGTACGACCGCAGGCCTGCCGCCCCACGACGACGGCCGCCCATCCGGGCGGCCGTTCGCGTTCGTGCAGGCCCCTGCGAGCCGGTCGCCTACTCCGGGACCAGCTCGATGTACGCTTCCTGCGCGTTGTCGCCGCGCCGGTTGAGCAGGCGGTAGATGCGCGTGTACCCGCCCGGCCGGTCGGCGTAGCGCGGCGCGATCTCGTCCATGAGCTTGCGCTGCACCTCGCGGTCGTGGATGTCCCGTGCGATCAGGCGCCTGGAATGCAGATCGCCGCCGCGCGCGGTGGTGATGAGCTTCTCCACGAAGGGCTGCAGGCTCTTGGCCTTGGTGAGGGTGGTCTTGATGCGGCCGTGCCGGAGCAGGGCCGTCGCCTGGGAACGGGCGAGGGCGCTGCGATGGCTGCTGGTGCGACCCAGCTTGTAACCGCGCTGCAGATGACGCATGTCTTACTCCTTCAGCTTCAGGCCGCGCGCCGCCAGGCGCTCCTTGATCTCTTCGAGCGACTTCTCGCCCACCCCGCCGACCTTCTTGAGGTCACGCTCGGACAACGCCAGGAGGGCGTTGACCGAGTCGATGCCTTCCTCCTGCAGCGAGTGCAGGACGCGGCTCGAGAGCTCCAGGCTCTCGAGGCTCATGATGACCTGCTCGGGCGGGGCCACGACCTCCTCCACCGGCTTGGTGGGGATGGTCATGACCGGCACCTTCTCCTCGCCCCCATCGGCGCCGTCGCCGCTGAAGACGTTGAGCTGGTTGCGCAGGATGTCCACGGCCTGGTCGAGCGCGTCGCGCGGGTCGGCGCTGCCGTCGGTCCACACGCGGATGACCAGCCGGTCGAGGTCGGTCTTCTGTCCGACGCGCGTGTCCTCCACGCGGTAGGCCACGCGGCGCACCGGGGTGAACACCGCGTCGACCGGGATCGAGTTGATGCGGTCCTTGGTGCCGTGGATCTCGGCGGGTACGTAGCCAACGCCGCGTTCGACCCGCACCTCCATCACCAGGCGCCCACCCTTGGTGAGCGTCGCGATGTGGAGCTCGGGGTTCATGAGCTCGGCGTTGGCGGGCACGTCGAACCGTGCCGCGGTCACCTCGCCCGCGCTCTCGGCGCGCAGCGTGAGCGTCACCGGGTCGTCGTCGTACAGCTTCACGACCAGGTCCTTGAGGTTGAGGATGATCTGCATGACATCCTCTTTGACCCCGTCGATGGTCGAGAACTCGTGCAGCACGTCCTCGATGTAGACGCTGGTCACCGCCGTACCCGGGATGGACGACAGCAGGATCCGCCGTAGCGGGTTGCCCAGCGTGACGCCGTACCCGCGCGGCAGCGGTTCCACCACGAACTCGCCGTATCGGTCGGTCGTTTTCGACTTGAACTCTGGAATGATCTGCACCGTGCTCTCCTCCGGCCGTGGCCGCTGTACCTGCGGCCTCAGCGCGAGTAGTACTCGATGACCTGCAGCTCGTTGACCGGCACCGTCAGGTCCTCGCGGGCAGGGCGATGCAGGAACCGGCCCTTGAGCGTTTCCGCGTCGAACTCGAGCCACGGGTTGAGCTTGCCGCGCCGACGCTCCTCCACGTTGCCTTTGATGTGCGCGTTCTTCCTGGCGTTGGGCGCCACCTCGATCTCGTCGCCCGGCGACAGCCGGAACGACGGCACGTCGATCCGGCGGCCGTTCACGTGGATGTGCCCGTGCGCAACGAACTGGCGCGCCTGCCGCCGCGTCGCCGCGATGCCCAGCCGGTAGACGACGTTGTCGAGCCGCGACTCCAGCAGTTGCAAGAACACCTCGCCGGTGGCGCCCACCTTCTTCGACGCCTCCGCGAACAGGTTCGCGAACTGCTTCTCGCTCATGTTGTAGTAGAAGCGCAGCTTCTGCTTCTCGCGCAGACGCACGCCGTAGTCGCTGATCTTGCGGCGCCGGCGCTGCCCGTGCTGCCCCGGAGGGTACGGGTGGCGCTCCATGTAGCGCTGCACCTTCGGGGATTCCACCAGGTTCACGCCCTCGCGGCGGCAGATCTTGACGATCGGTCCTCTGTATCGACCCATGGTTCTCCTAGCTCTCGAGCGCGCTCACATGCGCTTCCGCTTGCGCGGACGGCAGCCGTTGTGCGGGGAGGGGGTGTCGTCGATGATGGTGCGCACGTTCACCCCGGTGGACTGGATGGAGCGGATCGCCTGCTCGCGCCCGGAACCGGTGCCCCGGATGATGATGTCGAGCTGGGAGACGCCCATGTTCTGCGCCTTGCGGGTGGCGTCCGCGGCGGCGAGCTGCGCAGCGTACGGCGTGCCCTTCTTCGAGCCCTTGTAGCCGATCGAACCCGACGACGACCACGTGACCGTGTTGCCGTCCATGTCGGTGATGGTGACGATGGTGTTGTTGTAGCTGGCGTGGATGAACGCCTTGCCCTCGCTCAGGCTGCGCTTGACGCGCCGCTTGGTCCTGCTCTTGGTCGCTTTGGCCACGGTCTACCCCTTACTTCCTCGGCGCCCGCTTCTTGCCGGCCACCGTGCGCCGCGGCCCCTTGCGGGTGCGGGCGTTGGTCTTGGTCGACTGGCCTCGGACCGGCAGGCCGCGGCGATGCCGCAACCCGCGGTAGCAACCGATGTCCATCAACCGCTTGATGTTGAGCTGCACCTCGCGGCGCAGATCGCCCTCGACCTTGTAGGTCCGGTCGACGACCTCGCGCAGGCGCCCGACCTCGACCTCGGTGAGGTCCTTGACGCGCGTGTCGGGGTCGACGCCGACGGCCTGGAGGATGTCGCGCGAGCGGCTCGCGCCGATGCCGTAGATGTACGGCAGCGCCGCCTCGATGCGCTTCTCACGCGGCAAGTCGATGCCAGCGATACGTGCCATGCCTCACCCCTGCCTTTGCTTGTGCTTCGGGTTCGACGAGCAGATGACGTAGACCTTGCCGTGCCGGCGGATCACCTTGCACTTGTCACACATGGGTTTCACGGAAGCCCGGACTTTCATGCTCAACTCCTGTTATTTCCGATAGACGATGCGACCCTTTTCGGGGTCGTACGTGCTGATCTCCACCACGACACGGTCGCCTGGGAGGATGCGGATGTAGTGACGGCGCATCTTGCCCCCGACGTGGGCAAGGATCTCGGGTCCGGCATCCAGCTGGACGAGGAACGTCGTGTTCGGACGAGCCTCGAGCACCACCCCCTCGGTGCGGATGCTGTCCTGCGTCGTTTCCTCTTCGCGTGGAGTACGCGGCTTGCCTCTGCCGCCGCGCCTCCCTGGCCGGCCTCCTGATCGCCTACGCGCCATGCACACCTCCTCCGGTGCCTGTCGTTGCCGTCAACACGCGCGGCCCATCCTCGGTGATGGCCACCGTGTGTTCGAAGTGTGCCGCGAGGCTCCCGTCTGCGGTGGAAGCCGTCCAGCCGTCGTCCGCGATGTCCACGGTGGTCCGCCTCAGCGAGACCATCGGCTCGATCGCGAGGACCAGGCCTGGACGGAGCACGGGACCCGTGCCGGCACGTCCGTAGTTGGGGACCTCGGGGCCTTCGTGGAACTCACGGCCGATGCCGTGCCCGACGAACTCCCGGATCACCCAGAACCCTTCGGCCTCGACGACGCCCTGAATGGCCGCGGAAACGTCGCCCAGCCGATTGCCTGCCAACGCCGCCTCGATCCCTGCGGTCAACGACCGCTCCGTGGTCTCGAGGAGGCGCCGGGCCTCATCGGAGATGGCACCGACGGCATACGTACTGGCCATGTCGGCGGCGTACCCCCGGTAGTAGGTGCCGATGTCGATCGACACGATGTCGCCTTCCACCACACGAACGCCACCCGGAATCCCGTGGACGACCACTTCGTTGACGGAGGTACACAGCGTCGCGGGGAAGCCGCGGTAACCCTTGAAGGCAGGCCTCCCACCACGTGAGACGATAGCATCTTCGGCGATGGCGTTCAACTCGAGGGTCGACACGCCCGGCCGCACCGCGGCCGCCACCGCCTCGAGCGCCTCGCGGTTGATCACGGCGGCTTCGGCCATGATGTCGAGCTCGCTCGGGCGCTTCAGGATCACGGCAACACCCCGTCGATGCGCTCGAACACCTCGGCCATCGACCCCATGCCGTCGATCCGGTGCAGCTTGCCGCGCGCGGCGTAGTAGTCGAGCAGCGGCTGCGTCTGGCGCCGGTAGACCTCCATGCGGGTCCGGACGGTCGCTTCGTTGTCGTCCGAACGTCCCTCGTCGGCCGCCCGCCCGCTCACGCGCCGGACCAGCTCGTCGTCATCGACCTGGAGCGCCACCGCGGCGGTGAGCGCCGTACCCTCCTTGGACAACAGGGCATCGAGCGCCTCCGCCTGTCCCGGCGTGCGCGGGAACCCGTCGAGGAGCGCGCGCACGGGCCGCATGGGCCCGAGCTCGGCCTCCACCATGGCGATGATCAGATCGTCGGGCACCAGCTCCCCGGCGTCCATGATGCCCTTCGCCTTCTTCCCGAGCTCCGTACCGCGCGCGACGTGCGAGCGCAGCATGTCCCCGGTGGAGAGCTTGTGAAGGTTTCGCGCCTCGGCCAGCTTCGCCGCCTGCGTACCCTTCCCCGCTCCGGGGGGGCCCATCAGCAGCACGACCTCGGCCTCGGACGCTTCGACGGACACCTAGAAGCGCCTCCCGCGACCGCGGATGCGGCCCTTGCTGACGAAGCCCTCGTAGTGCCGCATCATCAGCTGCGATTCCAGTTGACGCAGGGTGTCGAGCGCCACCCCGACCATGATGAGAAGGCCGGTGCCGGAGAACACGAAGGACAGCTGTCCGGTGCCGGTGAACCAGGCGAAGACCTGCGGCAGGGCATTGACCGCCCCCAGGAACAGCGCACCCCACAGCGTGATGCGGTTGGTGATACGCGTGAGGTGGTCGGTGGTGGGTTGCCCCGGCCGCACGCCGGGAACGAAGCCGCCGTACTCCCGCAGGTTGTCGCTGATGCGCCGTGGGTCGAAGGTGATCTGGGTGTAGAAGTACGTGAACCCGATGATCAGCAGGGTGCTCAGGGTCAACCCTTGCCAGTGCTGCGTGTTGAACCAGGAGCCGATCGCCTGCAACCAGCCGATGTTGGGGAACGACCCGATGAGCGTCTGCGGCAGGATGAGGATGGCCACGGCGAAGATGATGGGGATCACGCCCGCGGCGTTGAGCCGGAGCGGGATGTAGGTGGTCTGGCCGCCCATCACCTTCCGGCCCACCACCTTCCGCGCGTACTGCACGGGGATGCGGCGCTCCGCCTGTTGCACGAGCACCATACCGGCGATCGCCACGATCAGCAGCGCGAGGTAGAACACCAGCCCGAACACGTTCGCCTGCCCCTTTCCGATGAGCGCGAACTCCTGCGCCAGGGCGTTAGGGAAGGCGGCCACGATGCCCGCGTAGATGATCAGGGAGATCTCGTTCCCCACGCCGTACTCGGTGATCTTCTCACCGAGCCACATCACCACCGAGATGCCGGCGACCTGGGTCACCAGCACCACGAACCAGAAGAACGGGCCGTTGGCCCAACCGATGCGCAACGCACCGCTCGGTCCCAG
>Ga0114931_10011863_pt1 | contig 10249 bp, 11 predicted proteins | sample 2SBtaG_FD_89579 | JGI IMG/M metagenome (GOLD analysis project Ga0114931, IMG submission 89579) | Deep subsurface microbial communities from Kolumbo volcano to uncover new lineages of life (NeLLi) - 2SBTROV14_V59a metaG | ecosystem: Environmental > Aquatic > Marine > Volcanic | place: Kolumbo... | reverse complement strand
CTCCTCATGGCGACTTAAATTTCGTAGCTATCTCCAAGTTCAGAAGTATGACATCGTTATCGGATAAATGTTTAGGGAAGCTCTGATTAATTCATCCGTGAATTATCAGAGCACGAAAAAGGTAAAATACGATTTTACCTATTTCTTCATATTCAATGGCTTAACAGCCATTGAATATGGCAGCACAGCCTTGTGCTGCGGAAACTCTGAATTAATCAGAGCTTCCTTATGTTTGATATGGAGCCTCACCCGTCCGCCGGTACACACACCGGAGCCAGCCATGATAACCGCGCCACCCTGCAGATTGTTCAAGGCCATGGATTCGGCTGTTTCGCGGGTAAAATGCAGGCCGGGAAGCTCGAAAGGATCGGTGCCATTGGTGAACAGTTCACAGGCTTCTTCGTCATAGCATTCCGGATGCCGACGAAAAATTTCGGTGGCGGAGATGGCCATGGGTGAGTCGAGGAAAACCTGGGTGGAGGCGGGTAACAGGGAGGCTGTAATTCCCCACGAAGATAATAAAGAATTTCCTGGGCACGCTCCAGTGCGAAGGTGGGGATAATGACATTGCCACCGCGTTTGAAAGTCGAAATGATGGCGTCGTAAAGCTCTTCAATGGATGGTTCCAGTTCTTTATGGCGGCGATCGCCATAAGTGGTTTCCATAACCAGGATATCCACTTCAGGTGGAGGGGTAGGATCATGCAAAATGACGCGGTTTTTATAACCGATGTCGCCGGAAAACAATACCCGTTTATGCACGCCATTTTCAGTAACGTCTATGAGGATGCTGGCTGAATCTAAAATATGGCCGGCGTCGAGAAAGCGGATATGAATACCTTCGCCGAGGTGGATGTCTGTATTGCAGGTTGCTTTGCGCCCAAAATAGTCCAGTGCGTCAAGTACATCCAGGGTGGTATACAGGGGTTCTATGAGGCGCGCTTTTTGCCCTTGCGTGCAGCTTTTTTATTTTGCCAGCGCGCGTCTTCTTTCTGCAGGCTGGCGGAATCCAGCATTACCAGTTTGGCCAGCTCCCGGGTGGCGGGGTGGTAATGATCTCGCCGCTAAAACCATGTTTAACCAGAAGTGGAATTCGCCCGCAATGATCAAGGTGGGCATGGGTCAGTACCAGGTAGTCAATATCGCCAGGTTCAAAACCAAACGGTTTCTCGTTCTCTTCGGTTAATTCATGACTGCCCTGGTACAGGCCACAGTCGATGAGAATGTTTTTGCCGCAGCAGCGCAGCAGGTGACAGGAACCGGTAACGTTTTTATCGGCTCCGTGAAATTCTATATGCATGCAACGAACTCCACCTGCTTAATTGAGTGATTTCACTATCATATGGTATTTATACCTTGCGAGGCGGGTGCTTTTTCCAGTAATAGATCAATAAAAAGCCAAAAAACATGCCTCCCAGGTGGGCAAAATGCGCTACGCCAGCCTGGGTGCCGGTGGCACCGAACCAGAGTTCGATAACGCCATAGATCAGTACAAACCACTTGGCCTTAATGGGGATGGGAGGGATCAGTAAGAGCAGCCTCTGGTTTGGGAAGAACAGGCCAAACGCCAGTAGCACACCAAATACCCCACCACTGGCGCCAATGGTAGGGTAATAACTGCCATGCTGTACGCCGATGCTACTGACTACCAGTTGTACCAGGCCGGCACCGATAACGCAGACAAAATAGTAAATCGCGAAAATACGGGAACCCCACAGATTTTCCAGGCTTACCCCAAACAGCCACAGGGCATACATGTTTAACAACAGGTGCATGATGCTACCGTGCAGGAAGGCATAGCTGATTAATTGCCAGGGCATGAATTCATTTATGTTTGGCTTGAGCGCTAGTAACTGGTCCGGTGGTAGTGGCCACAGTGCAAAACTGGATATCAGTTGTCTGGCATAGGGAACTTCTAGCAGGAACACGCCAATGTTAGCTAATAGCAGGATCTTGATGACAGGAGGCAGGGATGAATAGTGCTGACGAATGTTGGCCATTGCTGTTTGTAATAAAAGAATAAAGGCCTATTTATACAGGATATATTCAGTGACTTCAGTAATTTATCCGTAGCGACACGCCGAAGATGGTGTGTTCCGAAGTTGTATCAATTCGATGCGGTCATTGGATTAACTGATAGCGCCTGTAACATAGAGGCCGTTATCAGCATTAAGTTCACAGTTGATGTGTTTAGGCAGCTGGGCTTTCGTTGGTATATGTTGTGTGAAAAATGTTACGGTTTGCCATACAGTTTCCTCAATTCCCGTTTTGCCTGTTCAAGTATGGCTTTCTGATTCTGGTCCAGGTTTTTGCCAGCACGGTTGATATAAAAAACCAGCATCGACATGGCGGAGCGAAAGGGTTCCGACTTGCGATGATGACTGGCGTCTGCCGAGTGTTTCAGTGAGCGTGCAATTTTTACTGGATCATCCCAGGTAAAGACACCTGCTTCCAGCTCCAGGGCATGACTGTCGCGTGTTACTTTCGCAGACCAGTTCTTTGTGTTGCTGTGTTCCGGTTTTAAGGCCACCTTAAGAGAACCCTGAAGTCATTGAACTATGATGGATAGAACGATTATTACCTGAATCCGTGACTTCACTACGGCATAGAGCACCAGCTCTTGATTCCACAGCGGTTTAAAAAATACCCGCTTAACCTAAGGATGAAGCTAAGATTTTTTAAAATCCACTGTGAAACCAATATCTTGCACTCTGTTATCCGCATTGAAGTCACGGATTCAGGTATTAATTATACCCGGAATTATATTAAGGAAGCTCTGATTCATTCATCCGTGAATGATCAGAGCACGGAAAAGGTAAAATGCGACTTTACCTTTTTCTTCATATTCAATGGCTTAACAGCCATTGAATATGGCAGCACAGCCTTGTGCTGCGGAAACGCTGAATTAATCAGAGTTTCCCTAAACGTTTAATCGACGGGTTCTGTTACTTAAAGCCCGGATAATTTTTGATGTCTATGTGACCTTCAGCACAGGCATAGCCCTGTACCCCCATGATGGCAACAAGGTTGAAGACCTGTTGCGTAATGCCGATACCGCCATGTACCAGGCTAAATCCTCTGGTTCCAGTCAGTACCGGTTTTATGCACCGGGTATGAATTCACGTGGGCATGAGTCACTGGAACTGGAAGCGGATCTACATCACGCCGTGGACCACGATGAGTTCGTACTGCATTACCAGCCACAAATAGATTTGCGTAACGGCCAGATTGCCGGCGCCGAAGCTTTAATTCGCTGGCAGCATCCGGTGCGTGGGCTGGTCTCGCCGTTAGATTTTATCCCCTTGCTGGAAAATACCGGGTTGATTGCTGCCATCGGTGAGTGGGTATTGCGCCAGGCCTGTGTGCTGCATGGAGCTGGCGTGAGCCCGGTTTCGGCAATCGACGAATTTCCGTCAATGTGTATGCCGCGCAATCCGGGAGGAAGACATGGTGCCCCAGGGACTGGAGCTGGAAATTACCGAGAATGTTGTGATGCAGCCCCCCCTGAATGCAGCCGATGTACTGCAGGCACTACACTCGTTGGGGGTACGCACAGCGGTGGATGATTTCGGTACCGGTTATTCGTCGTTGGCTTATCTCAAGCGGTTCCCGCTGGACGTCCTGAAAATCCACCAGACTTTTGTCGCTGACCTGGGGAATGATAGCGGTGACGCGATCGTCGAAGCCAGTATTTCCCTGGCACAGAAACTTGGACTGGAAGTTGTCGCCGAAGGTGTGGAAAAACCGGAGCAGCTACAGTTCTTGATTGAGCGACAGTGTCATTATGTGCAGGGATTTTATTTTAGTAAGCCTGGCCAATGAAGGAAATGACCCTGATGCTGGATCGGGTCTGGTCGCTGAAACCCTGACCTTGCGAAGCGCCCCAGCCTGTATTCTGACGGCTGTGTCTGGGTGGTGGGTGATAGCGCCTGCTAAATAAGGTATCCTATATATATTCTTGATGTAATCCCATCAAAGCGATTCGCCTGTATCTCCACAGGTGTGAGGCTGGAACTTGACATCGTATCAACAGGATAAGATGAATGCATCAGGGGAATCCCGTCATCAGCATTGATTATTTGGACGATGCTGCAGAATCCAAGCGAATAAAATGTACAGGCGTGTACTGTATGTAAAAACAGTCGTTACAACAAAGGAAAGCAGTTGATATGAGCGATACCAAAGGCGGCCTGTATATCGCCTTGCTCAGTATTCATGGTTTGATCCGGGGTAATAACCTGGAGCTGGGGCGTGATGCCGATACCGGTGGCCAGATTCTCTACGTTGTAGAACTGGCACAGGCGTTGGCGCGACGCCCGGATGTAGCCCAGGTGGATCTAATAACCCGCCGGGTCGTCGACGCTGCCGTCTCGGAAGATTATGCGCAGCCACTGGAACAGCTCTCGGATAAGTTACGCATCGTACGCGTCAATGCAGGTCCGGATGAATATATTCCCAAGGAACAGCTGTGGGATCACCTGGATGGCTTTGCCGACAATGTCATCAGCTTTTTCAGAAGCAATCGTGTCTTGCCGGATATTCTCCATAGTCACTATGCCGATGCGGGTTACGTCGGCGCCAGCCTGGCACACCAGCTGGGTGTGCCGTTAATCCATACCGGTCATTCCCTGGGACGGGTAAAACGCAGTCGTCTGCTGGCCAGTGGCCTGTCCACCCAGGATGTGGAAGAGCGTTACAACATGACCCGGCGCATCGAGGCTGAAGAAATGACCCTGGCCACGGCGGAGCGGGTCATCACCAGTACTCACCAGGAAATCAAGGAACAGTACGAGCTCTACGATCATTACCAGCCGGAGCTGATGCGCGTGGTACCTCCCGGTACCGACCTGGAAAAATTCATGCCTCCCACCGGCGAAGAACTGAATACACCTTTATTCCATACCCTGGTGCAACATTTGATCCAGCCGGATAAACCGATTATTTTCGCCCTGTCACGTCCTGATCGGCGAAAAAATATTGTCGCCCTGGTGGAAGCCTATGGCCGGTCGGCACAACTGCAGGAACTGGCCAACCTGGTTATCGTGGCGGGAAATCGGGAGGATATCGATGACCTGGAAGAGGAGCCCAGGAAGTATTTCATGAACTGCTGGTAGCCATTGATCGGTATGATATTTATGGCGAGGTAGCCATGCCGAAGCAGCACCAGCGCGACCAGGTGGCGGAGTTTTACCGCATTATTGCTGCATCCGGTGGCGTGTTCGTCAATCCGGCCCTGACTGAACCCTTTGGCCTGACCCTGATCGAAGCCGCCGCATCCGGATTACCCATTGTTGCCACTGAAGATGGTGGGCCCCGGGATATTATCGGCAACTGCAGGAACGGTTTCCTGATCGATCCGCTGGAGCCGGAAACCATTAGCGACGCCCTGTTAAAACTGTTGCAGGATAATAAACTGTGGCAACAGTGCGTCGACCGGGGTCTGAAAGGCGTGCGCGAATTTTATTCCTGGGATGCTCATGCGGAACATTACCTGTCGCTGGTACGGCCGATTGCCGAACGTTCCGAGGTGCTGGAACGCAAACCTATTCGACGACGCCAGGGCTTGTATCATGACCGGGCCATCGTTACCGACCTGGACCAGAACCTCACCGGCGATGAAGCTTCATTGCTCCAGTTGATGGAATTATTGCGCCAACATCGCAATACCACGAAATTCGCCATCGCTACCGGGCGTCGTTTTGATTCTGCGTTACGGGTGATGCGCCAGTTCAATATTCCAGAGCCGGACATCCTCATTACCAGTGGCGGTAGTGAAATTTATTACGCGCCAAAATACTCCCTGGATATTAACTGGAGCAAACACATTGATTACCACTGGTCGCCGCACAAAGTAAAACCCATACTGGCGAACCTGCCGGGTTTAAAGCTGCAACCCAAGGTAGAACAGAGCCGTTTTAAAATCAGCTATTACATCGATCCGGAAATCGCACCGGATATCGAAGAAATCAACAGCCTGTTGCACAAGGAAGAACAATCGGTGCATTTGCATATGGCGTTTGGCCAGTTCCTGGACGTGTTACCCATTCGCGCTTCCAAGGGTTTGGTGCTTCGTTATGTTGCCGATCGCTGGCAATTGCCGCTGGAACGGGTTTTTGTCGCCGGCGGTTCCGGTTCTGATGAACACATGATGCGGGGTAATACCCTGGCAACCGTGGTAGCGAATCGACATCACGAAGAACTGTCCCAGCTGGTGGATGTGGAACGCATTTATTTTGCGACCAAGCCTTTTGCTGCCGGCATACTCGAAGCCCTGGAGTATTATGATTTCTTTGACAGCTGCCAGGACCCCAACGAAATGAAGCAAACCCATGAGTGAGCCGCGACTATTGTTATGCACCGACATGGACCGGACCGTCATTCCCAACGGGGAGCAGTCAGAGCATCCGCTGGCTCGGCAAAGCTTTGCTGCATTCTGTAGCCAGCCGCAGGTTGTGCCGGTGTATGTTACCGGAAGACATCAGAAACTGGTACAGGAAGCGATAAAACTGTACAGCCTGCCACAACCGGATTTCGCCATCACTGATGTGGGTAGCAAAATCTATCAGGTGCAACAGAATCACTGGCAACCTTTGCAGGCATGGGAAGACGAAATCGACAAAGATTGGAACGGCAAGAACCATGACGATTTAAAACAACTGTTCAATGATCTGTCCGAGTTACATTTACAGGAATTTTCCAGGCAGAATATGCACAAACTGAGTTATTACATATCGCCCCATGTGAAACTGGAAAAACTGATAACCAGTATGCGTAACCGCCTGGACCAGCTGGGTGTTCATGCCAGCCTGGTTAGTAGTATCGATGAACCCAGGGGTATCGGCCTGCTGGATGTATTACCTCGCAATGCCACCAAGTTACATGCCATCGAATTTTTACGTCTGCAGCTGGGATTTCCCCTGCAGGAAGTCGTGTTTGGTGGTGATAGCGGTAATGATATGCATGTCCTGGTCAGTCCCATTCCCGCGGTACTGGTGGCTAATGCTACCAGCGAAGTGAAAACGGCGGTGCTGAAACAGGTGCAATACCATGGTAACCAGGCGGCCCTGTACCTGGCTGCTGGTGACAATAACAACATGAACGGTAACTATTCCGCCGGGGTGCTGGAAGGCGTGGGGCATTTTATGCCGCACTTTCGTGAACAACTGCGACAGGCAGGTTTCTGTTATGACGAATAACCCGCGTCCCATTATTTTTGGCGAAGTACTGTACGATTGTTTTCCGGGTGGCGAACAGGTGCTGGGTGGCGCTCCCTTCAATGTTGCCTGGCATTTACAGGCATTTGGCGATGCGCCGCAATTTGTATCCCGGGTCGGGCAGGACGAACTGGGTGGAAACATTATTCAGTCTATGCAGGACTGGGGCATGGATACTGGCGCGCTGCAGCAGGATGAACAACACCAGACCGGGCGAGTGGATATCGAGCTCATTGATGATGAACCGCACTACACCATCACGCCGGATTGCGCCTACGATTTTATCGATGCATCGGAAATCAGCCTGCCGGAAACCGCTACGCTGCTGTATCACGGTAGCCTTGGGCTACGCAATCCAGCCGCCCGTGCGGCTTTGCAGCAACTGGTGACGGACAGGCAACTACCTATATTTATGGATGTAAATCTACGCCCACCCTGGTGGCGTAAAGATGAAGTATTAAACTGGATTCACCAGGCAAGCTGGGTCAAACTGAACCACGACGAGTTGCATCAACTGGGTCCCGCTAGCGGTAATATCGCACAGGATATGGCCCAGTTTCAGCAACAGCATGAACTGGAACAGCTGATTGTTACCCGCGGCGAAGCCGGTGCGCTAGTGCGCGATAATGCCGGCGATATGCACAGTGTCACCCCGGCACCGCTGGAGCGATTCGTGGATACGGTGGGTGCAGGTGATGCATTTACGGCCGTGTTTGTGCATGGCCTGCTGGTGCAATGGCCTATCGAGACTACACTTGATGCAGCACAGCAATTTGCCAGCAGGGTAGTAGGCCAGCGAGGGGCCACATCGAATGATCCCGCGTTTTATCAGGCCTTCATAACCCGGGCCGGCTAAATTTTTAAGCACTGGTGTTTCCAATCAGTACAGAAATACGTATAAAAAAGGTCAGGTATGTACGAACAGGTTTCTCATTCATTACTCAATGATATCCTCAACAATATAAAACCCGAGATCAGCAAGCAGGACCTGCGTCATTTCTATACCCGCCTGGGAGCCAATTTTTACGCCATTCATTCCTTATTCAGTCGACTCTACGGCCATAGGGATGATTTTGAAGACCAGGCCCTGCGGCTGGTGGAAACCATGGCGCGCCAGTATCTGCAGCGGTCGGACCGTCTCAAGGACGTGGATATCGAAAGGGAAAAAGACCATAACTGGTTCCTGAGCCAGAAATGGCTGGGCATGGCTTTGTACAGCAGCGGTTTTGCCGGCAATCTCAAGGGCGTACACGAGCACCTGGGTTATTTCCAGGAGCTGGGCATCAACCTGGTGCATATTATGCCTATCATGCGTTGCCCCGAAGGCCACAGCGATGGTGGTTATGCTGTCAGCGATTTCCGTGAAGTCGATCCACGGGTTGGTAGCATGGATGATTTAACCGCAGTGGCCAAGGATATGCGCGAACGGGATATCCTGCTGGTGCTGGACATCGTCGTTAATCACACCTCGGATGAACATGACTGGGCGCAACGCGCCCGCGAAGGTGATGCCAAATACCAGGCGTATTACTACACCTTCGAAAACCGCAACCTTCCCGATATGTTCGAGCAGAGCATGCCGGAAATTTTCCCTGAAACCTCGCCGGGTAATTTTACCTGGGACGAGGATATGGGGCGCTGGGTTATGACGGTATTCAACAGTTTCCAGTGGGACCTAAATTACAGCAATCCGGCAGTGTTCATCGAAATGCTGGATATTATCCTGAACTGGGCCAACAAGGGCGTGGATATCCTGCGCCTGGATGCGGTGGCTTTTTTATGGAAAAAAATTGGCAGCACTTCCCAGAACGAACGGGAAGCCCACCTGATATTGCAGTTGATGAAAGACTGTTGCCAGGTGACCGCGCCGGGTGTGCTGTTTATCGCCGAGGCGATTGTCGCACCGGTGGAAGTAATAAAATATTTTGGCGAGGATGCGGTCATCGCCAAGGAATGCGAGATTGCCTATAACGCCACGTACATGGCGCTGCTATGGGATGCGGTGGCCACCAAGAATACCAAGTTACTTAACCAGGGTATCAAAAGCCTGCCGGTAAAACTGGAGCGCGCTACCTGGCTCAACTATGTTCGCTGCCACGATGATATCGGTCTGGGTTTCGACGACAGCGATATCGTGCTGGTGGGGTACGAGCCACAAAAGCACCGTAAATTCCTGATCGATTATTACACCGGCAACTACGACGATTCCCATGCCCGAGGCCTTCCGTTTGGCCTGAATCATAAAACCGGCGACACGCGTATCGCTGGTTCCCTGGCATCCCTGGCGGGGCTGCAATATGCGCTGGAAATCAATGACCCCAAAGCCATCAGCGATGCCATCGAGCTGGTGCTGCTGTTGCATAGCCTGATCATGTCGTTCGGCGGTATCCCGTTGCTGTATTACGGTGATGAACTGGGAACCCTCAACGATTATTCGTTCCAGGACGATCCCCACAAATCCGGTGATACACGCTGGATGCACCGCCCCACCATCGACTGGAAAAAAGCCGACAACCGCAATGTGCCCGGCACCGTCGAGTACCGTATTTTCAGTTCGCTGAAACGCATGATTGCCGTGCGCAAGGAAATCGAAGTGTTTGCCGATCATAACAATCGTGAACTCATCGATGTCGGCAATCCGCATCTGTTCGTGTTTGGCCGTTACAACCTCATGAAACAGGCCGAACGGGTGCTGGTAGTGGCCAATTTCGATGGCAAGCCCCAGTCACTGAATCTGGCCGACCTGGGGAACTGGGTCGATGAACAGTTCCGCAATACCATCGACCTGTATACCGGGCGTTCACCCGATATCTTTAATGATTCTCTGGTGGTACCAGGCTACGGTTTTTACTGGCTGGGCGAACGCTATTAGGCTGTAAATCCAGTTGCTAATCGTTCGAACCAGTGATATCCAGGAAACTCTGATTAATTCGGAGTTTCCGCAGCACAAGGCTGTGCTGCCATATTCAATGGCTGTTAAGCCATTGAATATGAAGAAAAAGGTAAAATCGCATTTTACCTTTTTCGTGCTCTGAT
>Ga0114931_10011862_pt1 | contig 10249 bp, 7 predicted proteins | sample 2SBtaG_FD_89579 | JGI IMG/M metagenome (GOLD analysis project Ga0114931, IMG submission 89579) | Deep subsurface microbial communities from Kolumbo volcano to uncover new lineages of life (NeLLi) - 2SBTROV14_V59a metaG | ecosystem: Environmental > Aquatic > Marine > Volcanic | place: Kolumbo... | reverse complement strand
TGTAACCGATGATGCCGTCTATGATGAGGGCGGTATTTTCGGTGGGGGATGGCGTGCCGGTGGTGAGCGGCACATCCATCCGTTGCAAAATATCGAGCTGGTGTGCCGGGACGCCGCGAAAGTACACATTGCGTCCACAAAATTCCTAGTCCCACATCGCGGCGTGCCGGCACACCAGCTCGATATTTTGCAACGGATGGGTGTGCCGCTCACCACCGGCACGCCATCCCCCACCGAAAATACCGCCCTCATCATCGACGGCATCATCGGTTACAGTTTGCGGGGCAAGCCGCGCGGCATCGCTGCCGAAATGATTCGCCGGGCAAACGCTCAATCTGCCCCCGTGCTGTCGCTGGATGTGCCATCGGGCATCGCCACCGACGGCACAGTGGAAACGCCCGCCATCCGTGCCACTGCCACCATGACACTTGCGCTGCCAAAAATCGCATTTCGGCATACAGCGGTGCTGGCGCACACCGGCGAACTTTATCTGGCTGATATCAGCGTGCCGCCGGAGTTGTATGCGGCGTTCGGTTTTTCGATGGGGCATATTTTCGCCAAAAGCGAAATTGTGCGACTAAAATCACAGATATAAATCGTCTCCGGTTGTATACTGGCAGCGGAGGTTAAAAATGGTTCGACGCATCATTCCGTTTATTTTATCCGTCATTGTGCTGGCGGCACATTTTTTGCGATTTGCCAATTTTCCGATGATGATATTCACGCTGGCAATTCCCTTTTTGCTGTTCATCAAAAAACGATGGGCATTGCTGACGGTGCAAGCGCTGACCATTGCCGGTGGACTTTTTTGGGTAAAAGTTGCCATCGACAATTTATGGCTGCGGCTGGCAGTGGGCGAGCCGTGGCTGCGAATGGTGGTGATTTTGCTGGCGGTATCGCTCTTCACCTTCTGGTCGGCATGGCTGCTCAGCCACCCTTCCATAGCAGAAAAATACACTCAATGAACCGATGAACCGCAATTCGGAATTTGTGTCCTTCCGGAAATTTCCGGAAGGATATCATCCGGAATCCATAAAAAATCTGTAGATTCCGGCTTTCGCGGGAATGACATCGCTTAAAATTGAGCTTTTTGCCGTATAATTTCGGATTCGGGCAAAAGTTTCATTTCGTGTGGGTCAATAATTTGTTTCGCGCCCCATGATGAGCAGAGCCAACGAGATGGCGCGCCCCGATTTTTCTAATTTAGCGGGGTCAATCGCCGCTGCTGTATCCTCCGGCGTGCCGAATGTCTCTTCTGCCCCGGCCCAATTCAGCGTAATGGACGGAGCATCGCTGGTTTGAACATTCGCCGTGCCGCCGAAAATGACATCCAGCGAAAAATCCTCGTTTTTGCGCTCGGTTTTCACCCCCATTTGCTCGGCAGCGCGCTCGAAAAGTTGCGCCAGCCGCAGATTTCCCCCCGCACCTAGTTCCAACCGGTTGCCCGAACCTGCACCCAACCCGTTCAAATATACAAACGCCTCCGGAGTGAATGCAGTGGCAAAACCGAATTTCCCGCTGATGAAGCGTGCCACATCCGGCGCGCGGTTCGGGGCTTGCCCGTAATCAAATCCCTCACCGACATACGCCACAAAAATGATGGTTTTTTTCGGCTGGTAGCCCGATTCGTGCCACGAGCGCAACATTTCCAGCATTACCGCCACATTGCCCGCAGTTTCATTGGCGCTGGGATACAACACACCGCTTTCATCGACGCCCAGCCCGTCATATTGTGCCAACACCACAATCAATTTATCATCCAAACCGGTATCTGTGCCGGGCAGATAGCCGATGACATGCCGCGCGGGAATTTTATGCTGTACCTCACCGACCATCGCGCTGTTAATCGTCACACCGGTGCGCCACACTTTCACCTCATCGGGCGCAAGTTTATCCTGCTGACGGCGTAACGCCGCCACGCTCAATCCGCCGGAAGCCAGCATTCTATCCGCCGCTGATTCTGTCACCCAAAAGAACGGACTGCCGCGCATCGGGTCGTAGCGCGGGGCGTTGGGGCTGTATGCCGACAAACTATCACGATGACGCAGCACATCCGGGTTTTGGGTGAGATAGAAGGTGCCTTTGCGCTCGGAATTTGGCAGAAATGCGTTAGTGCGCAGCAGCAGCACGGCATCATTCGAAAAATCCAGACCCGCAATTTGGCGCGGAAATTGCTGCCCGGTGAATGATGTACCGGCAAAAACCTGTTCGCCGGCACCGAGCACCACCAATTCACCCGTTTTGGGTTCGCTGCCGTTAAACAGACTGGTTGCCATTTCGGCAAAATCGCGGCGATAGACCAACGGCTGCCCGCCGAATGATAATTGCGGGGTTTGCGTCAGGCGGAAAAAATCGCGTTTCACATCAAAAAAATAGGTGGATTTTTTGCCGCCCGGCTGCAACCCATATTCTTTAAATTTTGCAGCGATATAATCGGCAGCGGCATCTGCGCCCGGTGTGCCGATGGCTCGTCCTGCCAGCGCCGGGTCCGTCAACACCGAAAGTTCCTGTATCGCTTGCGCGCCGTCGAATGCCCGCGCTTGCTGTTTATAAAATGCAATCGAGCCGGTATTGCTCTGCACCCAACCCAATCCCCAAATTAAAATTATTGCCAGCAACACGGTGTACCGGTTCACCAATTTATTAAAACTCAATCCGATATCCTGCACCAGCCGCCGCAAACCTTCGCCAAACAGGTTGAATGCCAAAATCACGGCGAAAAACGCAAGCGCGGGATAGATGGCTGTCCACGGGTAACCGCGTGCATACGTGCGAACATTGCTCAGCAGCGCGCCCCATTCGGGGATATCAGAATAGTGGTACGGTGGGCCACCGATGGAAACTTCGGCGAATGCGCCGCCGCCGATGAAGATGCCAATGAAGCCCAACTCGCCGAGAAGCATCGCCACTGCGCCCATTTCCAGCGCACCGAGCGCAATCAGCGAAGGGAGGAGATTCGGTAGCAAATGGCGCACGATGATACCGCTGAGCCGCGAACCGGATGCGACGGCACTTTCCACATACAGTTTCTGGCGCAGCACAATCACTTCACTGCGGATAAACTGCATCATTTCGCCCCAACCGACAAAACACAGCGCCACCACAAACACCCATATCCCCCGCCGAATGCCGAGCGCCAGCACCAGCAACATCGAGAAAATGAGCGTTGGCAGGGCAGAAAAAACTTCGCTGGTCGCCATTATCAACCGGTCGAGCGGTTTATCCTGCTGCCAGCCTGCCAATGTGCCCAGCACAAATCCCACCGCCAGCCGTGCCAACATCACCAGCGCAACCAGCGTCAGCGTTTGCTGTGCGCCGCTGAGCACCAAACTCATCATATCGCGCCCCAGCGCATCACTGCCCCACGGATATTCGGCAGAGGGCGCAAAGGGCGGCACTTGAATCACGCCGTTGATTTTATCCAGCCCTTTGGTGGTGTACGGATTATTGGGCGACAGCGCCGGCCCGGCAACATAAACAGCCAGCAGTCCAACCAGCATAATTGCGCCCATCAAAAACGGAAGATTGCCCACCGTGCCGCGCAGCCACGTTTTTGCCCGTTCTCGCCGAATGCCGGCATCGAGCCGTTTTTTGATGACGGATGCGCCGCTTGCCCGCAAACTTTCTTTCAAACGCGATTCATATTCGCGGTCGGCATCGGTTTTTGTGCTGAAAAAACGCCGCAACAACGGCCATTCACGCACACCATCGAACATACCCGCCAGCGCCGTCAATGCCGTTTTCCACCCTTCAGAATTTCGGGCGGTACGAGTTGCCGCTTCGCGCAATTTGGGGTCAATCAACCGGTAACTTGCTTCCAATAAAAAATTGATGGTAATGAACACCAGCCCCAGTGTCAGCGCCAGTGCCACCGTCAGGAGGTCGTCACGGCGGGCGATGGCGCGGATGAGGGTTTGCCCGATGCCGGGCCAGCCGAAATAGAGTTCCACCACCGGCAGACTGCTGAGCGAGAACCGCACCGATGTGCCAATGGTCGTCAAAATGGGAATAGCGGCATTCGGCGCGATGTGTTTCAGCCATACGGCATACGCCCGTAATCCTTTGCTTTCCGCAGTGCGCACATAATCTTGCTTCAAAACATTGGTGACGGTCACGCTGGTAACACGGGTAATCTGCGCGATGGGACGCGCCGCCAGCACCAGCGCGGGGAGAATCAAATGGGCATCCCAACCGAAGCCGCCCACCGGCAGCAATGCTTTTCCGAAATAGCGGGTGTACGATACAGCGGCAATTTGCAACAGCAGCGCCGCCAAAAACGACGGCAGCGAAATACCGATGAGTGACAGAAAGATGATGGGCAACGCCCGCACCGAATCACGCCGCCGCGCCGCCAGCACCCCGAGCATCACGCCCAGTACCACCGCAATCCCCAGCTATACCGCCAGCAATCCCAAACTGCGCGGCACCACCGCCGCCACAATTTCGGTGATGTCCATCCGCCGCGTGCCAAAGCCCGCCGCAAACGCCGTGCCCAAATTTCCGGTTGCCAACCTGCCCAAATAGCCAATAGTGGCAATTGCCCCGTTTTTCAGCGCCGGGAAAAATGTTGTCCCACGCGCCATATCCAACCCAAAGAAGCTCAAAAAAATGATGATGAGCAGCGTTATCGCCGCAAACGCCAATCGCCCGCCCACAAAAGTCAACACCGCCAGCATGCGGTGTCCCCAATCTTTCAGCACAGCGCGGATAGAAATACGGTCATCAATAGGTTGGTCTGCAATTGCCATAATCACCCTTTCCGATTATAAAATAGGGGAAATTCGTTTTTCGCGTTCACGCTTCCATTTTACTTTACTTCTTTCAACCGGCAAAGGTTCAACATTGAAAACAATCTTCATCTTTTGGGCGCTCATCATCACAATGGTGCTGACAGCATGCCAAAATACTGTTCCCGTTCCCACAGTCGCACCCGGCACAGCCACGCCACCCGCCCCGACCGCAACCGCAACTGCAACTGCAACCGCCGCCCCATCGCCGACACCCATCCCCCCTGCCCCAACATCCACCCCGCCCGGCGTTTCATTCGGCGCGGTGGGCATTATCGGGCAAATTGACTCGCTCAATCCTCTGCTCGATTTGAATCCGGCGCTGGCAAAAATCAGCCCGCTGCTGTATCCGTCGCTCAACCGGGTGGAACCGGAAACCGCGCGCCCGCAACCTTTCGCCGCAGGATTGCCCACCGTTTCCGCCGATAATCTGACTGTGACCTTCACGCTGAAACTAACGTCCATCATCCCCGCCGATGTGAAAACGAGCATCGAAACCGCCGTGTGGCCCGAATTGGCGGATGTCCGCTCAGTGGCAATCGCCGATGCCCGCACCGTGCGCATCACCTTCACCGAACCGAACTGCACGGCAGTGGACGCGCTGGCGCGGTTGCCCATTCTGCCCGCGGCGCAAGCCAACGCGAAAAATCCCGGCGGCTTCGCGTGGGATGCCGATGCACAAACGCTGAATTTGCCGCCCGGCAGCCCCACCGTGCGCTTTTTTGCCGATACAGCCGCCGCGCAATCGGCGCTGGACACCGGGGAAATTGATGCCATCGAACCGCCGGCGCTCATCGCCCCCACCCCGCGATTGGTTTTCGCGCCGTTCAACAATTTGCAAACACCGTTTGACAACCCCGCCGTGCGCCGTGCCCTTTCGCTGGCTGTGGACAGAGAATCGCTGACACAAAATTATTTCGATGGAAATATAGCTCTTTCCGCATTTCCGGCGACCGGAGAAATTTCTCCGCTCCCATTCGATCCAGATGCAGCGCAAACTGCACTCGATGCGGCGGGTATTTCCGACCGTGACGGCGACGGCTGGCGCGAATTGCCCGGCGAATCGCAGCCGTGGAAAGTTTCAATTGAAGTGGATGTGAATCGGGAAGATTTGCAGCCGTTGGCGTTTTGGCTGGCGGAATATTACCGGCAAATTGGGGTGCAAGCCCGCGCGAACATGGTTCCGTTTTCGTCGGTGGTGGATGATTTGTTGACCCACGATTTTCAAATGGCGGTCTATGATTGGCCGGTGGATGACTCGGCGGTGCGGGCACGTTGGCACAGCGAGAGCATCGATGCCGAATTTGGGGAAAATATCACCGGCTACCGCAATCCCGATGTTGATGTGCTGATTGACTCGCTGGATACCGTGCCCCACTGCGATATTTCGACACGGGCGGAAATTATGCGGCAAATCAACCAACTGCTGGCAGACGACCGTCCCGCAGATTTTTTGGGATTTGGTTTTTAGTTTGTAACTGTACAGCCATTAACCGCGATACGGGGTGCGTTTCAGTTTTTAGGCAAATTTTAACCCGGAAATGAATTTTCGGGCTAAAAGCCCAAGCCGACTTAAGTCGGCTTAAGTTTTGAGCCTTGAATTTTAATTCGAGGCAAAATTCTGATAGGTTGTCGGATATTTTTTCAATCCCGCCCAAAATGTGAAACACGCCCCGCGATACGTCATTGCGAGCGCAGCGAAGCAATCTCCGGTAAACTATAGTGGGGATTGCTTCAACCCTAACGGGTTTCGCAATGACAGGCTGTACAGTTACTTCAGTTTTTAGCATCCAGCTGACCATCAACCGTTATTCATCTACCACTTGCTTCCGCACCAGCCGCGCCAGGCGGTGTTCCCAGGTGGCAATCGTGTCGGCGGTGCGCCAATCGACGGGGGAATTTTTGAGGATTTTTAAGGCGTATTCTGTACAGGTACGGGCTTTTTCAAAATCTTTCTGCTGCCATTCGTAAAATTTTGCCAATTCTTCCAGCGCCAGCAGGCTATCTTCCACCGCGACCATTTCCTGCCACAGTGCTTCCGCCTCTGCGCCCCTGCCCTGTCGTTTCAGCAAAAACCCCAGTTCGGTCATCGCTCGCCGCTGTAATTCCACCGGCAAACTGTTTGTTTTCAACGCGGTTTTCAGCGCTCGTTCTGCCGTTTCGGGCAACCCCAGCGCATAATGCCACAATCCCGCACTCACCAAATCCACCGGATGGAGCGCCGAATTTTCCGGCTGTCCGGCGGCGGTGAATATTTGCCCCAATTCTGCCGCCAGTGCCGCCATGCTCACAATATCCATTTCATTATGGTAAAAAATACCCGCCAATGGGCGTGCATCTTTATCCACCAAATATTTTCGGTACAGCGAGGGGATGAAATAGCCGGGTACATCGGCGTGGGTGCGGGTAATGCCGAGTACATCGGCTTCCAGCGTGGCGAGTTTGCAATTTTCGAGCCGGTGCCGCCACACCCGCCGCGAGGGGTGGAGCAGGTCGAGATGGGGCGCATCGTCGAACAAATCCACAAAAAGACGCGCCAGCGTGAAACGATTTTCCAGCATGGGAACATCGAAAGTTTTGCCGTTGAAGCTTGCAGCCGCGCGAAAGTTACCGCACAAATCGTGCAAATCGGCGAGCAGCGCCATTTCTTCATCGAAATCGCGCATGAAAACCTGACGCACCACAAAATCATCCCCTTCGATGAACCCCACGCCGATGAGAAACGCCACCGTGCCCGCCGCAATTTCCAGCCCGGTGGTTTCCGTGTCGAAAAAAAGCACATCGCGCCACGAAAGGTCGTGCCAGCGGTCGTCGCCGGTGATGGTCGCGATGGTTGCCATGGGCACATCCAACAGGTTTTTCAGGGGGGCTTTGCCGTATTTCGATGCCAGCGGGTAGCGGGCATCCACGCGGAAATATTGCCCGTGGGCATTTTCGACGACCATTCCGGGCACAACGGCATCAATCGGGGCGGCGTGCAGCAGGTCATCCTGATAGTTGAGAAAATGCAGCGGAACCGGCTCAGTGGGAGGCATCGGGTCGGTGGGTTTGGGCTTGGGCGGCGGCATTTCGATGTGCCGCGTGCCCTTTCGCACACCAATGCGCTTCAGTTGTGCCAGCCGTTTTTCGCGGGATATGCGTTTGCGGGAACGCGCATTTGGTTTCAATTGGCTACTCATCACTCGCTATTTGTCATTCGCCGCTCACCCGTGGTTCCAGCCAATTCCAAATGTCATTCAGCACTTTTTCTTTTTCCGGCTCGTTCAGAATTTCATGGAAAAATCCGGGATATTCGATGAATTTTTTGTCGGTGATACCGGCATTTTCCACAAAATCGCGGGTTCCGGTGGGGTCAACGATGGGGTCATCTGCGCCGTGAAGCGCCAGCACCGGCACGGCGAGTTTGGGGGCGTTTGCCAATATCCATTGCCCTGCGGCGGTAAATTCGGTGTACCACCGCGCCGAAACTTTGTCGTGTACCAGCGGGTCAGAAATATATGCCTGCACATTTTCGGCATCGTGATTCAATCCGGCGGGGTCAATGCCGTTGGGAATGGTCAATTTTGGCATTAGATTCGACATGACATTTCCCAGCGTCACTTTCCAGCCGGGAACTTTCATGCGGGTGCGCAACCCGGGCCCGGAGGCAATCACCCCGTTGATGGCAGACGGATTTTTCAGGGCAAAGGCAAGTACAATTGTACCGCCCATGCTGTGTCCCAGCAGAAATGTTTTTGGGGTGGGTGTGTTTTTTCGGGCATAGTCTATCAATGCCGATACATCATCCAGATACTGCTGAAAACGGTCAATATGCCCGCGCTGACCGGCGCTGCGCCCGTGTCCGCGCAAATCAAGAGCATATACGGCGAATTTTCGTGCCACAAAAAATTTCGCCACGTGCCGGTAGCGGTCGCTGTATTCGCCCAAGCCATGCACAACTATCAGTGTGGCAACGGGCGGTTCGGCGGGCAGCCACGATTGTACAAACAGGTTCGTGCCATCGGCACTGTGGATGGTGGTGTTCATTTTTTCCTCCTGAGAGTGGCTTCACTCTTCCGCTTGTTCCAAACCGACCGCCATCAGATAACCTCTGGCGCGTTCGGTTTTGGGATAACGATTGACCAATTTCCAAAATTTTTTACTGTGATTGGCTTCTTTCAGGTGCGCCAATTCGTGCATTATGACATAATCACGCACAAAAGCAGGCATTTCGTTTAATCGGTGAGAAATACGGATGGTGCCGGTAGCCGGGGTACAACTGCCCACCCGGTTGTGCTGGTTTGTCACCCAGCGGATGGATTGCCATTTGAGTTTTCCATCAAAATAGCGGCGGTTGAGGGCTTGTGCGCGCCGTTGCAGCAGGGTATCATCCAATGATTTTTTCGTTTCCTGTTTCATCACCCGCTGTTTGAGCCGTTCTACCACCGGTTGCAGCTCGGCGACAGAAAGGTGGGCGGGGCACGGACAACCAGTGTCCCTTCTACCATCCGGGCGCTGACAGTTTTTTTCCGTTTTGGGCTGCGAATGATTTGGATTTCCATATTATGAGAGTAGCACAAGCCGGAGGAGATAGCAAGTGTTTTCGGCAGGGTAACACGGTTGTTGCCGGGTTTTCCCCATCCCCTGTGTCTGCGTTAAAATTTTGATGCGCCTGCACCGATATTTTCGGGCATAAAAAAGCCCCGGCTGGCGGGTTGGGGGGTAAGCCGGGGCAACGTGCCGTCGGGGGGTATTGGGGGGTACCGACGGCACGGCAACAATATAACACAATCGGGCGAAAATTGCAAAATTTCAAAAAATACACCCGGTGCGCCGGGTTAATTGGTCGCCACGCCCGGATGCTTCGGCATGGAATTGCGTTGTCTGCACACCCACTATTTCCCTAAATGCTCCAAAATTTTGTCAAATTCTTTGAATTCCGTCAGGGTTTGCCCCAACATGTGATGAATGGTGCTTTGGTATGTTTGATAGCCGGTGGTTGTTTGCGGATTGAGTTGATTGAGGAGTGTCAGTGCGCGATTGTACCATTGCATTGCATGTTTGGGGGCATACATTGCCAGCGAGTGCTCGGCAACCTGCAGACAGTATGGCAGCGCTTTTTCCGGCATATCTGCCTGTAAATAGTGATGTGCCAGCAAAATGGTATTCAAAAGCGAAGCCGGTTTTTCTTCGATGGCGGCGGCAATTTGGCGGTGTAGCAATAACCGGCGCGAAACGCCGATGTCGGCATATAAAACCCGCTGAATTTCGGAGTGACGCGGGGCAAAAATGCCGTGTTCAGTCGTTTCGACAATAAGTTGCCGCGCGAGTGCATCGTCAAGCCGATGCAATATTTCAACCGCCGAAAGGTTGCTAACGGTTGCGGCATCGTCCAAACTGAACCGCTCGCCCCACACAGCCAGTTGCCGCAACAGCGTTTGTGTATCGGGGTCGAGATGGTGTAACCGCCGCCAAATTGCCTC
>Ga0114931_10011861_pt1 | contig 10250 bp, 9 predicted proteins | sample 2SBtaG_FD_89579 | JGI IMG/M metagenome (GOLD analysis project Ga0114931, IMG submission 89579) | Deep subsurface microbial communities from Kolumbo volcano to uncover new lineages of life (NeLLi) - 2SBTROV14_V59a metaG | ecosystem: Environmental > Aquatic > Marine > Volcanic | place: Kolumbo... | reverse complement strand
TCGCAAATCGTTGGCAACCGGTTTTCCCAGCCGGGCTTCATCTCCCTGAAAGTCGAGGATGTCATCCATGACCTGAAAAGCCATGCCCAGATGATACCCGTAATCGTACAGCGTCTCGATGAGCGGTTCGGGCAGTTTTGCCAAAATGCCGCCCATTTTGGCACTGGCGGCAAACAGCGATGCGGTTTTGGCGAAAATCCGCTGGTGGTATTCATCCATCGTCGGTGGCGCTGCATCGTGTCCGTTGTTAAAAAGTTGCTGTAATTCACCATTGACGATGGTCATCAGGGTGGTGGCAAAAACTTTGACGATGCGCACCGAATCGGTTTCGGTGGCTAATCCGGCAGCGCGGGAAAACATGTAATCGCCGGTGAGAATGGTCGCGCCCGGCGACCATTTAGCATTTAATGTGGGGCTGCCGCGCCGAAAGAGGGCGTTGTCAATCAGGTCATCGTGAACCAGCGTGGCGGTGTGCAACATTTCTACCGCGGCTGCCAGCGACACAGCTTTCTCGGTGTCGGTGGGTTGAAAGCGGGTTGCCAGCAATACCACAATCGGGCGCAGCCGTTTGCCGCCGGCATCTACCAAATAACTTATCGCCTCGGCGAGTGTTTCGTTGCTGTCACCAACAAACTGGCGCATCTTTGCCTCAACGCGGCTTAAGTCTTCTGCTACCAGGTCATGTATCCCGGCCGTGATAATCATCGTTTTTCCGTACCTCTTAACAATTGCAATTCGCCATTATAGCGCGAAAAGTTTTTCTGTATTTTTTGTAAGTTGTCGAGCCAGCGTCGTCACATCAATCGCTAGCAGTTCTGCCATTTTAAGTGCTACCAGCACCACACGTGCCGGTTCGTTTCGTTTGCCCCGAAAGGGGTGTGGAGACAGAAACGGTGCATCGGTTTCTACCAGCAGGTTTTTCGGTGGGACGTGCGTCACTACATCGGGCAGATGCCGTGCGTTTTTGAAGGTCAGCGGCCCGCCAATTCCAAGATAGAACCCCAACGAAACCGCCTCTTCTGCCATCGCCACATCGCCGCTGAATGCATGCAGTACTGCGCCGGTGGCACTTCCACCAGCCACCCATGCCCGCAAAATGTCCATCGTGTCGGCGGCGGCATCGCGTTGGTGGATGATGACGGGCAATTGCAACGATTGTGCCAATTGCAGTTGACGTTCAAACGCGGCAAATTGCGCCGTTTTCGGGGCACGGTCGCGGTAAAAATCCAACCCGATTTCGCCAATGGCAACCACTTTTGGATGCTGTGCCAGTGTAGTCAGTGTTGCCAGCGTGTCATCATCAACCAATGTTGCATCATACGGGTGAAAGCCAATCGCGGCAAATACCGGCTCGTACTGCGATGCCAGTGCCACTGCCCGTCGGCTGCTCGGTAAATCGGTGGCGGGGTTGATGAACCGATTGACGCCCGCCTGCCGGGCACGCTCAATCACCGCATCGCGGTCTTCATCAAACTGTATCAAATCCAAATGGCAATGCGAATCAATCAACGCCACAGCAACCTGCCGGTTTTGTAATGGCAACAGTATACCAAACTCAAATTGGGTTGGCAATAATGCAGGTGAGTCATCCTATGCCAGCGAGGCAATGCCCAATGCGAAAAGCAGTGCGAACAAAATCGGCTGGTGCAGCAGATAAATTGTCAGCGAGTGTTTGCCCAAATATACCAGCGAGCGCACCGGCAGGGTGTGCGATACATTCGGCAGCAAGAAATGCGGTTCACCATTGGGAAAAAGTATGTGTCCCGCAAAAATACCAAGCAGAGTCACACCTGTCCACGGAAAAACAGGGTAATAATCGACCATATATCGCCCGGATTGCAGAACACCCGCCCACAGCAGCCACGGCGAATTGATGATGATGCCGCCAAACGCATACCCCAGCACAATAAAAAGCAATCCCGCCAGCAGGCTGAGCCATTTGTGGCGCACAAAAAAATAGCCGATGACGATGGATGCCCCGATGACGTGCAAAATACCGAACACCACAAACCCTTCGCCGATGGCAAAATATGTCACCGCGGTGATGAGCATACCCCAGCCGAAAATGCGCAATCCGCGTTTGAAAAACTTCCAAAATTGATGGGGGTTGCCCGTTTTTGCCAGCGACCGATGATAACTGAGTGTCAACGAAATACCCGCCACAAATAAAAATGTGGTGGCAATGCTATACGCAAAATAATGCCATGCTCCCGAAAGCATATTCACCTGTATTTTGCCGAAATAGTTCAAATCCCATGTGAGATGGTAAAAAACCATCGCTACAATGGCTATACCGCGCAAACTATCTACCCACCAATATCGTCGCATATTATTTCCGTTTCAAATATAATTTTGTACCTGGCCACCCGACAGTTTTTACAATTAGAACACAGATGACACCGATTTTACAGATTCGCACAGATATATCTCAAAAAAAATCAGTGAAAATCTGCATAATCCGTGTGCTGTTTTTTGAATTTCTTAAAACTGTCCGGTGACTAGATTTTGTACCAAAAAAGCGCGTAACCGCGACTTGATATTGTACGGTTACGCGCTCGGTTTTCAAAAAAACGCCCAATGGATTGTTAATCGGCCATTTCTTTTTTCACCATTTTGAGGTCGGCATCAACCATCATTTCAATCAGTTCTTTAAAACTCACTTTCGGGATCCAACCAAGTTGTTCCTTGGCTTTGGTCGGGTCGCCGATGAGCAGATCAACTTCAGCGGGACGGTAGAATTTGGGGTCAACCACCACGTAATCCTCCCAATTCAATCCGACATGGTTGAATGCCACTTCGCACAACTCGCGCACGGCATGGGTTTCGCCGGTAGCGATAACATAATCATCCGGCGAATCTTGTTGCAGCATCAGCCACATAGCGCGGACATAATCTCCGGCGAACCCCCAATCGCGCCGTGCATCCAAATTGCCCAAATGGACATCCTTTTGCAACCCCAGTTTGATGCGTGCGACAGCGCGCGTCACTTTGCGGGTGACAAATTCCAACCCGCGCCGCGGCGATTCGTGGTTGAACAAAATACCGGAACAGGCATACATATCGTAACTTTCGCGATAGTTGATGGTAATCCAGTGCCCGTAAAGTTTTGCCACACCATACGGACTGCGCGGGTAAAACGGCGTGGATTCGGTTTGGGGAACGGCCTGCACTTTGCCGAACATTTCGCTGGTGGATGCTTGATAAAAACGAATTTCTGGGTTGACGATACGGATGGCATCGAGTACGCGGGTGACGCCCAGTGCAGTAAATTCGCCGGTGAGCACGGGTTGATTCCACGAGGTGGGGACAAACGATTGTGCCGCCAAATTATATACTTCCGTGGGTTGATATTCCTGCAAAATGTCAATCAGCGACATCTGGTCGAGCAAGTCGCCTTGCACCAATTCGATATCGTCCTGAATGTGTTTCAGCCGGTCGAAATTGATGGTACTGGTGCGGCGTACCATACCCACCACCCGATAGCCTTTTCCCAGCAGAAAATCTGCCAAATATGAACCATCCTGCCCGGTGACACCGGTAATTAATGCGGTTTTTTGTGTCATAAAATTTCCTCTCAAACTTGTTATTTATGGTCAGTATATATGAAATACAATGCAGTGTGTTGCGCCATTTGTCGGATTTTTGCGGCTATCGCCCCGCCGAAACACCCATTTCTGCGGTGGTTACATCGCGCCAGTAGTTCAAAATATCGCGCAGACTCTCGGTCAGCGAAATTTCGGGCTGCCAGCCGGTTTGCTGCTGCAATTTGGAAATATCGCCATAACTGACGGGCTGGTCGGCAGGACGCATCCGCGCCGGGTCGGGGTCAACCGTAATTTTGACAGAACTCATTTCCAGCAGAATATCCAGCAGCGATTGCACCGGCACGGCTTTTCCCGAACCGATGTTGTATGCTTCGCCGGGAACGCCTTTTTCTGCCAGCAGAGCATACGCCCGCACCACATCGCGCACGTCGCTAAAATCGCGGCGGGCTTCCAGATTCCCCACTTTCAGCACGGGCGGTTGCAAACCGGCTTCAATTTGGGCAATTTGCCGGGCGAATGCCGCCGCCACAAAATGGTGTGTCTGTCGCGGCCCGATGTGGTTAAACGGGCGGGCGCGCACCGTGGGCACATCGTGGCTGTGAAAATACTGTAACGCCATCAAATCTTGGGTAACTTTGCTCAAATCATAGGGGTTATCCGGCTGAAGCAGCATATCTTCTCGAAACGGGATGCGGCTTGGGGTAGCAATACCATACACTTTACCCGACGAGACACTGATGAACTGCACCCGGCGTTTTCGCGCCACAATTTCTTGCAACAAGTTTAATTGCGGCAGCACATTCAACCGGATGGTTTCCCACGGGTTTGCCCACGCAGTGGGCACAAAAGGCTGCCCCGCCAAATGATACAACACGTCGGGGTCGGTATCGGTCAACACTTGTTTGACACACGCAGTATCTTGCAAATCACCGCGCAGACAAGTAACGTGCCGCCGCAGTTTTGGCGGCAGCCGATCAGGGTGGCGGGCCACGCCAAAAATTGTCGCATTGGTGTGTTGCATCAAATACGAAGCCAAATAACTGCCGGCAAAACCGGTAACGCCCGTAATCAAAATTCGCACCGAAAGACCTCCATACTCAACGATAGCATTATAAACAACAACGGCACATCTCACAATTTTATAGAAGAAAACAAGCGGCAAATGAGAAAACGGCATCAATTCTAACCGCGTTCACATGAAGTAATAGTACCTGCGTACCATAACCTTAAAGTGACTTGCCAAATTTTACAAGATGGGCTATAATGTGTGTAATTGTGGTAAAAAGTGGGGGAAAGTGGGAGATAGAACATAAGTTCTAATCATTATCACCCCCGCAGTGGAGCACAGTGAGCATGCCATCGGCACAATTTACCGGGCAATACACACATAATTTAGATAGTAAAGACCGTTTAACCATCCCTGCGGCGTTTAAAGAATACTTCCGCACGGGTGTGGTGCTGTCACCCGGTGTAGATGGCTGTGTGTGGGCGTACACTCCCGAAACCTGGGAAGCTTTCGCCGAAAAGTTAAACGCGCTACCCAACGACAAAGAAGGGCGAAAGCTGAAACGCATCTTTTTTAACAACACCAAAAAAGACGCACTCGACAAAAGTGGACGGGTTACTATCCCCTCGCATTTAAAAAACCATGCCGGCATTACCAAAACAGTGGTAGTAACCGGCACTTACGACAAGCTGGAAATTTGGTCGGCTGAAGCATGGGCGGCAATGGGCAATACTGAACCCGAAACATTCGATGATGCATATGACCTTGCCGCAGCGAAGGGCTTGTTGTAAATGACCGAACCGCACCAATCGGTTTTAACAAATGAGGTTTTGCAATACCTGAACCTCCATTCCGGCGACCGCATTATTGATTGCACGCTCGGTGCGGGGGGACACGCCACCGCCATTTTGGCAAAAACTGCCCCGTCCGGCACTTTGTTGGGGTTGGATGTTGACCCCTCGGCGTTGGATATCGCCCGCCACCGGCTACAACCGTTTGGCAAGCGGGTCATCACCCGCCAAGCACGCTTCGATGCGGTAGCAACCATTGCCCAGGGGCTGTCTTTCTTTCCCGTGAACGGAATTCTTGCCGACCTGGGCGTTTCATCCATGCAGATAGACACCGCCACGCGCGGATTTTCCTTTAACAAAGATGGCCCACTCGATATGCGAATGGGGCCGGCAGCAATGCAAACAGCGGCGGATTTAGTCAACACGCTATCCGAAAAAGAACTTGCCGACATTATATACCGGTATGGCGAAGAACGAAAAAGCCGCCGTATCGCACGGGCAATTGTAAATGCCCGCCCGATATCCGGCACGTTGCATTTGGCAACCGTGGTGAGTGCCGCAGTTGGCGGCGGCAAACGGTGGAAAATTCACCCCGCCACCCGCACCTTTCAAGCCTTACGCATCGCCGTAAATGACGAATTAGGCGCGCTGGAGCGATTTTTGCCCCAAGCAATCTCGCTGCTGGCGCCGGGTGGGCGGCTGGCGGTCATCAGCTTCCATTCGCTGGAAGACCGTATCGTCAAACATTTTTTCAAGCAAGAAGCCAGCGATTGCATCTGCCCGCCTGAACAACCGGTGTGCACGTGCAATCACCGCGCAAGCATCACAATTGTTACCAAAAAACCGGTGATTGCCTCACCGGATGAGCAAGCCCGAAACCCACGGGCACGGAGTGCGAAACTCCGAGTGGCACAAAAAAAAGGATGAACCGATGTCCAGTCAATCAATCAGCTTTAAACCATCAACTGCCATAAAAAATATCTCATGGGGTTTTGACGCCAAAATCACCTTATGGCTAATTATCGGTTTTTTGTTGCTCAGTACGGTTGGGTGGCTGTATCTTTTTCAAGCCAGCACGGTAACATCCGTTTCTCTGGAAGTAAGCACGCTCCGCCATCAAATCACCGATTTGTCGCGGCAGAACGATGTACTCCGGGCGCGCATCGCCGAGGCAGAGGCTATGGATCGCATTCAACACCGCGCCGCCGAATTACAAATGGCGCCCACTGCTCCGGCGAACATTGAATATCTGGTAGTGCCCAACTTGCCGCCACTCACCGAAGAACCATCGTATTCCGGCAGTACTTCAGCCATACAGATGCAACCGGCAAACCGTCACTGGTATGACGCGATTATCGACTGGTTTGCAGGGGTAGAACACTATTAACGCTATGGAAACAAAACCGCCACACTTTCAACGAAGAATACTTTTCATCAGCGCATTATTTCTTTTAATGGCAATGGTGATTGTCTACAATCTGGCACGCTGGCAGATTATCACCCCGCAAACAGGTGATTTAAAGGGCATCGAATGGATTCCCGCCGCCCGCGGAAACATTTTCGACAGCACAGGCCATCTATTGGCAACTGATATTCCCGAATACGATGTGAAATTCAGCCCTAATATGATCACTGATGAAATTGAACAACAGACCATCGCCGAACAGATTGCCCAGATTTTGCGTATGCCACGGGCAAAAGCGCTGAAAATAGTGCAGGGTGAGGGCCCGAACGACCTTTACGAACCCATCACCAATCCGGGCGAAGGCGTGCCGCAAGACATTAAACAAGCGTTGGCAAAAATTCGCGGTATCGATTTTGATATGTACTACCAGCGCGTTTACCCGGAAGGAAGTTTAGCGGCGCAAACATTGGGGTTCACGATGAATTCCGACCGGGAAGTGGTGAATGGCATCACCATTCGCAGCCATGTGGGCAAATACGGCATCGAAGCCGCGTATGATAAGTTACTGGAAGGTCATCCGGGCTACGAAAATCAGTTCAGTTACCTGCCCGAAATTGTTGCCGACCCCACTCAAAATGCCGAACCCATCCCGGGAGCAGATCTTCATTTAACAATCAATCGGGCGGCACAAAAAGTTGTCGAAGATGAGCTGGCGATGGCAATTTCGCGATATGGCGCACAAAGCGGCCGAGTCATTGTGATGAATCCGCGCACCGGTGCAATTTTGGCAATGGCCAATTATCCCACCTTCGACTTAAACGCCTATGCCAACACCGCTGAATATGCACTTTACAATAATGATACTGTCAGCGCCATTTACGAACCGGGGTCGGTATTTAAAGCCTTTACGATGGCAGGTGCACTCGATTTGCATGCCGTGGGGCCCGGTTCAACCATAAACGATACCGGCACGGTGCAAATCGGGAACCGCGTTATTTACAACGCCGACCGGCAAGCACACGGTGTTGTTGATATGACCACCGTGCTAGCCAAAAGCCTAAATGTCGGCACGGCAGCCATCGCCGAGCAGATGGGGGCAGACGCCTTCTACCGCTATGTGGATGCCTTTGGCTTTGGTAAAAAGACCGGTGTTGACCTACCCGGCGAAGTTGCCGGCGATTACCCCGCCCCCGGCACCGACTATTGGTTCAGAGAGGCACACGCCTATGTTTCGTTTGGGCAAGGCATTGCCACCACCCCGCTGCAAATTATCACTGCATTTTGTGCCATTGCCAATAACGGGGTCATGATGAAACCGTATGTGGTCGCCAAAACCGTAACTCATCAGCCGGAAATGGTCACCGAAACACAACCACAGGTGTTAAACCGTCCCATTTCGGCAGACACTGCCGCCATTTTAACGCAAATGCTGGTCAACGCCATCGAGCAGTCTAAATCTGAAGCGCAAATTGCCGGATACAAAGTTGCCGGAAAGACCGGAACATCGCAGGTAGTGTCTCAACAAGCCATTCACGACCCGAACCGGGAGATAAAATACAGCCGAAACGAAACCATTCACTCTTTTGCCGGTTTTTTCCCGGCAGATGACCCGCAATTGGCGATTTTGGTCATTTTAGACAAACCCACCATCGGCGAATGGGGATCACACACCGCCGCACCGACTTTCAGCCGAATTGGCGAACAATTGGCGCGTATATTCGACATCCCGCCGGATAACATTTCGGTGGCGCAGAGGTAACAGTGGCAGCAACCAAACTTACGTTGGCAGATGTGCTTTTCGCCCTGACCGGACTGCATGCCGACACCGCAACCCAATACACCATCTCTGATGTAACGATTGATTCTCGGCAATGCAAACCGGGCGCGCTATTTGTCGCCCTGCCCGGCGAAAACACCGACGGGCACACTTTTGTGGCACAAGCTTTTGCCGCGGGGGCTATCGCCGCCATTACCGACCATCCGGTGGATGCCGCATGCACCGTTGTTTCTGCCAAAAATCCGCATCTGCCTGCCGATTGGCAACCGCCGCTCTGCATTCAAGTGGAAAACAGTCTGCACGGGCTGCAAAAATTGGCAGCAGAATGGCGCAATCGGTTTTCGCCGCAGGTTATCGGCATTACCGGCAGTGTGGGAAAAACCAGCACCAAAGAATTGGCGGCGCTGGTTTTGGCACAGAAATTCACCGTGTTGAAAAACCCGGGCAACCTTAACAACGAAATAGGCTTACCCCTAACCCTGCTGCAACTAAACGAAACACACCGGCACGTGGTTTTAGAAATGGGCATGTACGACATCGGCGAAATTGAAACGCTGTGCCGCATCGCCCGCCCGCACATCGGTGTGGTAACCAATCTGGGTCCCAGCCATCTGGAGCGGCTCGGATCGCTGGAGCGGATTGCCGCCGCCAAACAAGAATTGGTAGCAGCACTACCCGAAGACGGCCTCGCCATTTTGAACATTGATGACCCGCTGGTCATGAAAATGGCAGCACACACCCGCGCTCGCGTTTTCACCTATGGACTTTCGAGCGAAGCCGATTTGTGGGCAGACCAAATCAACAGCGAAGGGCTAGAGGGCGTGCGGTTCGTTTTGCACCACGGCGAGGAGGCCATCCACGTGAAGGTGCCGCTATTGGGCAGACATAGCGTTCATACGGCACTGCGCGCCGCTGCCATCGGATTATCGCAGGGCATGCATTGGGGCGAAATTGTCGCCGGATTGCAAAATCGAAACGCCCAGCTCCGGCTGGTCGCTATTCCGGGCCCGCACGATTCCATCATTTTAGATGACACCTACAATGCCAGTCCCGAATCAACCATCGCCGCGCTGAACCTGCTGCACGAATTGACCGCGCCGCGCAAAATTGCGGTACTCGGCTATATGGCAGAATTGGGGTCGTATGAAGAAGCAGGGCATCGCAAAGTGGGCTGCCGCGCCGCCGACACGGTGGATATTTTGATTGCCGTCGGGCGTCGCGCCGAAACCGTCGCCGCCGAAGCCATCGCCTGCGGACTGGATGCCGCAAATGTGCATGTGATGCCATCCACACAAGCGGCACTAAAATTTTTGCAGAAAATCACCACCAACGGCGATACCATTTTGGTGAAGGGTTCGCGCTCGATGGCAATGGAAACTATTGTGGACGGGTTGACGACGATGGCTGCCGGAGGCGAAGGCTGATGGCATATTCGCTCACACTGGGAACCATTTCGTTTTTGCTGGCGGTTATTTGGGGCACGCCGCTCATCAACTGGCTGAAACGGTTGAAAATCGGACAACAAATTCGGGTAGAAGGTCCCACCACCCATCAGGTAAAGGCAGGCACACCCACTATGGGCGGCTTGCTGATTGTGATACCGGTGCTGCTCATCACCGGCGTGTTGAACATTGCCAACTGGCTGGGATTCAACCTCATCGGCAAATCAATTTTGGTACCGATGGGCATTATGGCAAGCTTTGCCGTGCTGGGTGTGATAGATGAT
>Ga0114931_10011860_pt1 | contig 10251 bp, 9 predicted proteins | sample 2SBtaG_FD_89579 | JGI IMG/M metagenome (GOLD analysis project Ga0114931, IMG submission 89579) | Deep subsurface microbial communities from Kolumbo volcano to uncover new lineages of life (NeLLi) - 2SBTROV14_V59a metaG | ecosystem: Environmental > Aquatic > Marine > Volcanic | place: Kolumbo... | reverse complement strand
TGAAGCGGGCCGAAACCGGGCGATAGCGGGCGCTTTCGATAATCTAGCGGACATTGTCGACGCCGGTATTGGAGGCGGCATCCATCTCGATCACGTCCGGGTGGCGCGATTCCATGATCGCCGCGCAGTGGACTCCGTGCCCGGGCATATGGATCGTCGGGCCGTCGGACTGCGCCGCCCCGGATTTTGCGGCCTTCTTGGCTTTGCCGGACCCGTCAGCTTCGTAATTGAGGGCCCGGGCGAGAATTCGCGCCGTTGTCGTTTTGCCGACGCCGCGCACGCCGGTCAGCATGTAGGCCTGGGCGATCCGCCCCGTCGTAAAGGCGTGCTCCAGGGTCCGAACCATGGCGTCCTGGCCGATCAGATCGTCGAACGTCGCCGGGCGGTATTTTCGCGCCAGTACGACATAGGGCCGGTTGGCGGCGCCAGCCTCCGACGCGCCCTTGCGGGTCTTCGCCGCCTTGCCCCCGCCGGTCGATTTCACGCCGGAACCGGCTGATTTTCGCTTTGTCATGAATTCCGGGTTCTTGGCCCATGGGACCGGCCGGCCGACGCCGCTGGCGCCACGGCCCGGTGATCCCGGTTGAGGCACGGGCGTCACCGCCATTGTGCCGGCACGAAGGAGGTTGAACGGCAACCCGTGTAGAACTCGCCCGGGCTGCTTCCTTCCGGACCTGACCCAATCAGCAGAGGTACCCGTCCGCCGCCAACCTCCCGGGGTCCATCTTAGCACAATCGGATGCGGTCCATGCAAGCCCGCGGTTGCGACGGCGGGCGCGATGTGGACGGGCTGGCCGGGATCCGGACAGCTCGAAATCGGCGATGTGATCGCAACCGGATATACACGACACTTTGCCGGCCCGATGGACAACCCCGGCGCAATCTGGCAATAATACCCAAATCGTTCAATCGAGCACGTAGGAGACGATGGCGGTTGAAGCTCATGTCGACGAGCTGGCGGAAAAACATAGGCAGTTGGATCTCAAGATCGAGGAGGAGTTGTCACGGCCATATGCCGACGACCTCAAGATACAGGAACTCAAACGCCAGAAACTCGCACTGAAGGACGAATTGGTGCGACTCGAAGCCAGCACCACGCATTAGCTTCTTCGGGCGGTCGAAAACAAAGCGGGACGTGATTTCAGAGGGCGCTGCGCCACGATGGTGTAGCGCCTTTGGTATTTTTGCGCGGCCCAATGCGGCATATGCCTGATGGACGACCGGTGTTTCGACTCGATGTAATTTTTGGCGGCGACGAGACGTTGAGAGTCGCCGCACCGTACTGAAATCCCATTACAATCGCGCAATCGCGGCGTGCCCGGCACCTGCCGTGACCGGTTGCACGGGTCCGCCTGAACTTTCCATTTGGGCGCAGGCCGGTGGCTCGTCGGCGCCCGCTCGGCGCCCGCGGTGCCTTGCCGGGGACCGATTGATCGGATAGAACGCGTCCCCACCGGCGGGGGACGCTCGGAGCAGACCGTTATTCCATGGCAAAGAAACAGAAACAGGTGCGGCCCAAGGCGAGATTGCCGAAGGGGCTCCGGGACGTCGGGCCGGCGGAGACCGGCGCCATGGCGTGGATGATCGAGACCATCCGCGACGTCTACGAAAGCTATGGTTTCGAGGCGCTACAAACTCCCGCGTTTGAATATTCCGATGCTCTCGGCAAGTTCTTGCCGGATCAGGAGCGCCCGAACGCCGGCGTCTTTTCGCTCGAAGACGACGACGGCCAGTGGATCTCGCTGCGCTATGATCTGACGGCGCCGCTCGCCCGCTACGTCGCCGAGAACTATGACGGCCTCGCCAAACCGTTCCGGCGCTACCAGACCGGCGATGTCTGGCGCAATGAAAAGCCGGGTCCGGGCCGGTTTCGCCAGTTCACCCAGTTCGATGCCGATACCGTTGGCACGTCGAGCGTCGCCGCCGACGCCGAAATCTGTATGCTTGCTGGCGATACGCTCGAGAAACTCGGCATTCCACCTCAGAGCTTTCAGATTCGTGTGAACGACCGCAAGGTGCTCGACGGGGTACTGGAAAGTGCGGGGCTCGATCCGGTGGCCGGCGAAAATGCCGGCCGGCGCCTGACGGTACTGCGCGCCATCGACAAGCTCGACCGGCTCGGTCTCGATGCGGTCGGGGCCCTGCTCGGGCCGGGGCGCAAGGATGAGTCGGGGGATTTCACCCCCGGTGCCGGCCTGGAGAGGGGCCAGATCACCCGCCTGCTCGATTTTGTCGCGGCCGGGACGGGCACGCGTCGCCAGACCCTCGATGCGCTCGCTCGGCTGGTTGGCGATAGCGCCATCGGGCGCGAGGGCCTCGATGAACTGGCGGAGATGGACCAACTGCTCGCAAGTGCCGATTTCGACAGCGATCGGGTTTCGTTCGACCCGGCGGTCGTGCGCGGTCTCGATTATTACACCGGTCCCGTCTTCGAGGCTGAACTGACCTTCGAGGCCGCCGACGAAAAGGGCCGGAAAGTCCGCTTTGGCTCGGTCGGCGGGGGCGGGCGCTATGACGGCCTGGTCGCCCGTTTCAAGGGCACGACCATCCCGGCGACCGGATTTTCGATCGGCGTGACGCGGCTCTACACGGCTCTCCAGGCGCTCGGCAGGATCGATCGGCGGGCGGCCAGAGGCCCCGTCGTGGTGCTGGTGATGGACCGTGAGAATCTTGCAGACTATCAGGCGATGGCCCAGGAATTGCGTCGGGCCGGCATTCGCGCGGAAATGTATCTCGGCACCTCGGGCATGCGGGCGCAGATGAAATATGCCGACAAGCGGGCCGCGCCGTGCGTCGTCATTCAGGGCGAGGACGAGCGGGCGCGCGGCGAGGTGACCATAAAGGACCTCGTCGAAGGCGCGCGGCTCTCCGAGGAGATCACCGACAATACTGAATGGCGCCAGGGTCGGCCGGCGCAGTTCACCGTCCGGGCGGCAGACCTCGTCGAGGCGGTCGAGAGCGTTCTGGCCCGCCAGTCGGGCTGAGCCCGCTGGGTCCGCCACCCCGGTTTATTCGGAGACCGTTGCAGATATGGCCGCAGAATCAGCACGCAGCTTCGATGCGCTCGAAAAGCAGGCCGGCGCCATTCGCGACATTTTTACCGCCGCCGGGTTCGAGCCCGTCGCCCCCGCCATCATCCAGCCGGCCGATGTTTTTCTCGATGTCGTCGGCGAGGCACTGAGGGGCCGGACCTACGTGTTCACCGATCCCGACGGTGACGAACTTTGTCTCCGGCCCGACCTGACCGTACCGACGGCGAGACTCTACCTCGAGCGCTACCCGAAGGCCGATTCGCGCGCCCGCTATTGCTACAACGGCTCGGCCTTCCGATTCCAGCCGGAAGGGAGCGACAAGGCCCACCCGCGCGAGTTCCGCCAGGCCGGGATCGAGGCATTTGGCCACGGCGATCGCGAAAAGACCGAAGCCGAAGTGGTTGCGCTTGGGGTCGCGGCGGTCGAGGCGGCGGGCCTCAGGTCGTTTCGCCTCCGGTTCGGCGATCTCGGGCTCATCCGGAACTTGGTCGAGGCGATCGACATGCCTGGGCGGTGGCGGGCCCGGCTCCATCGGGCGTTCTGGCGCAAGGAGGCGTTCGGCGCCGAGATCGAGCGGCTTTGCGCAGGGTTCGGCGAGCGCGAACCGCCCGTCCCCGCGAGTCTGCTGGACAAACTCGATCCCGACGATCCGGTCGAGGCCGAGAACCACGTCGCCGACTATCTCGAAAGCGAAGGCAAGGCACTGATCGGAACCAGGTCCCTCGGCGAGATCACCGCCCGCCTGCTCGATTGGGCCGCCGACATGCGTGAGCCGCCGCTCGATCGCGAGGCCGGCCGGCTGCTCAACGACTATGTCGCCGTCAAGGCCCCGCCCAAGGCCGCCGGGGCCCGGATCGGCGATCTGATGAGCGAGCGCGGGGTCGATCTGGGGCCGGCCCTCGAGGTCTATCGCAGGCGCATCGAGCTGTTCAAGGCCGCCGGGATAGATCTCTCGACGGCGGAATTTTCGGCCGAATTCGGCCGCGACCTGGAATATTACACCGGCCTCGTCTTCCAGATCGAGATCCCGGCCATCGGCAAGGCCGGGCTTATCGCCGGTGGCGGGCGCTACGACGATCTCCTCGCGGCCGTCGGCGCGCCCAACGACGTCGTCGGCGTCGGTCTCGCCATTCATACCGAACGGCTGCTCGGCGCCGTTCAGGAGGGGCTGTAGATGGCCGAAAAACTGGAGCTCGCGGTGCCCTCGAAGGGCCGGCTCATGGAGCGGGCGCTCGATGTCTTCGCCGATGCCGGCCTGGCCATCGAGCGAACCGGGCATCAGCGCGGTTATCTCGGCCACATCAACGGCCTGGCGCCGGCCGAGGTGTCGTTTCTGTCGGCCTCGGAAATCGCCGCATTCATCAAGAACGGCCGGGTCCATATGGGGATCACCGGCGAGGACCTGCTGCGCGAACAGATCTCCAATGTCGATGAGAACGTCTCGTTCCTGAAGGCGCTCGGGTTTGGTCGGGCAAACGTCGTCGTCGCCGTTCCGTCCTGCTGGATCGATGTCGAAAGTGTCACGGATCTCGAGGACGTGGCCGAGCGATTTCGTCATCTGCACGGGCGCCGGCTCAGGGTCGCGACCAAATATCTCAATCTGACCCGGCGCTATTTCGCCGCTCACGGGGTCACCGGATACCGCATCGTTGAAAGCCTCGGGGCGACGGAGGGGACACCGGCGGCCGGGACTGCCGAGTTGATCGTCGATATCACCTCGACCGGAGCAACGCTCGCGGCAAACAACCTCAAGATGATCGAAAGCGGCGTGATACTCGAAAGTCAGGCCATGCTGGTCGCATCGAAAAAGGCCAACTGGTCGGGCGCGGCGTGCGAAGCCCGCAACGAAATCATGGCTCAACTCGACGGCTGATGGCTGACGGCGCCGGGAGGTCCGGCGGCGAGGTAAATGAGGCAGATCGCCGTGGCGTATGTCGACATCAACCAGGTTTGCCACATCCCCCAGCCGAACGCCGCGACCGCCATCCCGGCGCCGGCAAGCGCCAGAGCGAACGGCGCGATCCCGGCCGGGAAGCGGCCCGCCGCCCGGATCATGGCGATGCCGAACAGGGCCGACAGCAGGGCCCCGACGGCACCGAGTTCGAACCAGGCCTGGAGATACATATTGTGGGCGTGCCAGCCGGGCCGGCGGGCCTGATCGAGGGTGTGGGGATCGCTCGTCCGGGCGAGCAGCCGCTTCATCAGGGCGCGGGTGGTGCGCAATCCGGCGCCGAAGACCGGGTGTTTCAGGGTTTCCTCGCGGTTGTAGTCCCAGATCTGGACCCGCGAACGGGCCGTGTAGTTGAGCCATCGGGCATCCTGCAAACCGAGATGGTGCATGGTCCAGACCGCCGGAAGGGCGAACACGATCGCGGCGAGCATTGCGCCGGCGAGCAAGTTGCGGGCGAGCCTCCGTGAGGTCCGTGCGATCGCCCAGACCAGGCCGGCGGCGATCAGGGCCACCTTGGCGGTTTCGCTTTCGGACAAGAAGATGGCGAGGCCGGCAAGGATGATCGCGACGGCGATCACGGGGCGGCGGGTGGTGGGCGGCAGATAGCGTGAAATCAGTGCCATCAGAGGGGCGATATAGAGCGCCAGTGCCCCGGCGTGGCGATTGAAATAATAGCCGAAGACCTCGACAATCCGGCCATCGACGACATCGAGCCCCTTATGCTTGGCCGGAATGGTGTCGAAGAACAGATTGAGGGCGGCCTCGGTGATCGGCTTGCCAAATACCAACTCGAACGACAGATAGCCGACAGCCAGCAGACCGCCGATCACGGCACCGCGGAGATAGTTGCGGCGCAGCGGCCCCTCGGCGCCGGCAAGGCGGCCGGCGAGATAGACGGTCGTGACAATCAACAGGCTCGCAAAGCCAATCATCTCGAGGCCCGCCGCCGGGTCGGCCGACCAGGCAAGCGTGACCAGCGCGTATCCAACCAGCGCCAGACCGGCGAGTGGTGCCGGTCCCGTGAGCGCTGCGATGTCCGGGCGGCGACCGGCAACGGCATCTTCGGCGAGAAAAAGCGCGGCCACGGCAAAGAGCAGGAACGAGGCTGCTCGCGGAGCAATCCCGGCGACCGAAACCAGTGTCGCAAGCAGGGTGCCCTGGGCGAGATGGAGCGTGTGGATGGTTCGCATGCCGGGAATGTCGTGCCCTGTTTCATGAACGGGCTAAACCGTGTTCACTTCAGGTGAACCCGGTCCGGTCCGTTGTCGTTCACGGCTGTTCGCCCCTACGGGGCGGCCTCCGAGGGCTCGGCGTAACGCGCCGGGCCGCGCTTGCGACCGTTCCAGTGATTCGATCTCGGTTGAACGTGCTCTATAGAGCCGCGCGCGCCATCATTCAATCGCCCATGCGTTGCATCTCGCCGAACCCGGAGGTCGGCGGAGATGGTCGCAAACCGGCTTTGCCGCGTCGCCGCCAAGCAATCGCCGGGCTCCGGCGTGGCCGAATGATGTGGCATCCGGAATAGGCGCAATCGTCCGGTGGCGTCGGCTCAGGCGGCCACGGGTCCGCGGCCGAGTTCGGGTTTTCGATCGCCGCCATCGGAGAGGCCGAGATGCCGGCAGGCCCGAGCGGCCAGGCCGGCCTCGTTGAGAGTGAAGATATGAAACTCCGTGACCCCGTTGGCGGCGAGATCGTCGAGTTGGCCGCAGAGCACCTCCTCGCCCGCCCGGCGCCGGTCGGCCGCGCTCGCCAACCCGTCGAAGCGGGCATGCAGCGAGGTCGGCACGCGGGCGCCGCACATTTTCGCGAACCCCAGCATCTTTTCGAAGTTGAGGATCGGCAGAATGCCCGGCACGATCGGCACCATTATACCCCGGCGCGCCACTTTGTCGCGAAACCTGTAGTAAACCTCGTTGTCGAAGAAAAACTGGGTGATCGCCCGGCTGGCGCCGCTTTCGCATTTGAGCGCCAGCATGTCGATGTCGGCGTCGAGCGAGGGCGCGTCCGGGTGCTTTTCCGGGTAGGCCGCGACCGAGATCTCGAAGTCGCCGATCTGGCGGATCGCGGTGATGAAGGCGGGTGTCGAGCGAAAAAATCCGGCACCGCCGTAGAGATCGCGGGTCCGGCCCTTCGGCGGGTCACCACGCAGCGCGACAACCCGGCTGATGCCGTTGTCCTGCAAGGCGCGGGCGTAGGTGGTGACATCCCAGATCGGCGTCGCGACAAATGTCAGATGCGAGGCGGTGGCGAGCGCATAGGTTTTGCTCAGGTGGATCACGGTGTCGAGCGTGCCGGCCGACGTCGTGCCGCCGGCGCCGTAGGTCACGGTGACGAACCGGGGCGCGAAAGCAACCAGATCACGCATCGCCCCATCGAGCTTGGTGCGGGCCTTTTCGGATCGTGGCGGGAAAAATTCAAAGCTCACAGTCGGTTTCGACACGTCCGGTCCCACTTCCTGCCTGGATTGCCAATCGGTATGAGCGCTCGCCAAGGGCGGGCAAAGTCACTATACGACATCGACGATGTAACAGAAACGACGCGATTTGTCCCGTTGCCGACAGATTGGCGCGGGTGTGTGTCGGAGATTGAGGTCAGTGCATGATTGAAAGGGTCACAACATGACGAGGACCGTCGTCGCTTCGGCGACCAAGGAAGCCATTATCGGGTTCGACCAGCCGTTTTGCGTGATTGGCGAGCGGATCAATCCGACCGGGCGCAAAAAGCTCGCCGCCGAGATGCAGGCCGGCAACTTCGAGACCGTCGAGCGCGATGCCCTGGCCCAGGTTGCGGCCGGTGCGACCATGCTCGATGTCAACGCCGGTGTCACCTCGGTCAATCCGAACGAGACCGAGCCACCCCTGCTCGCCACCACCATCGAACTGGTCCAGGGCCTCGTCGATGTCCCGCTGTCGATCGACTCCTCGGTCCCCGAGGCCCTCAGGGCAGGCCTCGAGGTCTGCAAGGGGCGCCCGCTGATCAATTCCGTCACCGGTGAAGATGATCGCCTCGAAGCGGTTTTGCCGCTGATCAAGAAGTACGACGTCCCGGTGGTCGCCATATCGAACGACGAGACCGGCATATCCGAAGACCCGGATGTGCGCTTCGATGTGGCGAAAAAGATCGTCGAACGGGCGGCCGACTTCGCCATCCCATCGCATGATATCGTGGTCGACCCGCTGGTCATGCCGATCGGTGCCATGGGTACGGCGGGCCTGCAGGTGTTCGCGCTGGTCCGGCGGTTGCGCGACGAACTCAAGGTCAACACCACGTGCGGCGCGTCCAACATTTCATTCGGGCTGCCGAACCGCCACGGCATCAACGCGGCCTTCCTGCCGATGGCGATCGCCTCCGGCATGACGTCGGCGATCATGAACCCGTGCCGGCCGCAGGAAATGGAAATGGTCCGGGCAGCAAATGTCCTGAGCTCGACCGATAAGAATTGCGCCAAATGGATCCGGATCTACCGCGAGCCGGCCGGCGCAGCAGACGCGGGCACGGGCGAAGGCCGCCGGCGTGGCGGCCGGCGCAGCCGGCGGGCGGAGTAGGTCGGGGCGGCGATGGTCCGGCCCCTTCGACCGACGGAACAGCCGTGAGCGGCAAGGAGAACACGATGGATCAGGTGGCCACCGGCAAGACCGGATCGGGCGATGACGGCGCCGAGTTTCGCGATGCGCTTGTACTGTTCATGCCGAGCGGGCGGCGCGGACGGTTTGCCGTTGGCACGCCGGTGCTCGATGCCGCTCGCTCGCTCGGGGTCTATATCGAATCGGTCTGCGGTGGGCGCGGGCTCTGCGGGCGTTGCCAGGTGACGGTCGCCGAGGGCGAGTTTGCCAAGCACGCCATCACCAGCGCCGCCGACCACCTGTCGGAGTTCTCTGCCACCGAGAAGCGCTACGCTTCGAAGCGCCCGTTCGCGCCGGACCGCCGGCTGAGCTGTTCGGCCCTCATCGAGGGCGATCTGGTGATCGATGTCCCGACCGACGTCCAGGTCAACCGCCAGGTTGTGCGCAAACGGGCCGAGGTCCGTCGCATCCCGCGCGATCCGGCAACCACGCTCTGCTATGTCGAGGTGCCGGAGCCCGACATGGAGCATCCGCTCGGAGACCTGGAGCGTCTTGGCGAGGCGCTGCGTTCGGAGTGGGGGCTCGATGAAGTCAGCTTCGATTTCCAATTGCTCTCACAGGTTCAAAGAATTCTCAGAGAGGGCGAGTGGAAGGTGACGGCCGCCGTCAATCGGATGGCCGGCGCGGGCACCGACGAGGACGCCAAGGCAAGCGGACAGGCCCGGGTCATCGGGCTCTGGCCGGGCTTTCACAACGTTGCCCTCGGGCTCGCCGTCGATATCGGCTCGACCACCATCGCGGCGCATCTGACGTCGCTCCTTTCGGGCCGCATTCTCGCGTCCGCCGGGACCTCGAACCCACAGATTCGCTTCGGTGAGGACCTGATGAGCCGGGTCTCCTACGTCATGATGAACCCCGGCGGCGAGGCGGCCCTGACCAGGGCCGTGCGCGACGCGGTGGGTGCGCTCGCCACGAAAGTCTGCTCGGAGGCCGAGCAGAGCCCCGACGATGTTCTGTAAGCCGTTTTCGTCGGCAACCCGATCATGCATCACCTCTTCCTCGGCATCGACCCGACGGAACTTGGCGGGGCGCCATTCGCGCTGGCGACGTCCGGGGCGCAGAATTTCGCCGCCCGCGAACTCGGGCTCGAATTCAACGCCGGGGCGCGGGTCTACACGCTGCCCTGCATCGCCGGCCACGTCGGCGCGGACGCGGCCGGTGTGGCGCTCGCCGAGGGTCCGCACCGATCGGACGAGATCATGCTGCTGGTTGATGTCGGTACCAACGCGGAGATCATTCTCGGCAGCCGCGAACGCGTGGTGGCGGCGTCTTCGCCGACCGGGCCGGCCTTCGAGGGGGCGGAAATCTCGTGTGGCCAGCGGGCGGCTCCCGGTGCCATCGAGCGGGTCCGGATCGACCCGGAAACGCTCGCGCCGAGAATTCGGGTGATCGGTCTGGATGCCTGGTCCGACGAGCCGGAGTTTGGCGAAAAGATCGACCAGGTCGGGGTCACCGGGGTTTGCGGTTCGGGCATCATCGAAGTGATCGCCGAGCTGTTTCTTGCCGGCGTGATCAGCGTCGACGGCGTCATCGACGGCGGGCTCGCAGCGAAAAGCGATCGGATTATCGCCGACGGGCGGACGTTCTCCTATGTGCTGTGGCGCGGCGAGCAGGAACTGCGCATCACCCAGAACGATGTTCGCGC
>Ga0114931_10011859_pt1 | contig 10252 bp, 13 predicted proteins | sample 2SBtaG_FD_89579 | JGI IMG/M metagenome (GOLD analysis project Ga0114931, IMG submission 89579) | Deep subsurface microbial communities from Kolumbo volcano to uncover new lineages of life (NeLLi) - 2SBTROV14_V59a metaG | ecosystem: Environmental > Aquatic > Marine > Volcanic | place: Kolumbo... | reverse complement strand
GTTATTGACAGTATGAATACTGACAGTGAAAGTAATATGATGTTTGAATTCTTTTTCATAATTAAGTGTTTGTTAAGAAATAACATTATCATTTTGACTTGTTCTTTTACTTATTTTCATCGTTATAAAAGTCTTAAATTCACCCCGTGAAATTGCATTGCATATACTTCACAGGGTAAACTCTAACTATTCGCAACTCCTCCGCCTCATTGTTCACCCTTCAACCTTTCAATCTCCCTTCTTGCCTTTTTCGTCGGTCTTCCTGCACCCCTGTCCCGTTTTTCATGTCTCAACTGCCTCAGCATCTCTTGTTTTTCATATTCTTCTGCCGGGGTGAGGTCTTCTGCCAAATCGGGTACAAATTTAGGCGAAACCCGGTTCTTTGCCACTTTTATTATTTTGATTTTCTTCTTTAATATGCCCAGGTGGATTTCTATTATGTCACCTTCTTTTACTTCCCTTGAAGGTTTTACGTTTTTGCCACCTATCTTTACTTTGCCTCCTTTGCAGGCATCTGAAGCCTGGGTGCGGGTTTTAAATAACCTGACCGCCCATAACCATTTATCAATTCTAACAGAGTCCATTATTTATTTTTTGCGGAAAAACAATTGAATGGGAACCCCGGTAAAATCATATTTTTCCCTGATCTTGTTCTCAAGGAAACGACGGTAATTTTCCTTTACATCATCCGGCAGGTTGCAAAAAAACACAAACTGCGGTGTGCTGGTCTTCAGCTGCATGATGTATTTGATCTTAACATACCTTCCACGCGATGCCATAGGCGGAGGATTGTTTTCGATGATGGGCAACAGATAATCATTCAGTTTTGATGTAGGGATTTGCCGGCCTCTTTTTTCATAAATTTCAGCAGCGAGCTGAAGCGATTTAAAGATGCGCTGTTTTTCCTTTACAGATGCAAAAACAATGGGAACATCATTAAATGGGGCAATTTTGTCCCGGATAAGTTTTTCATATTCCAAATGGGTATTGGTTTCTTTTTTACCAAATCCCATTTGTTTACTACGATGACAATACCTTTTTTATTTTTTTCAGCGAGATGGAAAATATTGATATCCTGTTTCTCAAGTCCACTCTGGGCATCAATCATAACCAAGCAAACATCTGATTTCTCAATGGCCCTGATGGTCCGTAAAGTGGAGTAAAATTCAATGTTTTCGTAAACCTTTCCTTTTTTGCGCAGCCCGGCCGTATCTACCATCATAAAATCGTGGCCGAACGAATTGTATCGGGTATAAATCGAATCACGTGTGGTTCCGGCGATGGGCGTTACGATATTTCTTTCATCACCAAGTAACGTGTTGATCAAAGACGATTTCCCTACATTGGGCCTGCCCACAACAGCAATTCGTTGAATATCAGGTTCCTCCTCCTCCTGGTTCCGGGCGAATTCTTTTACCACTTCGTCAAGCAGGTCGCCGGTTCCGCTGCCGGTAACGGAAGATATGTGATAAATTTCCCCAAGCCCCAGGGCATAAAATTCACCTGTTAGTCCGATTAATTTCGGGGTGTCAACCTTGTTGGCAGCAACAAATATTTTCTTTTTTGATTTGCGCAGGAGGTTGGCCACATCTTCATCGAGCGGGGTTATCCCTTCGCGGGCATCTACGAGAAAGATGATGGCATCCGATTCGTCAACAGCAAACAAGACCTGTTTTCTGATCTCTTCTTCGAAAGTGTCGTCGGAACCATAAACGTATCCACCGGTGTCAATCACCAAAAATTCAATGCCATTCCAGTCACTTGTTCCGTAAATTCGGTCGCGGGTTACACCGCTCTCCGATTCAACAATGGCTTCCCGGGTTTTGGTCAGCCTGTTAAATAAAGTTGATTTCCCGACATTCGGGCGTCCAACTATTGCCAGTGTGTTGCTCATGATTGAGTGTATGTCTTATGTTTAAGTTTACCCCCTCTGTGTCTCTCCGAAAGGGTAGGAAAATTGTCATATTATTTTTTAATTTTCTATGTCTTGCGACTTGTATCTTTTCTCCACTACAAATTTAATGATCGTATCCGAACCGTTTTAAAATATTTTCATTGTTGCGCCATTCTTTGTTCACTTTTACGGTAAGTTCGAGAAACACTTTTTTTTCAACAAATTCTTCAATATCCTTTCGGGCCTGGGTACCTACTCTTTTGATGGCTTGCCCATAGTATCCCAGGATAATTCCTTTTTGAGTGTTGCGACTGATAAAAATGGTAGCGGCTATCCTGTCAATTTTAGGTTCTTCTTTGTAACTATCAACGGCAACTTCCACAGAATAGGGGATTTCTTTTTTATAATTTTTCAATATTTTTTCACGGATAATTTCTGAAACAAAAAAACGTACCGACCGGTCGGTAAGTTCATCTTTTGGAAAATAGGGGGGGCTTTCGGGAAGTTTGTCAATGATGAGGTCAAAAACCTTCGGAATATTAAAAGCATTTAAGGCTGAAGTGGGTACGATCTCCGCACCCGGTAAAAGCCGGCCCCATTTTTCAATTTCCCCCACTACCTTTTCCTGATCGGAAAGGTCAATTTTATTGATAAGGACGAGAACAGGCACTGTGGATTGTTTTAATTTATCAATAATCCCTTCTTCCTCAAATGGTTGTCCCGGTTCTGTCATCAGGAGGATAATATCCGCATCCGTCAACGCCGATTCAATATAATTGTTCATAAAATCGTGCATCTTATAAGCGGGGTTTCGGATGATCCCCGGTGTGTCGGAATACACAATCTGAAAATCTTCTCCGTTAACGATCCCCATAATCCGGTGGCGGGTTGTTTGTGCCTTGGAGGTGATAATAGACAGTTTTTCGCCGACCAGCGCATTCATTAGCGTGGATTTACCCACATTGGGGTATCCGATAATATTAACTAAGCCGGCTTTATGAGACATATTTATTTAGAAAAATTTATGTTGCAAAGAAACAAATTATTATCTTTGCAGGCCATTTAACATTGCGGGGTGGAGCAGTGGTAGCTCGGCGGGCTCATAACCCGTAGGTCGTAGGTTCGAATCCTGCCCCCGCTACAACAACCAACGCCTGGCACGAAGTGCCGGGCTTTTTATTTTGAATGAGAATAAAAAGGATGGATAAGCCTGAACATTCAACCGTTTTACCTGTTTTATACCATCCCCTTTTTAAGATTCTGTATAAGTAGTCGGTAAATATTTGATCCCCGATAAAATTTTTCTTTTCTTTGTGTTATGTCAGAACAATTGTTTACACCCGGAAAGAAAGCACTATTGCTGAGTGATTTCATGATCAGCCTGATGGATGGCAAAGTATCCAGGGAACAAGTTATCGCTATCCAGGGTAAACTGGCTGGCAGCACGCCGAAAGATTTTATCAGCGCGGTTGATCATCTTGTTCAGCAACGGCCTGTTACTTTCGAAATGAAGAAAGCTGTCAACAAGATGCTGAATGTCTTTTATACTTATTTGTCAACTTTGGAACAACCCATACCAAAAGCCGGATCATTTTTTGATCAGATGGTTAAGGACAATCAGGAAATTGTCAGGGTCGTCGGATCGTTCAAGCCTGCAATAAAAGAGATACAGAAAGCAGATGAGCCCCCGGAAAAGCTGATTGAAAAAATCAGTACCACTTTAGCTGAACTGGCCAAAGTTGACAATCATTATCAGGTTACCGAAAATGTGTTGTTTTCTTTCCTTGAAAAGCAATGGCCCGATCACCGCTGTTTGCAGGTTTTATGGTCGGTGCATGATGATGCCCGCAATGAGATTGGGGAGTTGCAGCAAATGATCAAAGAAAAGCCATGGGATTTGAAACGTTTCAACCGCCTGACCGGAGATTTGTTTTTCGATCTGAAAACCATCATTTTCAGGGAAGAAAAAATCCTGTTGCCTGCGATCGTTGATGCAGGCCTGTCAGTTGATCTGGATGCCTTGATGCCCGAGGTTGGAGAAATAGGCTGGTCGTTTATTAAATCGAAACCCCAAAAGGAAAATGCGGTTAACCAAAAAATAAATATGGGGGAGGGGTTTGTAAATTTTGCTACCGGACAGTTAAGTTTTGAACAAATCGAATTGATATTTAATCATTTGCCCGTTGACATCACGTTTGTTGATGAAAACGACACGGTCAGGTATTTCTCAACACCGAAGAAAAGGACTTTTACACGCACCAATTCTGTCATTGGCCGGAAAGTTCAAAATTGTCATCCGCCCGAAAGTGTCTGGATGGTGGAAAAAATTCTGGAAGCTTTCAAAAAAGGGGAACAGGATGATGCTTCTTTCTGGATTCCTTTTAAAGATCAGTTTGTACTGATTCAGTATTTTGCAGTACGTGACCTTAACGCTAATTACATGGGAACCATTGAAGTAACACAGGATGTTAAGGAAATCAGAAACCTTAAAGGGGAAAGACGGTTGCTGAACTGGGAGAAAGAAACCGGGTAACATGTTCTTTTACAGCGGCGATATTACCATTCGAATCAAACGGTTAGACATTTTCTCTTTTTCATAATTTTGTAAAAAAATATGGCGATGATCCAATTCTCTTCTTATAACCAAACTTTTGATCAACTGGCTGAACGTGTGCACCGGTTAAAGGAAAACGGTGCCATTATGCCGGCAGTATTAAAACAAATCCTGGGCTGCATTGATCTGACAACCCTTGGCGGCGATGATACGAAAGAAAAAGTGGAAAATTTGTGTCAACAGGGCAAATCCTATTTTGACGGGGAAAAAGGCATTCCCAATGTTGCAGCCATTTGTGTTTATCCTGTTTTTTCCGGAACAGCACATCACATTTTAAAAGGAACAGACATTAAAACCGCCTGTGTTGCAGGGGCCTTCCCCAGCGGACAATCACCTCTTCCCATACGAATTGACGAAGTAAAATATGCCCTTGACCATGGTGCGGATGAGATTGATATGGTGATTTCCAGGGGAAGGCTTATCGAAGGGGACGATGGCTTTGTTTCGGATGAAGTCAAGCTGATTAAGCGGGCCTGCGGCGGAGCCCATCTGAAAGTGATTCTCGAAACCGGCGAATTGAAATCGGTTGAACTGATCAGGAAAGCCAGTGAACTGGCTATCAATGCAGGTGCTGATTTTATTAAAACCTCCACAGGAAAAATTCAGCCTGCCGCTACTCCCGAAGCTTTTTTGATCATGCTGGATACCATCAGGGAATATTACGACAACACCGGAAAAATGATCGGAATCAAACCTGCAGGGGGCATCTCCGAACCACAGGACGCTTTTCTTTATTATTCGCTGGTTAAATCGGTACTTGGTGAACATTGGCTCAATGCCGAATATTTCAGGATTGGTGCCAGTCGTCTGGCCAATAAAGTCTATAAGGCGATCCCGGGTCATGATTAATCAAAATCCATTACCCTGAAAATTTTATTTTTGCAACCTGAACGGAAAGGAGAAAAATGAAAAAAATTACACTACTTGTTGTGTTCCTTTTTTATCTGGTTCTGGTATATGCCCAGACCCCCCTGACGGAAGCTGTTAATTTTCATGTGAAAACCATTGATGGCGAGACCATCTGGTTATTCCCTTTGCTGGATGATGAAAACAAAATTGTGGTTATCGATTTTTTCTCAACCACATGCGGTTCATGTCAGGAATATGCTCCTGATTTCCAGGCGGTGTACGATGATTTTGGCGAAAACCAGGGTAATGTTTATTTTCTGGGTTTGAATTGGGGAGATGATAACGAAGGGGTAAGGGAATTCGATTCCATTTATGGGCTCACCTATCCTACCGTTAGCGGAACACAGGGAGGGGGCAACATCGTGTTCAACAATTACCAGATCGCTTCTTATCCTACGGTCATCCTCATTACGCCCGACCATCAGATTGTGGAACAATACATCTGGCCGCCTTCCGTGCAAAACATCACCGATGCTATCATTGCAGCAGGTGGTGAATATGTCGGCATAGCAAAACATAACAAGTGGGCCGGGGATATCAGGGTTTATCCCAATCCCGCAACTGAAAAAGTATCGGTCAGTTTTACCCTGGAAAAATCGTTGCCGGTTACTTATCAGGTTTTCAACCTGGTTGGCAGAAACATTAGATCTTCCGGGGAGGAAATTTTTAACCGGGGATTAAACAAAATTGATATTCCTGTTCAACAATTAAAAAATGGCACTTATTTTGTTAGGATTACAACCATGGGGCAGCTTTTGTTAACCGCCCCTTTTGTTGTTCAATAGTTTGCAATGATCTTTTCTTATGAAGACAAAAACCTTATTTCTCTTTCTGTTTGCAGCGTTTATCCTGTTTACCGGTTCCTGTAATACTGATTTTCCCGACAACGGAACTCCCGGAAACGGCGGTACTGTGGACAGAAGGCTTAAATTCCTCGGCACATGGAATGTAAGCGACCAGCCTGCACGTTTAAATTATGTCGTTACCATTGAAAAGCACCCGCTGTATGAGGATAAAGTTAACCTGAAGAATTTTGCCGATCTGGGAGGCCGCGCCGTTGGACTGGTCGTTGGTAATACTATTGTTGTTGACGAGCAGGTCATCGTCGGGGATTATAAAGTGGAAGGTACCGGTTCATACATCAACGCCAGTAAAATGAACTTTGACTTCTTTATTGATGACGGAATTGACAAGGTGCTGAGAAAGGCGGTTTTTACAAAATAAACCTGATTTCTGAAATCTATCGTAAAGCCATCTTCACCAATTTAATCACCAGCCTTGATGGAGTTAAGAACCTGATCCGGTCATAGTCCTTGTTACTTTTCAGGATACGGTTGGCCAGGAAGCCGGAAACCACATCCACATCTTCGGCCAGCACATCATACACTTTTTTAAATTTTTTTGATTCTTCAGGCGAAATACTGCCGATTTCTATGGATTGCCGGAGGAAACCGGTACGTACCATGCCGGGATTTAGAATTCCCGTTTGCAGAACGCTGCCTTTTATTTCTTTGGCAAAGGATTTGGTAAAATAACTGACAGCGCATTTGGTGGTGCCGTAAAGTGTGAGTTTGTTCATTGTCCTGCCGTTGCTGCCAAATCCTGCCATGTTGAATATTTTTCCAAAGCCCTGGGCGGTCATGAAACCGGCTGCCGTTTTCGTCCCCAGCATCAGGCCGAAGATATTGGTTTCGGTTACTTTCTTCAGGTCATGGTCATTCAGGTCCAAAAACAGTTTATGGGGTTGTGGTATCCCGGCATTGTTGATCCAGATGTCAATTTTTCCAAAAGCCGATGTCGCTTCCCGGATGATTTTTTGATGAGTGGCCTTGTCAGTAATATTTCCTGCAACGCCCACTACACCAACATCTATTTGTTTAAGTTTGTTGACGGCTTGTTCCACATTTTCTTTTAACCGACCGTTGATGACTACCTGATGTCCGCGTTTTAAGAACTCAACGGTTAGTTCCCGGCCGATACCCCGTGTGCTGCCTGTAATGACAATTGTTTTGTTTTTCATGAAATGGATTTAGTTCAATCCCGCAAGTGCGGAACTTCAATCTGGGTGGCTACGCACCGATTGAAGGCTATTTATTGTGCAAAGCTTTTATTATTCTGATCTATATAGTAGTAAATAGGATTTCCCAGTGATCATTGCTTGATATTGACTATTCTCACTTCTCAATTGAATTGTCAAGTCAATTTCATTGTCAGGCAAATCATTGAATATATTTTTTGAAATGAGTTTTGTAGGACTGGTATTATTGGTAGATACTGTACTATTGTTTATTACAGAATTACCACTTGAATTATACAGATCAGCAGAAGCCAAAGATACATTATTCGCTGTTAAAAGATTTGTGACAAATACTATTGAGTCAACTCCTGGCCAATAATTCTTATTGAATTTTTCAAGTACACCTATGTAAAAACCACTTGATGCCCCTGCATTTCCGTATGTATTTGTTCCTAAAATTGTAAGTATAGAAAGCCGTATTTGAATATCACTATCGCCATTTAATCCATTACATACATACACTGAACTTTGAATTTCATTTTCGCCCAAAACATTATCCGAATTTAAATCAGTACCACTATTAATAATATAACCTCCATTTGGACAATTTTCACCTTCAGCTTCTGGTAGAATTTCAACTAAAGAATTTAAGCCATCGTCACCGGCCAAACCATTACAGAGATACTCTTCATTCTGTATCTCACCAGGATCAAGAATATTATTTTCATTTACATCAAGTCCTACAACTACTTTATATCCTCCATTTGTGCAATTCTCTCCTGCTGGTTCGGGTATTAGGTCAACTAACGAATTCTTACCATTAGTCCCATCCTTACTACAGCCGAGTAAAATGATTAATCCTATTAAAAAAATTGAGTTTGAAATCTTCATATTTGTTTTTTTTAATTTTACTTAACGGATGGCAATATGAAAAGTTGGGCATTTTATTGTTCCGACTTTTCAATTTACCACACTGTATATTTAAGGTTAATTCGTTTATTTTTACCACTTTCCGCCCAATTTTTTACATTGCGTGTTAGGCTTTCGTGCTTTTTTATTCATCAAGTCTGATCGAAACTTCTAAATGTCCACCAAGTCCTTCATTTATGATCCGTTGTAAGGTTGAAAATCTGATGTCTTTTAAATTTCTCTCAAGTCTTGAAATGTAAGATTTATTAGTTCCGGCCAAATCGGCAAGTTGTTCTTGTGTTAGTCCTTTTTTCTCTCTTGCTTGTTGAATCAGGACGCCAAGTTTGAATGCATCGTAATCATGTTCAAACTGCTCTCGGTTTTCAGTACCTTTTTTACCAATCTTTTCATCAATAAATTGGTCAAGACTTTTTAAATTTTTATTCTTTGCTGTCATAATATTCCATTTTAATTTTTTCTGCTCTTTCAATCTGTTGCTTAGGAGTTTTCTGGCTTTTCTTTTGAAATCCATGTCCGATAACAACAAGGTTGTCTATGTCGAAGAAGCAAAATATTCTAAAAATATTTTTCCCAACTTGAACTCTTATTTCATATAATCCCGATGTATTTCTAAGGTGTTTTAGATAAATCTCAGGAATATTGTCTATTTCTTCAATTATTCTCAATGTCCAAAGTATTTTTCTTTGAACTTTCAAATCTTGTTTGTCATAGAATTTTTCGAAGTAATCTTTGAAGAAATAAAGTTCACGTCTTTTATTCATATTGCAAAGATACAAAAAGTTGTCTAATTGAACAACTTATTTGAATTGTGTTTTGTTTTTTCCCAGCCTGAAGCCTAACGGATGGCAATATGAAAAGTTGGGATTTTATTGTTCCGACTTTTCAATTTACCACACTGTATATTTAAGGTTAATTCGTTTATTTTTACCACTTTCCGCCCAATTTTTTATATTGCGTGTACACCGTTTCTACTTTTCTTCACGTTTCAATTAGGTCTAAAATCAATTTTGACAGGATTTTTACATCACTGTTTATTGTCCCTTGTATATATTGGTCGTAAACGTTTTTGATGTCAGCTGGGTTCAAATTTAATGTCAAACCTTTTTCCAATGCTAATAATCTTAAAAATTCTCTTTGTGCTCTCCCGTTTCCTTCTCTGAATGGATGCAGATAATTTACATTATCCAAAATTTCAGCTAATTTCTCTGCGATTTTCTGTTTATCTCCTTTTGATATGTTTTTGTAATCAGAAATTAATGTGTTGATGAAACGAAAAGCATTGTCAAAATGTGACGTTGGAAAAAATTGTTTACCCGCTTTACTTATCTCAACTTTTCGCCTTTTCCCGGCCCAGGAATAAACATCTTGAAATAAGTGTCTATGAATACTCAAAAGACTATCTGCACCTTTAATTTTGATGGGTTTTTCATAAAGTTCCTGAATACGTTTTGCAAAAGCTACACTTTCAAAAAAGAGTAATACATCCGGGTCGGATATGTCTGCTAAATTTCGGAGGACTCCGGTTTCAGGGTCTGTATAAATATAATCAAGGTCAATGTATTTGTATGAATCAGACATACGCTTTGTCCTTAGCCAATGTTATCAATTCTTGCAACGTGATTTCTCCAATAACATAATTTCTAATTATCTCAACACCTTTAGGAGTTGGTTGAAAACCTTCGAACATATTACTTCCGATTGCATTTGCGGTACTTTCCAAAATTTCCAAATTGGAAAATTTCACCCCCATAATAGTCAGATTGTTACGGTCTATTTCTATCGTATTAAACATATTCTATCCGATTCAATTAATCATTACAAATTTAATCATTTTCTGCCAATTTTCTACTTGTATGCAGTGTATTGTTCAAATGGCGTTCAACTACTG
>Ga0114931_10011858_pt1 | contig 10252 bp, 9 predicted proteins | sample 2SBtaG_FD_89579 | JGI IMG/M metagenome (GOLD analysis project Ga0114931, IMG submission 89579) | Deep subsurface microbial communities from Kolumbo volcano to uncover new lineages of life (NeLLi) - 2SBTROV14_V59a metaG | ecosystem: Environmental > Aquatic > Marine > Volcanic | place: Kolumbo... | reverse complement strand
GTTGTGCGCTTCTTCGCTGCGCGCCTCTTGGTTGTGCGCTTCTTCGCCGTGCGCTTCTTCGCTGGCCGCCTCTTTGCGGCCTTCTTTGTTCGTCTCTTTGCAGTCGCCATTTCGACCTCCTCCAAGGTGGGTCAATATTGCAGGTGCACGTACCGTATTGTCACGTCACTTCACGTGTCAAGCGGAACCGCATATGAATTATACATAACTTTGCTCTATTTGAGCGAAAAGTTTTGCAACGTCGGCTTTCAACACTTTGTAATCGTTGATAAACGTATGTTTATCAGACTACATTGAAAAGCTGAAGAATGTTCGTACAAGCGCGGTGTCATAGGCGATCCGGAGTCGGATAGGGAGATCGGGTTGCCCACGCGAGGCGCCTCCGCGTCGCGTTGACCCACACGTCTCCTAGGAGTAGTTTTGACCCCAGCTGGGGAGCTACCCGGCTACACCGAAAGGGCGGGATCGCGCGAAGTGCGAGGCTGAAGCCGCAAATCAACACTACGCAGCGCTCGTTCGACCTGACGCCTGCCAATCAGGCGTAAGGGAACGTTTTTGGCAAGATAAGGAGTCCCGATGCAAGCGGGAACATACGAATTCAAGGTTGGCGACAAGGCCATCTATCCCAAGCAAGGCGTGACCGAGGTCGTTTCGATCGAAGAGCGCAAAATCGGCACGGCGACGATGGAATTCTACGTCCTGAAGCCGCTGGATGCGAAGAACAACGACCGGATCCGAGTCGCAGTCGCGCAGGCCAAGAAGGTAGGGCTCAGGCCCCCGATCTCCGAAACCGACATCAAGGAGATTTTCGCCCTACTCGAAGAGCAGCCCGTTGTTTTTGACAATCAGACTTGGAACCGACGATATCGCGGTTTCATGGACAAAATTAAGACCGGTTCGGTTTTTGACGTAGCAGAGGTCATGCGCGACCTCTATCGACTACAGGTCGACAAGTCTCTGTCGTTCGGCGAAAAGAAAATGCTGGAGACCGCGCGTAATTTGGTCGTCAAGGAGATCGCCGTAGCGCGGTCCAAGACCGAAGAGAGCACGCAGGCCGAAATCGAGCAGATCTTCGAGAAGAACTAACGCTTCCGTGGCGAAAAATACACTTCTGATCAACGTCGACATCGGAGAGACGCGCGTTGGCCTCATTGCAGACGGCGTCCTGCGCGAGCTCTACGTCGAACGCCGGCATCATCGCTCTCCCGTTGGCAACATCTACCTGGGCCGGGTGACGCGTGTCCTGCCCGGCATGCAGGCTGCGTTCATCGACATCGGCCTCGACCGCGCTGCCTTTCTTCACGTGGAGGATCTCCAAGCGGAGCCCGCCGCGGACGAAGCCGGCGAAGGAAGCGAGAAGCGAAGCGCCTCCAAGGGGCGACGGAACCGAGTCTCAAGGAAGACTCCGATTCGGGACCTTCTCAATGAAGGGCAGCAGCTCATGGTGCAGGTCTCGAAAGGCCCGATTGGCGCCAAGGGCGCGCGTGTTACGAGCCACGTTGCACTGCCGGGCCGCTACGTCGTGTTCATGCCGACGGTCGACCACGTGGGAGTTTCCAAGCGGATCGGCAACGACCGTGAGCGCCGGCGACTCAAAGAGGCCATCGAGTCGGTGAAACCCCCACATGGGGGCGTGGTCGTACGAACGCTCGCGCAGGGGCTCACCAAGAAAAAGCTCAAGGCTGACATCGGCTACCTCGTGCAGCTCTGGGAGCAGACGCAGGTGGCGCGGGACGCGGTCAAGAGGGGCCCCGCCCTGATACACGAGGAGCCAGACCTCATCATTCAGTCTGCGCGGGATCTTTTCACAGAAGACGTTAGCGAGATCATCATCGACGATCGCGATGAATACCAACGCCTCAAGGAATTTTTGACGCTCTTTCTTCCAGAACGGGCCGACGACGTGCGCCTCTATGACGACTACGAACCGTTGTTCGACGAGTACGGCATCGAAGAAGAAATCACACGCGCGCTGTCGCGCCGGGTGCAGCTTCCGTCAGGCGGCCACATCGTGATTGACCAAGCCGAAGCGTTGACAGCAATCGACGTCAATACCGGTAGGTTCACGGGCAAGGGGCGTGACGTCGAGCAGACGATCTTGCAAACCAACCTCGAGGCGGTGCGTGAGATCACGTATCAACTCTTGTTCCGGAACATCGGCGGCCTGATCGTGCTCGACTTCATCGACATGGAACGGCATGCCCATCGGGAGAAGGTCTTCAAGGCACTGCTCGCAGCCCTCAAGAAAGACAAATCGAGGACGACCGCGATTCGAATTAGCGAGTTGGGCCTGGTCGAGATGACTCGCAAGCGCACTCGGCAGTCCTTGGGGCGCACGCTGTATGAACCGTGCTTCTTCTGCGACGGCACTGGGCTTCTCCAGTCCAAGGAAACCGTGTGCCATGAGATCTTCCGACAAATGCGGCGCGAGCGAGACGCCCTCCCCGGCTACAAGATCATCATCAGCGCCCATCCCGCTGTTTGCGACATGCTGGAACGCGAAGAAAAGGCAGCGCTCGAAGAAGCGGCTCGGCGTTTTCAAAGGCGCATCGAATTAAACCCACGAAACGACTATCATCTGGAGCAGTTCGACCTGACGGGAGACTGACGTTTCGATGGGCAACGACGAAGGTCACCGCATCGAGAAGCGGGTGACGATCAACAAGGAGTTCGAATCGTTCGATGCGTTCGTTCACGAGTACGTAACGAACGTGTCGCGCTCCGGAGTGTTCATCCGATCGAAGGATCCCCTGCCGGTCGGTACGGAGATCAACCTCACGTTCACCGTGATCATGGACGACCTCGAGACGATCGAAGGCAGCGGCCAAGTGGTCCGCGTGGAGCACGATCCTCCCGGAATGGGCGTCGCATTTACGAAGCTCACGAGGTACTCGGAAGATTTACTCGCGAGGCTGCTCACAGTGCACGGTGCCACCAGCCCGTGAAACGCAGCACTCTAATCGCTGGTTAGGTAACCTTTTTCGAGGAGCGCCACGACGAGCTCTGCGAGCTCTGGGTCCGGTTTGCCACCGTGGTTCATCATCTCTACGAGCGTGTCGTGGTTGAGCGCGAGCTGAATCACGTCGAGCTCCTCGGGGGAGGCATCGCGAAGCGGCTTGTCCAGAGGCGAGGCCACGGAGATCTTCGATCGCAGGGAAGGCAGCGCGTCTCCCAGGCGCATCATCTCATCGAGCTGGCGCATGCCCTCCATGAGGAGGCCTTCGATGCTACCCCGAATTTCGGTTGGGAAGGTGCGCTCCACCTTGGGGAGCAAATCGAACGTGCCCTTGTCCCAGACGAGAATGCGATAGAATGCCTTCTTGGGCGGCACGGACTCATCGCCGTTGACGACCGCGAACTGCACCATGCCATCTTCGAGGTAGAGCGACCCCACGTCGGTCTCGGTCGTGATCTGTAAGACGCCCGTTTTCTTGGAAGCGGAAAATAGCTGAAGTAGATAGGGCAGCGGCACCTCGGCGATGGAACCGGTCATGGTGCTGACCGCCGAAGGACGCGCGCTCGATGACGCCGCGTCCATCTGGGCCTTGGCGTCCTGCACCGAAGCGGACCCATCGGAAGCCACCACTTTGATGATGCTCGTGCCAATCAGGATGCGATCGCCCTCGGCCAACTTGGTCCGGGTGATCTTCTCGCCATTGACGAAGCTCCCGTTGGTTGAGCCGAGGTCTTCCAAGAAAATGTCCCCACTTTCGGCGGAAATCTTTGCGTGGCGGCGCGAAACCATGTCCTCCACGAGCACCATGTCGAGCTCGCTCGAGCGCCCAATGACAATCTCACCCTCCTCAGGAAGAGGGAATTCCCCTCCCTGATACTTGCCAGAGATGAAACGCAGCGCCAACGGCAACGTTAGACCTTCGATGACCAACTCCCCTTGTTCCGACCCCATTATAGCGAGCTCACCGCCCCGAATCAGAGTTAAGGCTAGGAGCTGGCCATGCAAGCGGTCAAGCCTTTGACTTCAGAAGGAGGGTGAACAGGCGCTTATGGGTTGCGGAGGGGGGCATGCTAGAAGGTCGAGGATGGCCCGCGCAGCGGCTGCAATCGCTTGCTTGCTCGGTCTTTTCGGGGCGATTGAGGCCGCGGCCCAAACCAAAGACCTGTCCAGACCCTGGCGGACGGTCCGTAGCGAGCACTTCGAAGTCAACTATCCTGAACCCCTGGCTCTGGTGGCCCGGCGGGTCCTGGCGGTCGCCGAAGGAGCCAATGCCAAGCTAGCGCCGCTCCTCGGGCATCAGGCCAAAAAGCGCGTCCAGATCATCCTGACGGACGAAACGGACGCCGCCAATGGCAACGCCACAGCCCTGCACTACAACACGATTCGGCTCTTCGTAAGCGCGCCGGCTGATCTCTCCGTGCTTGGCGACTTCGATGACTGGCTCACGGTGCTCATCACACACGAGCACACCCATATCGTGCACCTCGATAATATCGGCGGCCTGCCTGCGGTCATCAACGAGATCCTCGGAAAGGTATGGGCTCCCAACGAGCTCCAGCCGCGATGGATCCTCGAGGGGTTCGCGACCTATATGGAATCCGCTGAGACGGCGGGGGGTCGGCTCCGATCCACACAGTTCGAAATGTACATGCGGATGGCCGTTCTCGAAGACAATGTCCTTCACTTCGATACCCTCAACAACCGAACGGACTACTGGCCGCACGGCGACATCTGGTACCTGTACGGCTCTCGCTTCATCCACTGGCTCGTGGAGCGATACGGCGAAGGGCTCCTCGCAGAGATGGCGAAATGGTACGGGCACCGGGCCATTCCGTTCAGCGTCAACCGCATGAGCAAGCGGCTCACCGGCAAGACCTTCGGGGAGCTCTACGAGCTGTGGATCGAAGACATGCGCCATCATTATGGCGAGGTGCAAGCGGCGGTCCGAGCGCAGGGTGTGACCAGGGCCCGCCGCCTCACATTCCACGGCGAAACCGTGCGCGGGTTGCGCTTCGCCGATGACCACCGACTGCTGTACTACGCGCGGGACGGTCAGAGTGACCCGCAAATCCGGCAGCTCGACCTAGCGGATGACAATGCCGTTGAGCGCATCGTGCGTAGTGCCGGCGAGAGCTATCCCGCGCTCGCCCCCAATGGCGACATCTATTTCGAGTCCGTCGATTCATACAAGGGGAATATCTACAGATACTACGACCTCTTCCGATTCGACCCGCGTGGACAGTGGAAACGCAAACGCCTCACGTGGGGTCTTCGCGCGCGGTATCCCGATGTCTCGCCGGACAGCCGTACGATCACCTACGTCCGCAATGAGGCCAGCACCCAGAGCTTGTGGATCGCGAGCCTCGACGACATCGCAGGAACCCAGGAGATCCTGGTCGAGAGCAAGCGCTTTGAACAAGTGTATACGCCTCGCTTCTCGCCAGACGGAACGAAAGTGGCCTACAGCGCCTGGCGGAAAGGCGGCTACCGCGACATCCAAGTGATCGACCTCGGGACCCGTGAAATCACGCATGTGACGCACGATCGCGCCATGGATACCGGGCCGGCCTGGTCCCCAGACGGCAAGTTGCTCTACTTCTCGAGTGACCGAACCGGCATCGCCAACATCTACGCGTGGGCGCCTGCGACCGGACAAATCACACGGATCACCAACGTCGTCTCGGGCGCGTATACGCCGGCGCCTTCTCCGGACGGGGCGCGGCTTGCATACATCGGCTACACGAGTCGCGGGTTCGATGTCTACTTGCTCGACCTCGACCCCCACACCGGCCGGCCAGCTTCGCCATACGTGGATCACCGTCCACCACCCAGTGATGCCGACGCCCTGGCCGCAAACCTGTCGACCCGCTACGTCGCCGCGCGAACGCTGTACCCTCGCTTTTGGGGCATCGATTTCAATCAGGACGCATTCGGCCGCGAACTAGGGATCTTCACACGGGGCGAGGACGCAGCCCGGTTCCACGTCCTGTATGCACGCCTTGGCATCAGCCTCACCGAAGGCTACGTCAACGCGGACCTGCGCTACACCCTGCGACGCTTGCCTCCGGATCTGTCGGCTTCGTTCTTTCGGCACGTAACCCCTCGCAGTGGGTTCATCGTAAACGGACAGCGGCAGCCTTATGTGGAGGACGCCTATGGAAGCCGGCTTACGGTTGCTTATGCGGTGCCACGCTCCTTTCACTCGAACCGAATCAGCGCAAGCTACGGACTCACTTGGACGCGTTCGCTTTCGAGCTTCGATGGCAAGCTCGACCCCAACTTTCCACCGCCGATCCTCCCTTCGACGGGTCTCAATGCGGATATTGGGCTGTCCTGGACCTATAACGATGCGCGCCGCCATCTATACGACTATACGCCGTCGGAGGGACGCAGCTTCGGCGTGTCGACATCCTTTGCACACCCGGCGATCGGAAGTCGCTTCAAGAGCATTCGGGCATCCTGGTTCATTCGTCGGTTCATCGAAATGCCCTGGGCGCAACACCACGTCCTTGCGCTTCGCTACGGTGGAGGAGCCGGCGAGGACAGCCGAGGCGAGCGGGGCATGTTCTCCTTGGGAGGGTTCCCGAGCACGTCACTGATCCAGCAGATCCTCGACTCCCAGCAGCTCGGGGGCGTTGCCTTGCGTGGTTATCCGGCGTTTTCCATCGTGGGAGATCGGTTTCAGCTATTGCAAACCGAGTATCGGTTCCCATTGACGCGCGTGTTGCGCGGCCCAGGAACGGTGCCTCTTTTCTTCGATCGCTTATATGGGCTGGTGTTTTTCGACTACGGGAATGCGTACTTTGGAGCGCTCGACCTCAACCGCTTCCGCAAGGGCACCGGGGCCGAAATCCTCATGAACTTCACATTGGGATACGTGCAGCCATACTCGCTCCGTGTGGGCTTTGCGTATGGTTTCGACGAAGGCGGCGGCGCACAGGTCTACGTGAATTTTGGCGCTCCGTTCTAGAGCCTATCTCCAGAGGCGATTCAAACCTCGAGGATGTCGGTCTCTTTCTTGCCGACGATTTCATCGACCTTCTGGGTGCCGACCTTGACAATCTCTGCAAGCTCTTTGCGAGCACGGTCCGCGGTGTCTTCGCCGACCTCACCTTCTTTTTGGAGGCTGTCGATCATGTCTTTCGCGTCATGTCGTGCCTTGCGAATCGCAACCTTGCAGTCCTCGCCCGACTTGCGAGCCACTTTGACCAAATCCTTGCGGCGTTCCTCGGTGAGGGGAGGCATCGGGATCCGAATGATCTCGCCGTCGTTGGAGGGATTGAGGCCGAGCTGCGCCTCCATGATCGCCTTTTCAATGGCCTGCATCTGGGTACGGTCAAAAGGCTTGAGGATGATCATGCGCGCCTCGGGCACCGAAATCGAGGCAAGCTGCTTCAGCGGAGTGGGGGAACCGTAGTAGTCGATCCGAACGCCGTCGAGGATGCCAGGGTTGGCACGACCGGCGCGAATCTTGGCAAGGTCACGTTTGAGCGACTCGTGCGCCTTGCCAATCGCTGCACTCAGCTCTTCCAGTGTTTCAGCAAGCATCGGTTTCCTCGCTTGGAGTGGAGATCAACCCTCCGCGGTCACTAGGCTACCGACGTCTTCGCCCATGACAACCCGTTTAATGTTGCCCGGCTCGGTTAGCTTGAATACCCGAATGGGCAGATCATTGTCGCGATACAGGGCCACCGCCGTAGCGTCCATGACCCCAACCCGTTCCATGAGGAACCGATCGTAGCTGATGCGCCGGACCATCTTGGCGTCATCGTGATGGGTCGGATCCTTGTCATAAATGCCTTTGACCTTGGTTGCCTTGCAGAGCGCGTCGGCGCGGATCTCCATCGCGCGCAGCGCTGCCGCCGTATCGGTCGAGAAGTACGGGTTGCCCGTGCCTGCAACAAAGATCACCACCCGGCCCTTCTCCAGGTGCCGCACAGCACGGCGCCGGATGTAGGGCTCGCAGACGGCCTTGATTTCGAGCGCGCTCATCAGACGCGTGTCGACCCCCGCCTTCTCGAGCCCATCCTGAAGCGCGATACCGTTGACGACAGTCGCCAACATGCCCATGTGGTCGGCCGCAGTGCGGTCCATGCCGGTGGCGCTTCCCTTGAGGCCGCGAAAGATATTGCCACCACCGATGACGATGCCCATCTGACATCCGCTTGCGTGAACCTCAGCCAGTTCCTCGCTGATCGCTTTCACGGTCTCGGGCTCGATGCTCTTGCCAGTGGGTCCACCGGAGAGCACCTCGCCCGAAAGCTTGAGTAGTACCCGCGTGAGCTTGGCCCCGTTTGTCATGACTCAAGAGCCTTTTAGCGCCTCAGTCACCTCTGCCGCCAGGTCGGATTTCTTTTTCTCGATCCCTTCGCCAAGCTCGTAGCGGGTGAAGCGCCGAATGCTGATTTTCTCGCCGATCTTCGCGCTGAGCTCCTCCATGCGCTGACGAACGGTCTTTTCGTCGCCCATGATGGACGGTTGGTCGAGCAGGCACGACTCCTTCTTCCATTTGGCAAGCTTGCCTTCGATGATCTTCTCGATGGCCGCAGCCGGCTTTTCCTTGCCGGTGGCCTTGGCTTCCTCGTCCAGCTGACCGCGAAAGATCGCCGTGCGGGCAAGAAGCTCGTTTTCAGGGATGTCTTGTTCGCTCACGAAGAGCGGCGCCTCGGCCGCCACCTGCATGGCTGTCTCCTCGACGAACTGCCGGAAGTCCTCGCCACGCGCTACGAAGTCGGTCTGACAGTTGACCTCGATGAGGACACCCACCCGGCCCGCGCCATGGATGTACGCGTGGACCAGACCATCGCCTGCAATGGCGCCTGCCTTTTTGGCGACCTTGCTGAGGCCCTTTTTCTGAATGATCTCGATGGCCTTATCCTCGTCGCCCGCGCTTTCACGGAGCGCGTCGCGACACGCCATCATGCCGGCGCCAGTGCGGTCGCGAAGTGACTTGACCATGGATGCGGTGACCTCGGACATCATTCGTTTCCTTTGGGTGGTGCGGACGCGGCGCCACGCTTACGCGCGAACTCGATCTGCACTCCATCGCCAGAAGTCGTGTCCGGCGCCTGGCCGCCTTCGTGCTGCAGAAAGTCGCGACGCTGTTGGCTACCCTCGATACACGCGTCCGCGATACGCGAGGTGATCAGCTTGATCGAACGAATCGCGTCATCGTTTCCGGGAATTACGAGGTCGATGAGGTCGGGGTCACAGTTCGTGTCAGTGAGCGCGACGATTGGGATGTGGAGCTTGCGCGCTTCGTTGACAGCAATGTGCTCGTTGTGTGGGTCGATGACGAAGATGGCTGACGGGAGGCCGTTCATCATCTTGATACCGCCGAGATACTTCTCGAGCTTTTCGCCCTCGCGACGAATCGACAGCGCTTCCTTTTTGCGAAGGGAGTTGATGGTGCCGTCCTCGATCTGCTGCTCGATGGCGCGAAGCCGATCGATGCCGCTCTTCATCGTGCGGAAATTGGTCAGCGTCCCGCCGAGCCAACGGCCCGTAACGTAGAACTGACCTGCGCGGACGGCTTCGTCATGAACGATCTCCTCCGCTTGGCGCTTGGTTCCAACGAAGAGCACGTGACCGCCGCGCGCAACCGCCTCGACGACAAACGCGTAGGCGCGCTTGAAGAGCTCCGCTGTCTGGTCGAGATCGATGATGTGAATCCCATTGCGAGCGCCGTAGATGTAGGGGCGCATCCGAGGATTCCAGCGCTTGGTCTGATGACCGAAGTGCACGCCGGCATCGATGAGGGGCCGGAGGCCGATCGGTAGGTCACCCGACGCGACGTCCGGGCTCCCCAGGGCCGCCAGCGCGGGCGCTTCCTGGGTCTCGTGGGTAGTTTCGGGCATTGCTCGTTTCTCCTTTCGGTTGCGCTGCCATCTCCCCAGACGAACAACCCCGAAAGGGCACCGGAACGTCTGATCGAGCCGAGAGATGTGTGTGATTTCGGGGGCCAAGGCCTCCGGCTCCGTGTGAAGCGGCGCAGCTATACCAGGGGGGCGCTGGGGGTGCCAGCCGAGGCAGCGGCAGTGTCAGCGGCAGTGTCAGCGTCAGTGCCAGCGTCAGTGCCAGCGTCAGCGGCAGTGTCAGCGTCAGTGTCAGTGTCAGTGCCAGCGTCAGCGTCAGCGTCAGCGTCAGTGTCAGTGCCAGCGTCAGCGTCAGCGTCAGCGTCAGTGTCAGTGTCAGTGCCAGCGTCAGTGCCAGCGTCAGGGTCAGTGCCAGCGCCAGCGTCAGCGTCAGTGCCAGCGTCAGGGTCGGTATGAGTGCCAGTGCTGGCGTATTATTTCT
>Ga0114931_10011857_pt1 | contig 10253 bp, 5 predicted proteins | sample 2SBtaG_FD_89579 | JGI IMG/M metagenome (GOLD analysis project Ga0114931, IMG submission 89579) | Deep subsurface microbial communities from Kolumbo volcano to uncover new lineages of life (NeLLi) - 2SBTROV14_V59a metaG | ecosystem: Environmental > Aquatic > Marine > Volcanic | place: Kolumbo... | reverse complement strand
TTCAAGTAAAAATGCACTGGAGAGGTACCGAAGCGGTCATACCGGCACCGACTCGAAATCGGTTGGGGGCGTTAGCCCCACAAGGGTTCGAATCCCTTCCTCTCCGCCATGTAACACCAACACTCCAAGTAGCTCAGTTACTTGGTTTTTTTGTATCTGCCAGCCGGAATGTGGTGTTACATTCTGGTGATACATCAGGGTAGCAACCGCAGCATTTTTCAATTCATTTGGAGATGCTGTTATGCCTTATCTGATCAATCGCAACGGAACCTTCTGGTTCCAGATTCGTGTTCCCAAAGTGCTTGCGCCACGTTACGGCACCCATATCCGTCAGAACCTCTCGCTCACCGAACGCTCGATCGCGCAAGCGATGGCTTACCGACTTGCGAGTCATTGGCTGACACGTTTTGCCTGTGACAAAGAGACGATCAAAGACCAGGGGTCGTCTTCGGTTTTGCTCCAGTATCCGCGGATAGGGATGGATGAGTTCGTACCTGAACCGCCTACCAGTCCGCCTCATAACGCCGAGACTTCGGCATCCCAAAACAGGTCACGCAATGCTTTGGGTATCAAGGATTCGTTTGACGATTTGCTGGTCTATTGGCGCAAACTTCACCCGGATTGCAGTCCGAGCACCTACAAAGAGGCCACCAACGCCATCAGGGACTTCAAGCGTTTCATCCGCAAACGGCCTTCAAAATTGCAACGCACCGATGTGGCTGCGTACCGTGACAAACTGATTGTTAAACGCTTGGCACGATCTACGGTCGCAAAGAGAATCAGTTTTATCGCCACACTTTTGCAGACAGCATATGATGCCGGTGCTTTGCCGCAGAACGTCGCCAGGGGATTACGTATTCCCAAAGGCAAAGTTGAGACAGTCCGCCGCCGCGCGTTCACACCGGCGGAACTCGAAAAGATCTTCCAGTCCCCCATCTACCAGAAAGATAGACGTTTCCGTGCCAGTGGTGGCGAAGCAGCAGTCTGGTTGCCGGTGATGGCGCTAGCGACTGGCGCACGTCTCGAAGAACTGAGTCAGCTGAAGGTGACAAATATCATCCTTGATAAAGATCATGGGCCGATGATTCGTATCAGCGACGAAGGTGAAGGTCAGCGTGTCAAGACGACCAGTTCCCGCCGCACCATCCCGGTCCACCCTGAACTCGTTAAGGCTGGACTGCTGGTGTACTGGGAGGATGTCAGCGAGGCCCGGCAGGAATGGCTTTTCCCTGACCTGGAACCTGACCACGATGGTCGGCGTGGTGGCACCTGGGGCCAGTGGTTCTCCCGCTACCTGCGCAGGCCCGGCGGTTGCAACATCGTTGACCGTAGCGTGGTGTTTCACTCTTTTCGCCATACGTTCAAAACACTTTGCCGCGAAGCTCAACTTCCCGAAGAGGTACACGATGCGTTAACAGGCCACGTGACGGGTTCCGTGGGGCGTGGTTATGGCCATGTGCCCTTATCGACGCTGGTGGAAGCTGTGGGCCGTATTCGTTTTCCTGTTTCCTTTCCTCGGATCCAATCATAAAGGGGGTGCGTCATGCGAACGTCTTCAAAGGAATACCGAAACTGGACCCTCGACGACTGGTGTGAGCACGTCCGTTCTCTCAAGGTGAGCTCGCTCAGCGAGTGGGCTCAGGCTTCACGCAGTTCCTACAGCCATGCCGTTGTTCTGGGATGCCAGCGCGATGTGGCACGTAGCCTCGGATGGCTTCCCAAGCTGGAGCCGGGCGAGATGCTGCGGATGTGTGATGAGGAATTTGCCGAACGCTTCCGCAGCAAGGGCGCAAAGTCCATGACAGACCTGTGGCGCGGCAAGCCGCACTGGTGCGAATTCCTTCGCCGGGAGGGGCGGCTGGAGCGGGTGGCCGCACTCCTCGGGTTTGGCTATGTTCAGGAATGGCATCCGGCTGATGACGTCAGCTACTACGTCGAACGGTGCGAGCGTATTGGTGATTTCACTGCCTGGTGTCAGCTCGACAAAAACGCGTCCGAGGCAGCCCGGAAACATGGCCTTCTCAAGGAGGTGAAAAAACAGGCACCCAAACGGCCGAAGAAGGGGTACCCGACCGCAGGCGGGTTTTGTATCAGTCTGCCGGAACTTGGGCTGGCGCGTTTTCTTGAAGCGAACGATGAGTCGTTCGTGACACCGATGGATTATCCCTTTACGTTTCCCCGGGGACGCCGGCACCGGTGTAAGGCTGATTTCTACTTGACCGGGTTCGGCGCTTACGTGGAGGTCTGGTCAGCTTTTCCGGACGACGATAGTCCCTATTGGGAATCGTATCAGGTCAGGCGTCGTTTCAAGACCGACATGTGCGAAAGGCTGAATCTTCGCCTGCTCCATGTCGAGGGTCAGATCCTGTTCCGCTATGGACCTGAGGCCTATATCGCGCATATCAGAGAGGTGATGGCCGCCGCCGGCCTGAAGCTGGATTCAAGCCTGGACCGGCGGGCGCTCCTCAATCCCAAGTATGCCTCGAAGGTAATTGGCGATGGCGACTGAGCCTGCTTCAAGATCAGTGTCGTCCAGCAGCTCGCCAGGATCGTAGTGCCTGTCATGAATACCTGCGTCTGCATGTCCCAGGTAGCGCCGGCGTACTCGAGGGTCAGTGTCAGCACGGCGCATGACACGGCTTGCCGTGTTACGAGTGCTTTGCAGAACCAGACGCCGGTCGTCAGGGAACAATGCCCTGAGCACACGGTTCAGCCGCTTGCTCGCCGCAGAGCCGCGTTTACCGTACTTGTCGTAGCGCATATCCGGGAAGATGTAGCCGCCGTCCTCGATACGTGTGGCCAGCCAGGTATCAAAGCCCGGGAAGACGCCACGTTGCAGCGGCAGACGACGGGCCGATGCATCATTCTTCAACCGGGTCTTCCCATGCCCGGTTTGACGATGGTCTGCGAACTGGACGAGCCAGCCGTTCTCGGTCGTTTCGAAATCGCCCCCTCTCAGTTGGCAAACTTCTTCCAGGCGGGTAGACAGCAACAGCATCAGTGCAAGCAGCATTTTGTCGTCCTGGCGGAGCAACTCGGATTCGAAAACGACAGCGATGAATTTCCGCAGTTGGTCGTCGGTGAACGGGAGGCGGCTAGCGCAGTGTACAGGTGCCCCGGTGCGTGCCGTCTCGAAGAGAGGTTGGAGGTGTTTTTCCTGGTCGAATGGTTTGATGAGGGATTTCAGAATATCAAGTTTACTCTTAATGGTCGTTGCTACGTTCCCCCGGGTTTTCCACAATTTTTTGAGCGCATCAAGGTCTGTCGAGGTCACTGCCTGTACCGGGCGGCGGTCCAATATAAAACCCAGGTCGGCGGCAATATTGCGATATTTATCGAGCGTTTTTGGATTGACATAGCATTGGCTGGATTCAACTGTCTCTCGCCAATGCTCGGCCAATCGCGGCGCAGGGTCTCCCCAAAGTTCAACCAGAGGCAGCTGTGCTGTGTTATCCGGAAACAGCGAGCTTATTGGAATGTCACCGGAAAGCACGCGCAAACATTCTTTCAAAAACGCTACGCGTGTGCTGATGAAGTCACGAGCAAGCGCATCCATTGCCTCATGGTTTTCATCAAAACGGATGTTCAGCGTGCTTTCGATCATTCGGATGGCTTTATCGAATTCAGTCAAGTTGTGACGGCGCATTTGTTCGACGGCAGTTATCCGTTCCTGTTCCAGTTTATAAATCAAAGCATCCCAGGATTCATCGGATGCATCTCTCAAAGCGTCCATATGCTGTACGAACTGAGCCGATTGTTGCATTTTCCACGTTGCGATAAATCGTCTGGCTATATCAGCATTCATCGCCAGCGAGAGCGTGGTTTTCGATCTCATGCAGTCGGGCCAGGAATTGTCAGTGTGCGCTTTGAACTTGGCAAAGATTGCCTTGTAATGTGCTGCCATCTGGAGCGCGCGTGCGCTGGCTTCTGCTTCGGAGAGGTTCCCGAGGTGTTTTCGGATAGTCGTTCTCCCTCCAAAAAACTCCCGGACATCAACGGGAATCCGCATCTGAAAGATGGAACGATTTCTTGCTCCGTCCGTCGTTACATATCTCGGCATAAACCACTGCTCATGCCCCGGCGCACCACCAGCAGCGAAGGTGGCCGAAGCAGAGGGTTAAAAATTCTGCTGGCTTACCGTGTAGTCAAAAGTGACCAGAAAAGCGGAAGCACCAGCAAATATGTCCAAGGACCTTGGTGGGGAGATAGCTCTCTCAGGCCCATTAAACGCCTGGTGCGGTTAGCAGGACGTGACTCAGAAATAGTGTCCCTGTTTTGGCTTTTCTTAACTCGCATGGTGGGAAGGGGGCGGCAATTTTTAAGTATTCGCTATACGGAGGTAAGGCAGTGAGGAAAAAAACGAGTGATATAGATGATATTCCAAGTGAAATTAAAGAGTTATTGGATGTTTTGGTGGAGATTGCATTGGAGGAGATATCAGCTGCTGAAACTAAAACCAACAAACTTACGGTGAAAATTTATGAAGATCGGAGCTTATGCGAGATATTCGACGGATCGGCAAAAGAAGACATCCGTCGATGATCAGCTGCTGGTTTGCGACGACCTGGCTGTAAATCAACTTGGTGGAGAAGTCCACCCGCGATTCATCTTTGCGGATGAAGCGCGTTCTGGTGGGGTTAAAGACAAATACAATCGTGATGCCTACGAAAGGCTATTAGAGGCAATAGCTAATCGTGACATAGATGCTTTAGTTGTCGATGAGGTATCACGTCTGGGACGTAACCCTGCCCAACATGGTCAATTCGAAGAGCTTGTCGAGGAATCAGGAATACGATTAGTCACAGGGGACGGTGTGGATTCTTCGATAGAGGGTTGGCAACTCTTATATCAACTTCGGGCGATGATCAGTGCGCAGCAACTTAGAAGCACACGCCACTGGACAGGGCGTTCAATGCGGGGTCGACTTGAAAGGGGGTACATGATTGCGCATCCGCCCTTCGGCTACGGTTTTAAGCGGATTTTTGATGCTATCGGCGACAAACTGGGAACGATCTGGACAATTAAAGATGATGAGGCTCCAATCATTCGGGAAATCTTTGAACTCAGCTCTCAGGGAATGCCTTTGGGTGAAATTGCGAAGATGCTAAATGAGCGAGGGGTGCCGACACCAAGGAAATCAAGGAAAAATGGGTGCAGTTACTGGCGGCCGGGATCAATACACCGGATATTACATAACACTATTTACCGTGGGGTGTTTACTTGGCATGGCTCGCACGCGATTGTGTCAAAAGCCAAGAAGCAGAAAAAAGATCCTGGAACACTGGAATTCGATCGACCCGAATTACGCCTCGTCGATGATGAAACCTGGTTCATATGCAACAGGAAGAAGGTGAGTCGCACAGGCCGAGGAGGTGGGCGGCACCCATTCGCAGGCTTGGTTAACTGCGGAACATGCGATGCAGTGCTTACAGTGTGTACCGGTGGTAGTTCACCCACACTGTACTGCGCACAGTGTCAGCAGGCTCGTCGTGTGTCGGCGGTCAAGCAAGAGCGGGGTGGCTACTTGTCCGTCTCGGGTCTTCAAGAAATCCTGCTTACTGCGGTTAAGTATCTGTTCTCAGAAAAGGTTGTCACGGCCTTCAAAGAACGGCTTCATGAAAGGCTTACCGGGAATAACGACGATGAAATCGCGCGACTGAAAATTAAGCTGGACCGAATCGATCGTGGCAGTGAGCAGTTGGTAAAGTTGATCCGGAACGTTGATGACGATGGTGGGTATCTGGATACTGAATACCGCTCAGTAATTGCTGAGCGAAAAGAAATTCAGAAGAAGCTCAACAAGCTCGAATCCGGCAAGGCTGCGGTAGATAAAAAAGCTATTAAAAAGCAGCTTTCTATAGATCCGAAAGAGCTTCTTGGTAAGTTGTTTGAATCGAATATTCCACCCGCACGGCTGCGAGCATTGTTCTGCCGAATCTTTACGGAGATTGTGTTTGAGTCGAAACCTGAACGCCATGTGGCGATTGTCCGCGTCAAGTTCTCACCCGGCGTTGTAGCCGCCGTACTCAGTGATACTGAGCCTGTTGATACCAGTGAGGTTTCGCTGCGGTTCAGGCTCTCTATCGGGTCGTGGAATCCGACAGTATGGAGAGTCGATTTACTGCCAGAAACCCCTGAAATCAGGACGGCGTGATCCTGACGGCAGGAGCTGGTCCTTCCCATGTCTTGGCGCGGAGTTTCGTCAGGTCAGTTGTCCGCCCAGATTTACCGCTTAGTTGATCTGCCAATAGAGACATTTTTCGATCGCTGATATTACCCTATGGTATTGCCTGTGCTGGTGCACGCCATTTCATTCCAGCATATATACAAGGTAAAGGTACCTTTCAGGAAGTAGGTCTGATATTCGTATTTTGTTCTCTCCTGGGATCAAAAGAGGACAAAATACCAATGGTGTAATGTGCTGATATGTTTGTGAAAGTAAATATCGGAGAACGAAAACCAGTGCATCGAAGTCACCTATTTCCAGTCTGCGTGGCACGTTGTACCATCAGCACAACAAAGACGTTTTCCGCTAAGAGTAATCCTGGATAGGCGGCCACCCCTTGGTATAGCGGCGATCGCCTTACCCACAAAGCAATCCCCTAGCGTTATCAACTTGATTCTATTAGCCTAGCGACAAGTCTATCCGGTTCTATCGAGCGGGTGCCGTGGCGGTAACACAGGTGGGTGTTGCTGTTGAACGGACTGCTTATTATTGGGAATGGGGCGTCGATGAATACAGACGAAGTCTGCTGCATGCCAGAATCATAAGAAATATTGTGTACGGGTAATAATATTTATGTTTAGTCAGGTGCCGGGCAGTTTGGAAAGTACTTGGGTTTCGGTTGAGGTGGTGAGCCCACGACGAACAAAATCAGCCAAGATGAGAGATTCGAAAGGTGTATCAGTTGGTAAGAATATGATCGATTTTCTTGAGGAAGTACCAATTTAACGTGTTGATAAAATAGAGAAATATTTCGAAATTTGCCAATGAACCTCAGTCCCGCACAGTATAAGTAAACCAATGGCGGCACCTAAAAGCGAGCTTGAGGAAACTGCTCAAATAAAGGAACCGATGGAAGGGTGGCATACTGCTTGCTCATGCTCCCCTCATGGAAAAGAGCCTGATGAAATCCATAAATTTTGAGTTCCTGCGAAAAGACTGGGCCGACCTTGCCGCGCTGGGTGGGTATGCCGAGTCCTACGCGCACAATGACCCACAAAGTGCACTGGTCAAACTGCGCATGTATGCGGAGCGCATGGTTGGCGGTATCTACCGCAGGCTGGGGCTGCCGGTACCTGTTCAGCCAAATTTTATCGATTTGCTGAACAATGATGTCTTCAAGGAAGTCGTTCCCAAAGTTGTACTCGACAAACTGCACGCCCTTCGTATCCATGGCAACAAGGCGGCCCATGGTGAAAAAATCTCCCAGAACACCGCATTATGGCTGCTCAAGGAAGCCTATGATCTGGGTCGCTGGTTTTATGTTTCCCAATTGGATGGCGCCGCTGCCGAATGCCCGACATACCAGGAACCCCCTGCCGGTGGTGCAACAGCCGAAACCAAAGCCAGGCTCAAGCAGGAAAAGAAGGCAGCACTCGAGAAGCTTGCCGCGCAGGAGGCCCGTCTTGAGGCGTTGCTGACAGAGCTGGAGCAGGCACGTGCTCAGGCCGCAGTCAGTCAGGAGCAGTTGGCCAATATCCCGGCGGCTGCTACAGCTGCCCAGCAAGCCGTCGATGTCTTGCAGTTTGATGAGGCCACCACCCGCAAGCGCCTCATCGACAGCCTGCTGGTGGACGCCCATTGGGATGTCGGCGCCAATGGCGCAAATACCGAGGAGGTTACCCAGGAAGAGAAGGTCGATGGCCAGCCCACGCCAACAGGTACGGGTTATGCGGACTACGTCCTGTGGGATGACAATGGCAAACCCTTGGCCGTGGTTGAAGCGAAAAAGACGGCGGTGGATGCCGAAAAGGGACGCACCCAGGCAAGGCTCTACACCGACAGCCTGGAGAAAACACACGGCCAGCGTCCTGTGATCTTCTATACCAATGGCTTCGATATCTGGATATGGGACGATGCGGCCGACTACCCACCCCGCAAGTTGTTCGGCTTCTACTCCAAGGATAGCCTGCAATATCTGCTGTTCCAGCGTCAGGCAAAAAAGGCGCTGGATACGCTTTCCCCGAATCCGGATATCGCTGGCCGACTCTACCAGGTTGAAGCTATCAAGCGGGTTACCGAGCGTTTTGCCAACAAACATCGCAAGTCACTCATTGTTCAGGCCACCGGCACCGGTAAGACACGGGTGGCGATTTCACTGACCGAACTGCTGATTCGGGCTGGCTGGGTGAAGCGAGTGCTGTTTCTCTGTGATCGCCGTGAACTGCGAAAGCAAGCCAAAAATGCGTATATCGATTTCCTGAATGAACCCCTGGTGGTTGTCGGTGCGCGTACGGCCAAGGATCGTAACAAGCGGATCTATCTGGCCACCTATCCGGCCATGATGAAGGTCTTCCAGAGCTTCGATGTCGGCTTTTTCGACCTCATCATCGCCGACGAATCCCATCGGTCTATTTATAACGTCTACGGGGATCTGTTTCGGTATTTTGACTGCTTCCAAGTCGGTCTTACCGCTACTCCGGTAGAATTTGTCAGTCGCAATACCTATCAGCTTTTTGATTGTGACAACCAGAATCCCACGGCCTATTACTCGTTCGAGCGGGCTGTGGAAGAAAACTGGCTGGTGCCCTTTGAGGTGCAGACCTACACCACGGACTTCCTTCGTCGTGGGATCAAGTACGATCAGCTGACAGAGGCGCAGCGTAAACAGCTCGAGGAGGAAGGGGCGGACCCAACCCTGCTTGGCTATGAAGTCCGCGACATGGACAAGAATGTCTACAACAAGGACACGGGCCGGCACATCATCCGCAACCTGATGGAAAACGGCATCCGTGATGCCAGTGGCCAGCAGATCGGCAAGAGCATCGTCTTTGCGCGCAACCACGAGCACGCCATGCTGCTGCGCAAGGTATTCGATGACATGTATCCCCAGTACGGCGGTAAGTTCTGCCAGGTCATTGACAACTACGACCCGCGCGCCGAGCAACTGATCGACGATTTCAAACAATCCGATAACGAACTGAGGATTGCCATTTCAGTGGACATGTTGGATACCGGCATCGATGTGCCTGAGGTGGTCAACCTGGTCTTTGCGAAGCCGGTATTCTCCAAGGTCAAATTCTGGCAGATGATCGGCCGTGGCACGCGCCTCTGTCCCGACCTGTTCGGGCCGGGCAAGCACAAGACCGGCTTCCGCATCTTCGACCACTGGGGCAACTTCGACTATTTCGATTTTCACTACAAGCCGATCGAGCCCACCGTCTCCAAGCCGTTGATGCAGATGTTGTTCGAGACCCGCATCGAACTGGCCGACGCCGCGCTCCAGGCAGCCGAGACCGGTGTCTTCGACATGACGGCCGAGCTTGTACTCAAGGACATCAATCGGCTGCCTGAAGAGAGCATCGCCGTGCGCGAGAAGTGGCGCACCAAGCGCCATCTCTCCCGGCCGGAGGTGCTCCAGGCGTGGGAGCCATCCACCGTGGCTACCCTGAAAACAGAAATTGCGCCCCTCATGCAGTGGGTCAATATTCGTGGGTTTACCGACGCGCACGAGCTGGACCTGCTGCTGACCCGCATGCAGATTGCGTTGCTGCAAAAATCAAACCGCTTCGATGACTACAAGATCAACATGCTGGACAAGGTCAACAGCCTGCAGATGCATCTGAACCCGGTACGCGAAAAGGCCGAGCTCATCAAGCAGGTGCGATCCACCTCATTCTGGGATCAGGTCACAGTTCAGGAACTCGAAACCGTGCGCCAGGAACTACGCACCATCATTCACCACCGAGCCACAGGCGGTGTGACACCGCAACAGGCAAAGGTGGTCGATATCCAGGAGGACCTGAGCCAGGTGCAGACTGGCAAGCGATCCTCATCCATCCCGGCAGTGGACATGAAGGCCTATGAAAAGCAGGTGGAAAGCGTTCTTACCGAGCTGTTCGACAAGGCGCCGGTACTGAACAAAATCCGCCGCGGCGATCCGGTGACAGAGAAAGAACTGGAAAGCCTGTCCTCTCTGGTGCTCACCCAGAATCCGGACGTTAGTCTTGATGTACTGCAAGAATTCTACGGCGAGGCCACACCGCTGGACCAGATCCTGCGCAGCATAATCGGCATGGATCCTGATGCG
>Ga0114931_10011856_pt1 | contig 10253 bp, 10 predicted proteins | sample 2SBtaG_FD_89579 | JGI IMG/M metagenome (GOLD analysis project Ga0114931, IMG submission 89579) | Deep subsurface microbial communities from Kolumbo volcano to uncover new lineages of life (NeLLi) - 2SBTROV14_V59a metaG | ecosystem: Environmental > Aquatic > Marine > Volcanic | place: Kolumbo... | reverse complement strand
TAGGGATGTGCTACTGCGAATCATCGGATTTCGGTCCGATTGTCCGGTCCTCCTCGTCAAATAGCTACGGCTATTCTCCTCGAACGACCGGCCAATCCGCCTCGAACCCGATGCTACTCCCTATGCACCTCCTAAGCCCGACAGTCTTCTAGTGCCCGTCTTTCCGGACGGGCACTACTTAGAGCACCAAGGTCAAACTTCCGATAAGCGTCCAGGCCGGGTAGCCTGTGATCGGACAGGCGGTGAATACATCAGGGTACGCCCGACGGGACGAAATCTTGCACGGATTTATTGAGATGTTACGCCAAACGGAGAAAATGAGCGTTTCTCAGACAATTCGATCGAGCTCTTTCGCAGATATCCTGGCCAAGGAGGCCGAATGGAGACTAGTAGCAGCCGCTCCCCGCGGCACATCCCCGTAACGTCCGATCGGTTACGCTGCCCGCGGCTCGATCCGATTCAAATACGTCGGGGATTCGAGCGTGCGGCGAGCGCCTACAACGACGCGGCGGCGATCGAACATCGTATCGGCGACGCACTCTTGGAACACCTCGAGGCCGTGCGTTTGATGCCCCGACGGATCTTGGATCTGGGTACCGGCACCGGCACCCTGCTGCGCAAGCTGGTGCGACGCTATCGCCACGCCCGGGTGATCGGACTGGACTCTACCCTGGCCATGCTCAAACAGGTGCGGCCGGCGAAAATCCGTTTGTTACGCCGTCCTGCCGCGCTTTGCGCCACCGCCGAGCGGGTGCCGCTGATGGATGGAAGCGTCGACATGATCGTCTCGAGCGGTCTACTTCAGTGGTGCGGTAGACCGGAGTTGCTGATAGCGGAATGCGCCCGGATCTTGCGACCTGACGGCCTTTTGGCCTTGGCGACGGTCGGATCGAACACTTTGCGCGAGCTACGCGAGATCTACGAAACAGCCGACAGCGCGCGCTCTCATGTACACCGATTCCTCGACATGCATGACCTCGGTGACGCCTTGGTCCGGGCGGGATTTACCGGGGTCGTTATGGATGCCGACCGGCTTACGCTGACGTATCCGGATCTGGATGGGTTGTACCGGGATCTTCGTTCCCACGGCGCGATGAACGCCGCTATGGATCGGCCGAGAAGTTTGGCGGGGCGGACGCTGCAGGCGACGATTCGCAAAGACTATGAGCCACTGAGAATCGCGGGCAAACTCCCGGTCACCTGCGAGGCCGTGTACGCGCATGCCTGGCGCGCCCGTACACCGGAAACCCGGGTGGATTTCTCGCCCAAGCTCTGAAACGCGGGCCGAACGACGCTGTGTGCAGCGACCGCTTCAGCTCTTGATTGCGGTGCGCAGCTTTAAGAGCGCAGCTTTCTCGATCTGGCGAATGCGCTCAGCCGATACCCGATATCGTGCCGCCAAGTCTTGCAGTGTTGCCTTCTCGTCCGCAAGCCAGCGCTCGGTAATGATGGCGCGGCTACGCTCATCGAGATTTTCCAGCGCATGCTGTAAATCCGCGCCATTTTGCCGGGCAGACTCGGCGGCTTCCACTCGCGTCGCCGGGTCGAAGCGCATATCCTGCAAGTAGGCGGCCGGCGAGGACGAAAAATTGTCTTCGTCATCGGCTTCGGCCAGCCCGTCGAAGGCCGGGTCATGGGCGCTCAAGCGTCGCTCCATTTCCAGCACCGAGTCGCTGCTGACTCCGAGGTCGTCGGCGACCGTGTCCACCTCGGTAGGGTTGAGCCAGCCGAGACGCTTCTTGGCACCACGCAGATTGAAGAAAAGCTTTCGCTGCGCCTTGGTCGTGGCCACCTTGACAATCCGCCAGTTGCGGAGAATGAACTCGATCATCTCCGCCCGGATCCAGTGAACGGCAAATGAGACGAGCCGCACCCCGAGTGACGGATCGAAACGTTTCACGGCCTTCATAAGGCCGATATTGCCTTCCTGAATGAGATCTCCCTGGGCCAGACCATAGCCCGCGTAACCGCGCGCCACTCGTACCACGAAACGCAGATGAGCCATCACGAGTTGCCAGGCTGCGTCGAGATCATCGTGTTCCCGGTAACGCCGCGCAAGTTCCTGCTCCTCGACCTGGGTCAGGAGTGGAATACTGTTGACGGCCTGGCAGTAAGCGTCCAGATTGCCCGTCGGCAGTGCCAGCATCAATTGTTTCGAAGTCGCCATCACGCCACCCGCAGTGCTCTGTTCAACGCGAATTCTAGCACTCTCAGGTGCCGAGTGCCAATACGATCAGGCGACTCGTGATCGAACCATCGAAGGACCGGATATCCTCGACCGGCGGGGCGGGAATCCCGGGAACAACTCAGGTTCCACGCGATTCGGTACAACGCAAAATCTTCCGGCAAGCTCAGGACCCTGAACCGGACAGACTCGCCGGCTAAACGTCCGGTTTCAAGCGGTTTCCTCGATGCGAAGGTGTCTGGCGACCGCGGCCCAAGCGCCGCCCAGGCCAAGCGCCCCGCCGATCATCACGAGCCGCAGGATCGTTGAAGAGCCCTGCGTCGTGAGCGCGAACTCGCTGTGATAGAGTTCGGCAAGATGGGCGACCGGTCCACGAAGCAACTCGAAGCCGACCCCCACCAAAATCGCGGCGATCAGTCCTCCGACCATGCCATGCCACAGTCCCGAGTAAAGAAATGGCCTTCGGATAAACGCATCCGTAGCGCCGCAAAGCTTGGCGATGAGGATCTCTTCGCGGCGGCCGTCAATGGTGAGTCGGATGGTGTTGCCGACGATCAGGATGACGCCGAGCGCGAGCAGTGACGCCAGGATCATCGTCCCCCGCCGCAAGGTACCGACGATGCCTTCGAATCGGCGCAGCCACTTGAGGTCATAGAGCACCAGATCCACCTCCGGCATCGCCCGCAGGCTGGCAACCAGGCCGGCAACGTTCGCAAGCGCCTCGATTCCGCGCGGGGGTTCCACCAGCAGCACCGTCGGGAGTGGATTTCGGTCGCCGAAAGCGGCGATCACATCGGTAAATCCCGAGCGCTGCTTATACTCTTCAAGCGCTGCCGCTCGCGACACCACCCGCACCCTATCGACATCACGGCGAAGCGCGATTTCGCGAGCCAAGCGTGCGGCTTCGCCGTCGCCAACCTCCATCCGCAAGAATACCGAGATCTCGGTGTTTCCCTCCCACCCCCGACCCAGTCGCTCGGCATTGTTGAGGAGCAGCAGGAAGCCCGTGGGAAGCGCGAGAGCGACTCCGATCACCGCGGAGGTCAACAGCGCGGCGCCGGGGCTCCGAAAGAGCAGGCCGAGGCTGGAAAAAAGACTTTGCAGGTGGCCCGTCAGCCACGATTTCAAGCGCCGTTTGGGGGCTCGATCCAGATCGAAGGTGCTATTCACGAAGCCCCTCCCGCTTGCACGGCGCAAGCCGCGGGTACCTCCGTGAGGGCCCCTTGGACAAGGCGCAGCACCGGGTAGGACATCCGTTCGATCAAGGCAATATCGTGACTCGCGATGACTATCGTGACGCCCACTTGGTGGAAACGCTCGAAGAGATGCATGATTTCGTCGCTCAGCTCCGGATCGAGGTTTCCGGTCGGTTCGTCGGAAAGCACGACGGACGGGCGGTGCACGACGGCGCGGGCGATTCCGACACGCTGCTGCTCTCCACCGGAGAGCGTCACCGGGTAGGCGTCTCCCTTGCCGCGCAATCCCACCGCATCGAGGGCGGCACGCACCCTGCGGCCGATCTCGCCATGCCCGTAGCCGCCGATCACCAGCGGCAGCGCCACGTTATCGCGCACCGTGCGCGACATCAGCAAGCGGTGATTCTGGAAGACCACGCCGAGGTGCCGCCTGAACGCCGGCACTCGCCGACGCGGCAAGCGGCTGAGATTGAGCCCGCCGACGATGACTTGGCCACGGGTGCTGCGCTCGATCGCGGTAATCAAGCGCAACAGCGTACTTTTTCCCGCACCCGAATGTCCGGTGAGGAACACCATTTCGCCCGCCGGTACCCGAAAGCTGACGTCGCACAGGGCCTCGTGACCACTCGCATAGCGTTTGCTTACCCCGTGAAAGCGAATCATTGACTGAGCAGTGCCGAGACGAAGGCGCGTGCCTCGAAAGGCCGCAAGTCATCGATCTTCTCGCCGACGCCGATGTAGCGGATCGGAACGCCGAAGCGCGAGGCGATGGCCACGACCACGCCGCCCTTCGCGGTGCCGTCCAACTTGGTTAACGCCAGGCCGCTAACGCCGATCTGTTCCTTGAACACCTGCGCCTGCACCAGGGCGTTCTGGCCGATCCCCGCATCTAGCACCAACAATGTCTCGTGCGGCGCGTCCGCATCGACCTTCGCCAGCACCCGGCGGATCTTCGCCAACTCCTGCATCAACCCGCTCTGGGTATGCAGGCGTCCCGCGGTATCGGCGATTAGCACATCGATACCGCGTGCGCGTGCCGCCTGAAACGCGTCGTAAATCACCGACGCTGAATCGGAACCCGAACGCTGGGCGACGATCGGAACCGCACAGCGCTCCGCCCAGGTCTGGAGTTGTTCGATGGCCGCCGCCCGGAAGGTGTCACCGGCCGCGAGCAGCACCCGTCGCCCCTCGCCCTGCAGTTGGCTGGCCAGCTTGCCGATGGTGGTGGTCTTGCCTGCCCCATTGACCCCGACCACCAGGATCACGAACGGCGTAGCGCCGCCTTGCGGGATCGTGAGCGGTACGGCGACCGGTTCCAGGATGGTGAGCATCTCGGCGCGCACCACCTCGATCGCGCCTTGCGCGTCCGCGACATCACCGGCCCGCTTTTTCAGCGCGGCGACGATCCGCTCACTCGCGTCGACGCCGACGTCCGCCAACAACAGTCGTGTCTCGATTTCTTCAACGAGTCGGTCATCCAGGCGCCGCCCCGGCTGGAATAGACTTTCAAGACCGCCCAGCAACGCGCCGCGCGTGCGTTGCAGTGCACGCCCCAGCTTCCCCAACAACCCCGATTTGCGACGCTCAGCCGGCGCGGTATCAATCTTCACCAACGAAGCTCCTCAGCGGTAGGACGAAGCGTGCCCAACCATCGCCGCCCCCGGACAGGTGCAGGCCATGGGCGTTAGCAGCGAGGGAAAGGACCGCTATGTTCGGATCGAAAGTGCAATTTATGCTAGCACGATTGACGCGGTTTCGCGGCCTCTTGAGCGCTCCCGGAAGCCGTTCGCGGTGGAGTTGCCCGCGAGCACCCGAACGCGGCGCCACGATTCGCCGTTACATAATCCGAACGTCTCTTGGCGGAGCCGATGACGATGAACCTAGGAGCCTGTCGGACTTACGGATGTGCTACTGCGAATCATCGGATTTCGGTCCGATCGGCCGGTCCTCCTCGTCAAATAGCTACGGCTATTCTCCTCGAACGACCGGCCAATCCGCCTCGAACCCGATGCTTCTCGCTACCCACCCCCTAAGCCCGACAGGCTCCTAGACCCCGATTGAGCGCTAAATTCCGATGGCAACCGTCTAACCTGGACATCCTCGGTTGGACGGGGTGAAGGCTGCGTTTGTGGTGGTGCAGGGCGGCGTTCCAATTTTTTGGAATGGAACACTACGGCGACCCCCGTGCGCGACTTGCCTATACCGTCGCCAAGGCGACGCCGTGCGGGCGCTTGGCATGGTGGAGAAAACGACCGGAGCGGGGGGTTCGCCATCGCGGCGCGGCAAAACTGCCGTGTTAATGATTTCCTTCCACGCTAAAGCCTAGTCCACGGTCTTACATCCGACAAGGAAGGCGCCCCGGTAAGCAGGCCCGGGAAGCGGCAAGGTGAAGTAATCTTGAGTCGCGCCCTGAATGCCATCGCCCCGCGGGATCGCGATGGCCGGCGCTCGACTTAGAAAGCGCATGCGCCTTCTGTTTGCCGCTCGGGTAGAATTCGGCTCTTGGGACGCCGGTTGTGCGCTGCCGCGGAGACGGCGGGTGGAATCGGTCCGGGTGGTGGTGCGGTTTGGAGTGGATACGCGATGCAGGCTATGCCAATGGAAGACCGAGCGAGCTTTAGCCGCGAGGAACTGATCGAGTGCGGGGAGGGTCGGCTATTCGGCCCTGGCAACGCGCAGCTTCCGGTGCCGCCGATGCTGATGTTCGATCGCATCACATCGATCACCGCTGACGGCGGAGGACACGGTAAAGGCCAGGTGGTGGCGGAACTCGATATTCGTCCTGAGCTATGGTTTTTCCAGTGTCATTTCCCCGGCGATCCGGTGATGCCGGGTTGTCTGGGTCTGGACGCCTTGTGGCAACTGGTGGGATTCTTCCTCGCTTGGCGTGGTGGTCCCGGTCACGGGCGGGCGCTTGGCGTTGGGGAAGTGAAATTCAGCGGACAGGTGACGCCGGCGTTGCGTCGGGTCACCTACCGGGTCGATTTCAAGCGCGTGATCCTGCGCAAACTGAACATGGATATCGCCGACGGTGTGATGGAGGCGGACGGGCGCGAGATCTACGTGGCGAAGGATCTACGCGTCGGCCTGTTCACCAACACTGAGGCGCTGTGAGGCAATTGCTGGAAAGGTTGGTGCGTTTATCGACGGGGGTCCGGGTACGATACCGCGCCGCGCCCGAGCGAGCGGACCAAAGGGGGATAGAGCAATGAGGCGGGTGGTCGTTACCGGAGTGGGAATAGTCTCCAGCATCGGCACCAACAAGCAGGACGTGGTCGACGCGCTGCGCGCCGGGCGCTCGGGCATCGAGTTCAGCGAACGCTACGCGGAGCTTGGACTGCGTTCGCGCGTCCATGGACCGATCCACGTGGATCTTGCGGCCCACATCGACCGCAAGGTGAAGCGTTTTATGGGCGACGCATCGGCGTTCAACTATTTGGCGATGCGCGAGGCGGTCGAAGACGCCGGTCTGGACGAATCGGCGGTCTCCGACCCGCGCACCGGGCTTATCGTCGGCACCGGTGGCGGTTCGCCGGAAAATATCGTCGCGGCGGCTGATCTGCTGCGCGAGAAGGGGGTGCGGCGCGTCGGACCGTACATGGTCACACGCACCATGGCGAGCACCACCGCGGCGTGCCTGGGTACCGCTTTTCACATCCGCGGCGTGGCGTATTCGATCAGTTCGGCCTGCGCCACCAGCGCGCATTGCATCGGCAACGGGGCGGAGTTGATCCAGTCCGGCAAACAGGATGTGGTGTTCGCGGGCGGCGGCGAGGAGGTTCATTGGTCGATGACCGCGCTGTTCGACGGCATGGGCGCCTTGTCATCGCGCCATAACGAAACGCCGCAGACGGCGTCGCGCCCCTACGATACCGATCGCGACGGCTTCGTGATTTCCGGTGGTGGCGGGGTGGTGGTGTTGGAGGAACTCGAGCACGCGCAACGCCGGGGGGCGAAGATTTACGCTGAACTCGTTGGTTACGGCGCGACCTCCGACGGCTTCGACATGGTGCAGCCTTCGGGCGAGGGCGCGGTACGCTGCATGCGTGAGGCGCTGGAAGGCGTCACCGCGCCGGTCGATTACCTGAATGCCCACGGCACCAGTACCCCGGTCGGGGATCTGCGCGAGTTGGAGGCGATTCGCAAGGTGTTCGGTGAGGCGCCACCACTGATCACGTCCACCAAGTCGCTCACCGGGCATGCCCTGGGCGCGGCCGGGGTCAATGAAGCGGTGTATTGCCTGTTGATGATGGAGGCGGGATTCGTCGCCGCCTCGGCGAACATCACCACGCTGGATCCGGCCGCGGGGAATTTACCCATCGTTCGCGAACGCCGTGACGACCTCGAGCTGAATACCGTGATGTCGAATAGCTTCGGCTTTGGCGGAACCAACTGTACGCTGGTGTTTCAGCGCTTCGCCGACTGATCGGTATCGGCTCGACCGGCTGCGGCGTTCAGCGTGGAATCGCGGCGCTGATCGCTCGATTCACGGTTTCCCGCGCAGTCGGATCCAGCGCCAGCGTGAGCTGCAGCTTGAGTCGGCGCCCGATCGGCCCGGCGCTCGGTAACAAGACGAAAAATCGTTGCACGGCGGACCGTCCCGGAGCAATCTCGACGTCCATGGCGGCCCGTTCGCTCGCAAAGTCAATGGTCACCGCGGCGTGCTTCGCGACCGCCACCTGACTGCCGGCGGGTTGCATCACGTTGATAGCGGTCACGATCATCGCGGACCGGCCTGGGTTGGCAATCTTGATCTCGCCGGACAAGCGCGTATCCGAATCCCGTGTGATCTGGATCGCGAGCGCCGGGTTTTTCGTCAACCCGGCGATCCAGGCCCTCGCAGCGATACCTCGAGTAACCCCGGTGGTGGGGCCGCGCAGGCCTGTAGTCGCTACGCGCCGTGTATGGGCCGTAAAGCTGAATAGCAGGATCGATCCCACCAGCAAGGCCGAGAACAATCCCAGGCAGAAAGAGCTGCCGATCGCGTCATCGAAATAAAAGGCGCCGGCCCCCGACCCTGTAACCGAAACGCCGAAGACGGTAGCTTCGCGACAAGTCCCGGCGCCATGCCGGGATGGTGGGTTGCAGGACACGCAGCAAATACACCGTCGTAGAGTCGAGTTCTACGACTACACGTGGACCGTAGTAAAGGCGTGTCGGGGCCGGTGCGCGCAGCGAGGGCCGGGACCCGACGCCGATGGAGCCGCCGTCAGGGAGTGGAGCGGGTGAAGGGAATCGAACCCTCGTCTCTAGCTTGGGAAGCTAGGGTAATGCCATTATACGACACCCGCCTCGGGGAGGAATTCTAGGCCGGCGCGCAGCGGAGTCAACCGGAACTCGGCGGCACCGCGAGTTCCACCTCCATCCCTTCACATGCCAGGCTGCACGCCAGCTTCGACCGACGCTTGGCGATGATCGCCTCGGCCCTGTGGAGCAGCGCGTCGAGCGCGTCGTCATCATAGGCAGGATCGACGTGAAAGAGATACAGATGCTTGACCCGCGCGTCGATCGCGCAGTTCACGGTGTCGATGTAGCAGGAGTGACCCCAGCCGCGCTTTTTCGCGTAGTCTTCGGGCGTGTATTGCGCGTCATGGATGAGGATATCCATGTCCTGCATGAACTCGATCGAGCGCTGGTGCTCTTCTTTCTGCATTCCCTGCAACAGCGAACGCTCCTCCTCATCGAATTCGCTGAGTCGTTCCTCGATCGAGCGATCGATGAAGGAAAGTTCATTGTCGGATGCATACACGATGCGTTTGCCGCACGCCTCGATGGCGTATCCCATGGTGCTGCCCGGATGGTGGACGTTGAAGGCATGCAAGTCGATCGGCCCGACCGCCAAACCGCCTTCCGGCACCGCGTGGTAGTTGATGTCAGCCAGCCAGGTCTCGGTCTCGACCGGGAAGTACGGCGCCTTCATCTGCTCCGAGATGAGGCGCTCAACCTCGGCGTCGCTGTCGCCCGGGCCATAAAAGTCGATGTGCCATCCGCGGAGGAATGCAGGCACGAAAAATGGAAGACCGGAAATGTGATCCCAGTGATAATGGGTCAGGACGATGGTGATGCGGCGAATTCGATCCTGCTTCAGTAGTTCGTTCCCGAGCGGAATGATCCCGCTGCCCGCGTCGCACACCACCAGATGCTCGCCGACCCGTACCTCCACGCATGAGGTATTGCCACCCACCTTGAGGTGGGAACTGAAAGGCGCCGGATAGGAGCCACGCACCCCCCAGAAGCGCAGATGCCCCGCGCTCATTCGTCCTTTCCGTTGCCCTTCGTGACCCGCGCACCGGTATGACGGTGAATGATCTCGCGGATCTCCTGCGAGCGCAACGGCTTGATCAAGTATTCGCTGGCGCCCAACTCGCGCGCCACCTGCCGGTCCTGCGCGTAGTCCTTGGAACTCACCAGCACAATCGGCGTAGTGCGATGCTGTTTGGTGGCGCGCAACCGTTTGAGCAGCGTCAGGCCGTCGGTACCACGCATCAGCACACCAAGGAAAACCAGGTCGGCGCCGTGCCCCCGCAAGTACTCGAGCGAGTCACCGGGAGACAGGAAAGTCGTGAACTCGACGTCCAGATTGCGCGCGCTCAACTCGTAGAGCGAGACCGATGACGGGCTGTCGTCGACCACCACCACGCTGGGAATTTTTGCCGTTTCTGTTTTCACTTGGCGTCCAAGGGCGCTGCAGGCTTAACGCAATTCTATTAATTTAGCAGTTTTAGGCGCACTAGTTAATGAATTTTCACCCACAGCCCTGAAGCATGAATCTTGAAGCTCAATGGTAGCAAGGGTTTGCGAGGTCTGTATAAAAATGGGCGTCGCAAATGCAGGGGTAGACAATCATGGCGCGGTTTGACAGGATAAAGGAG
>Ga0114931_10011855_pt1 | contig 10253 bp, 8 predicted proteins | sample 2SBtaG_FD_89579 | JGI IMG/M metagenome (GOLD analysis project Ga0114931, IMG submission 89579) | Deep subsurface microbial communities from Kolumbo volcano to uncover new lineages of life (NeLLi) - 2SBTROV14_V59a metaG | ecosystem: Environmental > Aquatic > Marine > Volcanic | place: Kolumbo... | reverse complement strand
TTTATTCCACGCGGCATTGTCAATTAGGGGGATACCATGCATATTGATCCACTCGAAAAAAAATGGGGACAGATTGTCCTTGTCATCTGTGCATTTTTTGTGGGCATCATCCTGTTTGAGGCGTTGTTCCATAGCGTCAATGCACCGAGTAATGTCGAAACCATAGACTCGACAAAACTGCATTTGAGCAAGGAGTTTGCCGAAGACAAGCTCGGTGTCAGCCGTGATGATAAAGGCAATATCGTCATGCGCATGGTCGCCGGACGTTATTCGTTTTTCCCCAAAGAAATTGAGGTTCCGGCTGAAACAAAGTTGACGTTTCGCTGGGTCAGTATGGACGTTTTGCACGGCGTTCATATCCCGATGACCAACATGAGCACCATGGTGGTACCCGGCTTCGTCGCCGAGGTTGAAACCTCGTTTCCAACACCGGGCGATTATCCCGTGTTATGCAATGAATACTGTGGACTCGGCCATGATCAAATGTGGAGCCGTATAAAAGTTGTTGAAAAAGAAAAATGGCTCGCCCAACATTCCGCTTCCAAAGGAGGCAACAAAAATGATTGATAATACTGTTCGAAAACTGGCACTGGGCAATATGTCCGTGGCCTTTATTGCGTTCATCCTGGCCTGTTTTATTGGCGAATATCAAGTCCTGGAACGCAGTGGTCTATTTGAATCATTAGACTCACCGACCGTTTATTTTGCATCAGTCAGCACCCATGGCGTGTTAATGGCTTATGTACTAACGACCTTTTTTATCATGGGATTTGGTTATTTTACCGCCAGCACCGCCCTGAACAAGCCGATCTGGAATCCTGGCCTGGCCTGGGAAGGCTTTTGGACAAGTTTAATCGGCACGGTACTGGCCGCCATTCCATTATTGACGGGAAAGGCCTCGGTACTTTACACCTTCTATCCACCCATGCAAGCCCATCATTTATTTTATCTCGGTGCAACCTTATTGGTTGTCGGCTCCTGGGTTTGGTGTGCCATCATGATTGTCATGTTCCTGCAATGGAAACAGGAAAATCCCGGCAAGACCGTCCCTTTAGCCATGTTCGCCACCACCTTTAATGCCATGCTCTGGCTATGGACCAGTGCCGGCGTCGCGCTGGAATCTGTATTTTTAATATTACCGTGGTCATTCGGGCTGACTGACACCATTGACGTTGGACTCGCTCGCACACTGTTTGCCTGGACGCTGCATCCTATCGTCTATTTCTGGCTCATTCCGGCATACACGGCCTTTTATGTCTTCGTGCCTAAACAGGCCGGTTCTTACCTGTTCAGTGACGAAGCCGCCCGCGTGGCCTTCATTGTGCTGGTTGTATTCAGTCTACCGATCGGTTTCCACCATTTATACATGGATCCTGAGCAAGCCAAGGGTTGGAAATTATTACATATGGTCGGTACTTTCATCGTTTCTACACCGACTTTGCTCACCGGCTTTACCGTCATCGCCGCATTGGAAATTGCAGGACGTCTTAAAGGTGGCAAAGGCCTGTTTGGCTGGATTGGCACCCTGCCCTGGACCAACCCCATGGTACTTGCGACGATTTTATCCTTGCTGATGTTGATTTTTGGTGGTTTTGGCGGCATTATCAATGCCAGTTATGCCATGAATGCCATGATTCATAATACCGCCTGGGTTCCTGGCCATTTTCATCTTATTTTTGCCGGCACGACCGTCATTATGTATTTTACGATTGCTTACTACATTTGGCCGATATTGACTAAAAAACCCTTGTTTTCTAAAAAGTTAACATTATTGCAATTATGGACATGGTTCATCGGCATGAGCATCCTGACAACCCCCTGGCATGTTTTAGGCTTACTCGGCCAGCCCCGCCGGATTTCGACGGTTGTCTACAACAACCTGCTGACTTTATCGTGGCAGCCTTATGAACTCGCGATGATTTTTGGTGGCCTGGTGCTATTATCCTCAGCCTGTTTGTTTCTTTATATTCTGTTTAAAACACAATTCAATGCCTCTACAGAGGTGTATGAACATGCGGTTGAATACGCCGAAGCACTACATCCTTCAGAGTCAGTCCCTGAGTATCTGAATGATATTAAACTCTGGAATAAAGTCATTGCCGTGTTGATGGCAATCAGCTTTGGCTACCCAATCCTGCAGTTCTTCCTGATGAATACTTATGACTCAAGCGCCTGGGGGTATTGATATGAAATATTTTTTAAGCTTACTTTTACTGCTCGCCCCTGTTTACGGCATGGCTGAGCCATCCACGAATATCGCATGGACACCTGAGCTGTTGAGTTTTATCCAACAAGGCGATGCCCAAAAAGGTAAAAAACTGGCACAAACCTGTGCCGGTTGTCACGGCGAGAATGGCGTCAGCCCAATGGACAGCTATCCTTCGCTAGCCGGTCAACTGGCAACCTATACCTACAAACAATTGCGAGATTATGCCGATGGCAAACGCACACATATGTTGATGAATTCAGTCGCGGCCGGCTTGTCTGAGCAAGACTCTGCCGACCTTGCCGCCTGGTTTGCCTCCTTGCCGGCACCTGAACATAAGGTCGATAAAAAAACCGATCTGAAACAAGCCGAAAGACTGGTGGCACAAGGTAATGGCAAAAAAATCGTACCGCCCTGCTTTGTCTGTCATGGCCGCCAGGGTCAAGGTGAAAAACAAGATATTCCGGCCTTATCCGGCCAGAATCCAGGTTATTTTATGGCCACACTGAAAGAATACAAGAATGGCGTACGCCATAACGACGTATATGCCCGCATGCGGTTGATTGCAGAACAATTAAGCGATGAGGACATCCGTCAATTAGCGCAATATTATTACCAGCTCAGGAGGTAAACCATGCAACCCCGTACTTTCTATCTTATCGCAGCCGGCTTTTTGCTCAGTCAAGCCGGCTACGCACGTATTGTTCCATACCAGTCCAATAATCAGCAGGTAAAACAGGAAAACCGGCAAGAAATGTTTAACCTGATTCGTAACGGCCCGGTTGAAAATATTACCGATCAAAAACAAAAACCCAAAAATGACTACAACATTACCATCAATTACGAGCTGGGCATGCATTGTACGGGGTTTGACTTTTCCTACTGCTGTATCCTGCCGCCATATAACTCAATCCAGAGCCAGGTGGTCAAAACAGCGCGCAGTCCTTACGACTTCCCACAGCTTTTAAAAGCTGACCCGAATGATCCGACCGTACTGGTCGATGGCAACAAGCGCATGAAGCTGGAATATGGCCATATCGACAATACCTTTTCTGAAGGGACTAAATTAGCCTATTGGAACATTCCTTATGACGTTAATAAAGATGGTCAATACGGCGACAATGAAAACGTCGGCAATGCTTATTTCACCCATCTTTATATCTACAAAGACCTGAAAGGCAGCAACCCGAAACATACCAGCAAAGACAGTGAAAAACTGAGGATTGGTATTGAGATACCCATTGCACGCGACACCGGCCCTTCCGGACAACCGTTAAAAAATGGCCATTTACACTATACCGGCGATACCGGCACCATCGTTTATACCAAATCGTCGGTGCTGGATAACGTCCCTATCGTACTGACCAATCCTGGTATCTGGGATGCACTCGGTTTGCCACTGACGCCATTCTATGATGAATTGATGAAAAAAAGCCCTTTGCAAATCGTGGAAAGTGATATTCGCCCTTACCAGGAAGCCTGGGTAGGCCTGGTCGATGCCAAAAGCGGCAAGCCGGTTATCGACAGCCATACCGGCAAACCCATTAAATTTATCGGCACCAATCCCATTGATGTACCCAACTGTGCAAACTGCCATTCCAATGAAAATGCTAACGGCGACACCTTCACCTTATACAAACAGGAAAAAGCCTTCTGGAAAAACCTCGGTGCCAGCCAATATATGGCTAATCTGAAAGCAACCTCCATTTCCATCCTGCAAATCCACGATGCCCGTCATGGTACGCAGTTTCTGGCTAAATATGATCCCAGCAGTCGCGCAACCCAGAACCGCTTAGGCAGTGACCCTGTGCTCTGCCAACAATGTCACGCTGACAATGTGATCGCCGTTTTACAATCAAAAGGCATTGCTCAGGTACTGAGCGGCAGTAAAAAACGTGAATCCTGGGATACGCCTATCGTCGCCTTATCCGAGGCTTTACACCGTGTCCACCAAACCATGAGGCCACTGCCTGATTCGCAAGGCCGCACCGGCACCTGCGCAGGCTGTCACCCGGCCCATAGACAAGATGGCAGCATGGACGGTTACCCGATTACGCCAGACGGTCAAAACACCTATGCTCAAGCCGATAACCGTGACACCGAAGGCGGCTGTTTCGCCGGTCGGGATGTCCATTCCAACCCCAATAAAGACAAAGACGGCGTCGGCACCCCAGAGCATCTGAATGCCATCGGCCGCTGGATGCAGGCCAATGTATCCAAAATCGGCAATGGTGAAGGCGGCAAAGGCATGTGGTGCACCAACTGTCACAACCAGTTATCCCGGGAATTATATCAACGCGACAACTTGATCAATGCCTTTCAGCAAAGCGGCGACACGATTCGTAACCTGCCACTGGACAAGATTGCCTTAGCATTGGGTGTCGATAGCAAAACACTGGTCAATAAATATATGGACCCTAAAGTTGTCCTGGATAAAAAAGGCCACGACACACCTGGGAAATCCGGTATTTTGCTTACATGGTCCAAAAAACGCATGACACCCGACATTGCTGTCATCGCCACGAAAGACGGACAGCCGTTAATTCGTAAAGATGAAGATGGCGATGCCAATGTTGTCATTTTGTCAGCGAATCCAACCGCTATCCTGTCCAAGCTGGATTTGCCAAAAGATGCCACCGGCATTACGGCTGTACCCTACAGCGCAGCGACCGATGGACGGGATTACTGGCTGTCTCCAGGCGCTCCGCATTGCGCGGACTGTCATGAAGCGCCCTTTGTCGAAGGCCAGGGCGGCGTTGCCTTTCCAATCAACCAGCCCGGCAAATATAGTCTGATGCGTTATTCCAAAGGGCATGCCGGTTTAGCCTGTCAGGCTTGTCATGAATCAATTCATGGCCTGTATCCGGTAACGCCTAAAGTGGATACCACCACCTACAAGCAAGCCGCACAATACAACCCTGATGGAAGTCATGGGCCTTTACTGTGCGCTTCGTGTCATGAAGTTAACAAATCCGGTGTGCCACTGGTTGCCGAAGCCTTGACCTGGAAAGGCAAGAAAATCAAAGATGATCTCGACGCCGCGATCACCTGGATCCATGGCAATGCCCATGACTTAGGCGGTAAAAACCTGCATTAACCGGCCTCTCAATCCGGCCCGAACTCGGGCCGGATTCCTTCGCTTTTTCCACAGAGTCTTCTTATATGCGACAAACATTCCTAAAAAAATATTTAATGTCTGTTTTGCTAGGCGTAAGCCTTTGCTCTACAGCAATAGCCGAAACTGTTCTGGTCACGATAGGCCAATCCGGACAGGTCAGCGACCGGCAACTGGAAGCGGCCATGAAAGCGGCTCCCTTCGCCAGCCAATTTCCCACCCTGGATGAAAAAGATCAGGCGTATTTACGTGGCGATATGCTGTTACGTCTGGCTCAGGCCGAAGCCTTACATCAGGAGGCCCTGACCCAAAAAATTCCGGCGTCCGATGTTTTTAAACAAGAAATGGGCAATTTTAAAACCAGTTTATTAGCGCAACGCTATCTGCTTAATCTTGGAAAATCCATTCAAGTGCCAGATGATATTGCACAGCAACTGAAACAAAGCGCCCAAAACAACAGCGACGCCTTAAAGGCGGCCCGTTCAGCCTATATCGCTAAACGCTTTAACACGCTCAAAACTGAGAAACTCAATGCCCTGCGCCAACAAGCCCATGTCAAAACCTATTTTGACCGCCTGGATCACGCAAAACCCGATACCCTGCTTGCCGAAGGCAACGGCTTTAAAATCCATTACGGCGACCTGATGCCCAATACCGCGATCTCGGTTGACAAGGCTCGCATCCAACAAAAAGTTGAACAATGGATCGACTTGATTTTGATGGCAAAAGCCGCGCAAGCCGATGGTATCTCGGTGGATAATCAATTACAGGATTACGCGCATAACCTCGCTATCCGCCTGTTACTCGCCCAAAAAGAACAGCAGTGGATACCCAATGAACAGGTGCTGCTCGATTATTTTCAGCAACATCCCAAAATCGGCTATATCCCTGAACGCCGTCAGATTGGTCAAATTGTCCTCGGCAGCCAAAAACAAGCTGAAGAAATGAGACAACGTATTATGAATGGTGAAAGCCTGTTTACACTGGCCGGGCAATACAGCATCGACCCTTATGGCCGGCAACGCTCCGGTGATATGGGCTGGCTGACAGAAGGCAGTGGCAGCCCGGAAATTGAAGCCGCGCTGAAAACGCTTAAAAATGATGAAATCAGTCCCATTATCAAAACCGAAAAAGGCTGGCATATCATCACCATCGTCGATCGCAAATCCGCCGAACAAAGAAACTATAATGCCGTCAAGGACCGGGTTAAACAAAAGCTGTTAGCTGAAAAAATGACCGCATACCTAAAACAAATCACCGAAAAATACCCACTGCAGTGGCACATACCCCAGCATACTCAGCATTAGACAATGTGTATGATTACGAAAACGAGGCTGTAAAAGCATTTTAAAACACCACCAGAAATGGCAAAAAAGACGTTTTAATTCTTGCCTGATTTTGGAATACTTTCACAGTCTCTAACACTAATCGTACCCACAATTCTTCTACTTCATACAGTACAACAATAACTTACGGGAACACAACCATTTGCCTGGGATTACAACAAGGTATGCTAAAAATAGAGCGTCATTCTTAGATGCTGTGTAGATCCGCTGTTTTTTCTGTGGACGAATATCTTATCCAAAACTTGTGATGACACTATTTTAATTCATTCATCCAATATTCAGTTAGCATGCGGCATTGTTAGTATTATTGCTTTACATACTTCGTACAATTAAGTTAAAACCATATAACGCTCAGCTTAATTGTTAACTATCCATTTAAAAACAAGGAAAATACACATGTCAAAATTATCTGATATTGAAGGTATCGGCGAAGCCTACGCTACAAAACTGCAAGAGGAAGGCATCAACTCAATCGAAAGCCTTTTGAAATCATGTTGTGAAAAAAAAGGCCGCAAGGAAATGGCTGAAAAAACAGGGATCAGTGAAAAACTAATACTAAATTGGGTTAACCGTGCTGACTTAGCACGAATAAAAGGTGTTAGTACGCAATATGCCGATCTTTTAGAAGCTGCTGGTGTCGATACAGTGCCTGAACTTGCTCAACGAAATGCTGAAAACCTTCAAGCCAAAATGGTTGAAGTGAATGAAGAAAAAAATCTGGTACGTAAAGTCCCTGCCACATCGCAAGTAGAAGACTGGGTAAGCCAGGCAAAAGCATTACCTCGAGTTATTAAATACTAAACAGCAAATTAAAAGAAAATTATATTAATCCTGAAAATATTAACCTTGATGAAATTCTCTATAGTGGACCCCAGAATCCGGACAGTAGTTTAAGCTGCCCAGCAAGCATCTGAGGAATGAGAAATGAGTGAGAGAAAGAAGCGAAAGGTATACAGCTCGGAGTTTAAGGCCAAGGTTGGCCTTGAAGCCCTGAAGGGTGAGAAGACAGTCAATGAGATTGGCCAGGGGGCGAGTGACATACCGCAGTCACCACAAAACTTAAGCATTTTATCTGTCGTGCGACAGCACCGAAGCTCCGATTAGTGTTAGCGTAATCGGAGGTTTGTGGTTGTGGCAATATTTGTACTAACGCTAATCGTACCTATAGCTCTGGCCGCCATGCCAACTCACTAGAACCGCGAAACCCAGTGAAATGAGAACTCCACTATCACTGGGCGTCCCAGCTGCTGCTCGATGCTTTTTTCGATTTGTGACAAGAGCTTGGCGTCTGGCAAAACGCTGCCCAACAGATCAGCACGAATCAACACCGGTTGGCTGAGCTGAATCGTGATATTGCGTAATCGAAAGCGATACGCTGCCACCTGAAATGTCTGATTGAGCAGATCCTGTTTGATCCGGGCGGTGGTCTGCATTTTTCCAAACGCCGCGCTGAGTGGAAATGAAACCGCCAGTACCATCAACAGTGAGATTAAAATACCCGTGCGGGCGCGGCTGAAAGGCGCAAAGCCCATCAACATAAAGGTCAACCCAGCGGCCAAAATGATACCGGTCAGGTTGGTTAGAAAAAGCAACATGGCACCATAAAAAATATCCAACTGCCACCAGCCGAGGCCAATTCCAGCCACGCATAATGGGGGCACCAAGGCCACGGCAATGGCGACGCCGGGTAAGCTTTTGGCGATATTTTCCCGCGCATTGGCCAGTGCGCCCGCAATGCCGGATAAAATAGCCACCATCAAGTCCAACATCGACGGATGCAGGCGACCGGCAATTTCATGGGTAACCTCATGAAACGGAATAAACCAGGCCATGCCGGCAGATAAGCCTAACGCCAGTATAATCCCCAGCAGAACGGTCATGAATGCCTTGCGGCTTAGCCCGACATCGGAGCGCAACACCCCCATTGACAAGGCGATAATTGGCGACATCAAGGGAGCCAATACCATCGCGCCAATCACCACTGACGGGCTGTTCAAAAACAACCCCAACGATGTCAGCAGAACACTCAGCACCATTAGTAATATATAATTCCCCGAAGCGGTTGCACTGTCTTTTAAATTTAAAAACAGCTCTTTAAAATCCGATTCAACGCATGCGGGAAAAACGGCAAGGTCTTGCTCAAATATTTAATCCGCTCGTCCTGCTGCGGCAGTTGATCGCAAATGACGTTTTCCTTGTCATCATTAAACTGCTGTCGAGATTGGAAACCATCGACGGCTTTGACGCGCAGGGGCGTTGGCAAAATGGACAGGCTCAGGGATTCAGCCGTCACCGGTCGATTGTTGACCAGGTAGTGGGTTGGCTCGGGTGATTCGATCTGCAGGGATTCGGTGCGAATATAACCGATTTGGTTCAGTATCTGTTTTTTTGAGTGCAATAACACCGAGGCGGACAGTTGTAAATAAGACAAAATGGATTGCGGGGCAAACAAAGCCACAGAGATTCTGTAATCTGTCAGTGACACGGTGTCTTCAAATAATTGGCGTAATGCGCCGGATTGATGAAAATCCAGCAGCAACATGCCGGTAATGGCGGTTGGAATTTTTTTGCCTTTTGCCGTCGTCAGCGTCACCGGATGCGGTGTTAACGAAAATGCATGAATAAAGCGTTTGAAACGGAACTGGAGTTTACGAAAACCGGTAATCTGAGCTGTATCGCCTAAAAACTCGGCCATCGTGGCCTGATTTTCAAGATTGACGCCATCGACGACAATATCGCCATGACATTGAATCAAATCGATTTCGACCGTATCGTCTTGCAGCGCAATGTCCAAACTTGCATCGAAACTATCGTTCAGCCCCAGACTTTTATAAAACAACGTCAGTTTATCGCCGGCTACTGGCAAAAAGCCGAGCTGCACACCTTTCTGCCCGGCTATCCTTAAGGCTTGAGGATACTCAGCCTGATTGATCCATAACAAGACCTGTCGATGGGCATCATCGACGTGGATAGCCTCAAAATCATCGAGCTTTACCGGTGAAATCTGGAATTCTCCAGCGAGGATTTGAGGGTGTTGAGTGAGCTTTTCTAATCTGTCGGCAACGCTGTCGCTATAGACCAGATAATAAGCTGTTTGGCTGTCATTTTTCATTATCGAAGATGGGCTGGTGTCGGGCGGGCTTGCCCCGCCCGGCTTGCAAATCCAGCCTTAAAGTTTAACCAGCACCTCGCCTTTGCCGGTTTCTGCCATGTCGCCGCCATAGCGTTGCACACGATTAAATGCCTGAGCACTATCGGCAAAACGACTATTGAGCGATTTCAATGAGGAAAACAGAATGGGGAGAAACGCCAGCGTATGTGAGCCACAGTCATTGAATGTTGCCGATAACCGGGGCTGATTCCACAATAACAAGGTACCACGCCGCATGGCGTAGCCTAAATAGCGGCCGGTCTGTCCCATAACGGCAATCGTCCCCGCGATCATACGCGCACCACAATAATCACCGGCATCACCTTCCACTAAAATAACGCCACGCCGCATATGGTCACCTGCCCTGTCGCCGACATTGCCTTTAACCAGAATTGTGCCGCCTTTCATGCCCTGTTTATTGCCGGGCAACGCAGC
>Ga0114931_10011854_pt1 | contig 10255 bp, 8 predicted proteins | sample 2SBtaG_FD_89579 | JGI IMG/M metagenome (GOLD analysis project Ga0114931, IMG submission 89579) | Deep subsurface microbial communities from Kolumbo volcano to uncover new lineages of life (NeLLi) - 2SBTROV14_V59a metaG | ecosystem: Environmental > Aquatic > Marine > Volcanic | place: Kolumbo... | reverse complement strand
GGAACCACCTCCTTTATAAAGGTCTAGCGAATGCGCCAACATTCGCTGAAGTGCGAGTCAGCCCGCCTTCTTTGTTCAAAAAGCCATTTGTATACCCTCCCTTTCTGATTTAAACAGTAAATAAAAAACCGCACTTTGATTATCTGCAAGAGCGGCATTACTTTTGACCATATGGACTAGATATAGTTTAGTATATTGTGCTGATTAGTGCAAGTTATAAATGACGCAATCACAAGATGGAAGGGGTGTTTTTCGCAATGTCCACAAGATGTAGGGGTGTTGTGGGGTTTTTGATGAGTTTGAGACGGTTATCCTTTTTCAGCGCGTTCTAGGTTGAGGGCGAGGAGGTTGGCGAGGATTTGGTCGTCGGTGATGGTGGGACACCAGTGGCGGGTTGGGTTGGGCGGGTATCTGTGGCCCACCACAGCCAATAACCCGTTGGTTCCGACCGGCTAATCCTGGTTTCTATTGCCGCTTGACAATGGGGAGCGAATCTGTTATACAATTGAAGTAGTCGTGGCCAACCCGCCGTGGCACAGATCTGGCGTTGGGTGCTTATCTTCATACCGTGACAGAACCTAATTCACCTATTTTACATCTATTATCCTGAAAAATCAACTATAACTGTAAACAGCCTAACGCTAACAGCTTGCGGCATCATCAAACTATGAAATCCAAAGCCAGTCTTGACCAAAACGGAATTCCCCATCACTGGTTTGACCGGGGCATCGCTCTGGAAGGGTTGCGTCACCACTTCCGGCAAGGTCGCGACACCATCCGTATCGCTTCCGGCTTCTTCACCATACGCGGTTACAGCCTAATCCGTACCGCCGCAACCGGGAAAAAGATATTGATATTGGTTGGCCTCAAAGAGCCGGGCGATGATCGGGTCAAACGTGTGCTGATTAAAGAAATAATGGCCGACTTGCGTCGGGGTATCCAAGTAGACAGGCGTCAAGCTGTTCAGGAACTGGTCAATCGCATTGAGGGGAATGAGTTTCGCATTGTTAGCGCACGTGCGATGGATCATCACGCCAAGTTGTACCTGGTCGATAATTCAACCGCCTTGATTGGCTCATCAAACCTATCCGAAAATGGGCTAAAGAGAGTTGTCGAGGCCGGATATACTATTGTAGACCAAAGTCACGTTGCTAATTACGTGCGCTGGTACGACGAATATTTTGAAAACAGCAAAGACATCACCCAACTTCTGCTGAAAATTCTTAAGAGATGGCTGGCATTGGCTCGCCCTTGGGACATCTATCTAAAAACTCTGGATGCACTGCGGTCACTGGATGAGCCGAAACTGGAGCGGGCCAACTATCGTAAGCCGGTTAGCTACCAGCGAAATATTGTCGCCAAAGCATTGCGTTCTATTCAGGAACACGGGGGGGCAATGGTGATTGCTTCAACCGGGCTAGGCAAAACCGTCATCGGCACTGACATTGCCTTGCGATTGAACGAGGCCGGACACATCAGAAATGTGTTGGTCATTGGTCCTAAGGCAGTTGAAGAAAGCTGGTACCAACACTTTCAACCCACCGGAATTTACATTCGCTTCTTTAATCCCTCTGCCGTCAATAACGCACCTAACAAAAATCGTCACTCTCACAAATTGCAGCAATACCTAAAAACACTGGACGACCAATGGTTAATCATCATTGATGAAAGCCATAATTTCAGGAACGAAAAGAAAGATATTTGGGTAGATGGGAAGGCCACTCGGCAAATAAAGAGAGCTTTCAAGCGACTGCGCCCGGCCATTGCTAAATCCAACGCAAAGGTGCTTTTAATGACAGCTACCCCGTTGTCCACCGGCCCGGATAACATCAACGCCCAACTTTCTCTGCTCCCCAAGACCGCACCTGCGGCTCAAAGCGCCGACTTACCGCTATTCACAGATATGAGCCGAATAACTCATCCGACACACTGGCATATTGGCTCGCAGTTGCACCAACTGCGTGAACTGGATGTAATTGTTTCGATGACTACCCCTTACGTCGCCAGACATTACGCCGCCGTCGATGAAGAAAGCGGAGATTTATACATCAACTTTGCCTCTGACCGCCGGTACATTCCCCGCGTTATATTGCATCGGGTCAACACCCCGATGTTATTTGAATCGGAGATTATTTCGGCACTGGAGCAACGATACTTCAAGACAGACCAAAAATATCCTTTGTTTCAAGGCAGCATTGAAGTGCGGGTGCGTACTCACTGGGCCAGCTCACCTTGGGCGTTACGAGATGTCATCAGCAGGTCTATTGGGCGTAAGGGTTGGAAGCCTTATGACGTTACCTTTGCACTGGATATGGAACCTCAGCACCGGGACGGTTCTTATGATTTTGGCCTTCGCATCAACAAGCCCGACCGCAAAGCACGGCTCACCCCAATTATCGAAGCGCTGGAAAATCTCTCTTTTCAGGATGATCCAAAATTAAAGTTGCTAGTCACCATTCTCGACAGACTGGCAGAGGAAAACAAAAAAGTCATCGTTTTTGCCGAGTTTCACGCCACTGTTGCTTATCTGGATGCCGCCTTAAAGGAACTTTGCCCTGACTTGCGGGTGGCTAGTTTGGTGAAGATGAACAGGCCGGGTGATTACGAGTTGAAACCCCGGAAAGTAATCAAGAAATTACTGGAAGAATTTGCACCGATTGCCCACGATTTACCGCCGGAAGAAGGCCGGTACAATGTCTTGCTGGCTACCGACGCTTATGGTGTGGGGGTAAATATGCAGGATGCTCAGGTGGTTATAAACTATGATTTGTCATGGACGCCCATTGCCCCCATTCAACGGGCCGGGCGAGTGCTGCGTTTGTGGCATAGCCCTCGCACCGTAGAGTTGTTCTCTTTTGTGCCGATGCTGTCTACGGAAAATCAAATCAAGCAAGAGGCTGAAAAGTTTGCCCGCCGCTGGACACGCTTGACCAAACGAGACCGGCAAGCGCGTCAGGTGGTTGATTTGCAGACAATGACTACCCACACCGAGCCAGTAGTAGTAGACATGCCAACTTTGTCTCCGGCAAAAACACCAACTATTGAAAGTGGCGAACTCGATTTTAGCGCATTGGACATGGAAGAGGAGAGTGGCGATGTCATTCCGGTATCACCGATATTCCGGCACACTGCTCGCTTGGAAAACTATCGCAACGATGTAGGCAATCTACACGATGATTTGCAAAGTGCAATGGTTTACGATGGTGACACTCCGCAAGTTTATACCTTGTTACGCTACAAGGGGGAATATGACTGGGCCTTGTACGATTTGAAAAAGCGGACGCTGTTGCCTCGTCCAACTGATTTACAGTTATTGAACTTGATTGAGTGCGAAAAAACCACACCGCTAGCCAATATACCGGCCAAGTGGATTGAGCGTGGTGGCAATCATTGCGTGAAAGCCTGGTGCAAAAGCAGAAAGATTAACCCGAACCGGGTTGAACGCATTTGTACCCTATACTTAACTCCTGATGAGCAAGATGATTTCAGCCAACTTTTTGAGTGATTGATGAGCCAATATTGACCTGAATTGGTAAGGTTCTGTTTACTCCAATTGTAGTGTATAATGTAACACTTACAACTGAATTGTTAATCGTGGCGATAATTGGAAGCAGCTTAGACCACAATCGTCTTGGTAATTTGAGGTGCATTTACCAACCGCAATCGCCTGACCGGAAGCGTTAGGTGGCTGAAAAACTGTGCTATATACGTAAATCCGAGGTGAAAATGAATATTCTCTCCGCTTTGCAGAACATAGACACCAACATTTTGGTTACGATTTTGATAATTCTTGTAGTATTGTTGTTGGTATCTCAAACTCGCCGTCCCTCGAATGTGTCTACCCCATTACAAAACCTTAATCAAACACTTCAAGATGTGCGGATCGAAACGGCAAAATTAAGTGCAGGGTTTCAAAATAGGGTTGAGGTTGACACCCGGATAGCCCAATCAATAAAAAGATTAGAAACTGTTATGGCGGGAAGTGCGACGGTTGGAGGAGGGGCAGAAAATATAGTTGAAGAATATTTATCTTTACTTCCCCCTGAATGGCAAACCCGCAATTATCAAGTAGGCAATAAAACGGTTGAATTTGGATTACGCCTGCCAAACGGATTGGTTTTACCTATTGATAGTAAATGGGTTGGAGCTAATTTGCTCGACAAACTCAATGGCTCAGAAAATCCTGATGAACGCAAAAAGTTGCGGGCAAAAATAGAAAAACAAGTTGTTAATAAGGCAAGAGAAGTTCAGAAATATATTAATCCTGAAATTACCACCCCCTATGGTGTTGCAGTTGTTCCCGATGCCGTTTATAACTTATGCCCGTCTGTAAATGTTTCTACGCTCAAATTTAACGTCACGGTAATAAGCTATAGTTTGTTAATACCCTACTTGCTTTTGGTTTTTCAAACCACATTAGCTGCAAGCCGAACTGTCGATATGGCAAAAGTTGGCCTTTATTTGCAAACACTCGAAAAATCATTGAGTGAAATTTCTTCTGAACTTGAGGGAAGATATGCAAAAGGACTGACGATGCTCACAAATTCCAGAGATAGAATGCAGCAGCATTTGAGCAAAGCAAATAATGCGCTTGTCAGTATATCAACAATTTCAGAGACTCAAAAAGCAAACACAAATGGCAAATAGCCCACTTGCCCCCGGCGAAGCGTGGGCTAACAATTACAATTCAGGCGAATTACCGGACGTGGTTTGTTAAAGTAGCGTATTAGCAATTGAGGTTGACTTCGCTTGCGGAGTTAGTTTCAAAATCATGGGTGTCATAGGAGGAATTGATGTCTTTTCACACAAAATTCATCGAGTTGCTAAAAACCGATTCCCGCTTCGTGGACGATGATGGCGAACTCGTGCCGGCAGCCGTGCAGGACCGCGCCTGGAAAATTGACCACGAGTTGGTCAGGTTGCTGCTCTCTGACCCGGAAATCAAGTCTAAATTTTTCGATGAAATTGAAGGATATTGGATTTTCAATCTCAACACTTTCCTCGATTACATCTCGCAAAAGAATTTTCTGGATAACTCCTACACCCGCTTCCGCAACCGCATTGGGTTGACGATTGACGGCAAATTCCTGCGCGAGCGTGGCGAAGTGGCACTGGTCTGGCCCTACAAGGATTGCTATTTGGAAGGCGGGCAAACCGGAGACGAAGAAAAGCGCAAGGAGATTTTCTTCAACGAAGTGTTGGCGCAGGATGAAATCAACCGCCTGCTCGACCCCAAGGTATTGACGAACTTTGTGCGCTACACGGCGGAAGGTGAAGAGCCGGTGACGGACTTCCGGCGCGACAAGAGCGAGGTGATCCGCGAGAACCTGATTATCAAAGGTAACAACCTGCTCGCCCTGCACACACTCAAACAGCAATTTCGCGGCAAGGTGAAGCTGATTTACATCGACCCGCCGTACAACACGGGGAATGACTCATTTGGCTACAACGATCGGTTCAACCATTCCACCTGGCTGACGTTTATGAAGAATAGGCTGGAAGTGGCGAAAGAGTTTTTGGCACCCGATGGCGTAATATTCATTAGCTGTGATGATAACGAGCAAGCTTATCTCAAGGTTATTATGGATGAAGTATTTGGGCCAGAGAATTTCGTTGCCAATATCGTAGCACAAACTAATCCGCGAGGGCGTACTCTTGATAAATTCCTTGCCAAAACTTTCGAGTACCTGATTGTTTTCACAAGAAGCATCGGATATGATTCTTTGTTCCGTATTCCGAAATCTGAAAGAGCACTGGAAGAATATAAGCAAGTTGATGAAAGGGGCGTTTATAGAGAATTAGAGTTAAGAAATAGAAATCCAGTCTTCACAAGATCAAACAGACCGAACTTATATTTTCCGATCTATGTTAATCCAGAAAATGGCACAGTGTCTTTGCAAAAAGACAATACTTTTACAGAGACAGCCTTACCAACTAATTCTAAAGGTGAAGACGGTTGTTGGACTTGGGGGCAAAAGAAGGTTTCTGAAAACATTAATTTACTGACTGCCCGTAAAGTATCAACAGGGGTTTGGCGCGTCTTTAGAAAAGACTATATTCCAGCAGAAGGAGCTTTCACAAAAGAGAAAGCGCTTTGGTTGGATAAAACAATCAATCACGAGAATGGAAAAGAAGAATTAGGTAGGTTGTTTGGAAAGAGTCCGTTTGCGTTTCCGAAATCTGTGGAATTAATCAAGAAGATTTTGCAGATAAGCACGAGAAGCGATAGGAGACAAATTGTTCTTGACTTTCATGCCGGCAGCGGCACAACGGCTCATGCAGTATTGGAGTTGAACAAAGAAGATGGCGGCAATCGCCAATTCATTCTCGTTGAGCAAATGGATTACGTTGAAACCGTAACCCGAGAACGAGTAAGAAAAGTCATGGAGCAACAGGGCGGCGGCGACTTCATCTACTGCGAGCTGATGAAATACAATGAAGCCTTCATGGAGCGCATTCAAGCCGCACAGTCCAGTCAAGAGCTGGTGCAAATCTGGAAAGACATGGCAGAAGGCTCATTTTTGAACTGGTACGTCAATCCGTCCATGCCCGAAGAAGCGGTCGAGGATTTTGAAGCGCTGGGTAAAGAAGCGGGTGGCCTCGAAAAACAAAAACACCTGCTGGCGGAACTACTGGACAAGAACCAGTTGTATGTCCATCTCTCCGAGATAGACGACACACAATTCAGGGTCAGCGAGGCAGATAAGGCATTGAACCGGAAGTTTTACGGAGAATAACCATGAGTGCGCTCTATTCCGATACCCACCCCAAAATGGAAGCCTTGCAAATTCGGTTATGGCGGCAGGCAAGCCCTACGCGTAAGATGAACATGCTGGCGCAGTTGAATGCATCTGTCCGCAGGCTTGCCCTGACGGGCTTGCGCTCGCAATATCCGCAAGCAGACGAAGCCGAACTGCGCCGCAAACTGGCGGGTTTGCTGTTGGGGGAAGAATTGGCACGTAAAGTGTGCGGAGACCTGCCTTATGCAAAATGAACCTGTCGAAGTCACGCTCAAAGTGACGGGCGTTCTCGAGAGCCTCGGCGTCCCTTATCTCATCGGCGGTTCGCTGGCATCCGCACTGTACGGCATGGTGCGCAGCACGCAGGATGCGGACATTGTCGCCGAAATGCGACTCGAACATCTCCGGCCCTTTGTCTCGGCATTGGCAGATGAATTCTATGTGGACGAGGATATGATTGCCGAAGCCATCCAGCGCAACTCCAGTTTCAATATCATCCACCGCGAAACCTTTTTCAAAGTGGATGTTTTCATCCCGCGCCCGCGTCCCTTTTTGCAATCTCAACTTGCCCGCGCCCAAAGGCAAACGTTTACCTTCGATACAGAGGTCGAAGCCAGATTCGCCAGCCCCGAAGATACCATACTATCCAAACTGGAATGGTACCGCATAGGCGGCGAAGTCTCCGACCGACAGTGGCGCGACATCCTTGGTGTGCTGAAAGTCCGCGCTGGCGAACTCGAACTGGACTACCTGCGAAAATGGGCGGGTGAACTCAAGGTCGGCGACCTGCTGGAACGCGCTTTGAAAGAAGCGGAATAATCGTTGTATATCAGGAAGATAAGGCGTTGAACCGGAAGTTTTATGGAGAGGCGTAGAGTTTTCTTGCTATAATCAAACAGGAGCGAGAGACGCCATGACACAGGCAAAGATTAATCCAACTATCCTGCGGTGGGCGCGGAACCGCCTGCAACTGACCGAAGAAGAAGTAGCCAGAAAAGTCGGGTTGAAGGAAAAACCAGAGCGCGTGCGGGCGTGGGAACAAGGGGAGTCCCTCCCCACCTTTCGGCAAGCGCAAAAATTGGCGCGCGTGCTGCACATTCCCTTTGGTTACCTGTTTCTCTCCCAGCCCCCCCTGACCACCCTGCCGATTGCGGATTTTCGCACCCTCCCAGAAGTCCGGAGAGGGAATTTTAGCCCCGAATTGGAGGATGTACTCAACGACGCGCTGCGCAAGCGCGATTGGTTGCGCGAGCGACGGATACAGGAAGGAGCGGCCCCGTTACCATTTATGGGGCGTTTTTCCACCCGAACCTCCCCTCAAATCCTCTGTAAGGATATTCGCGCCACGTTGGATTTGTCCATTCCCACCGCCAAAGACGCTCAATCCTGGACGGAGCATTTACGCATTCTTGTTCGACAAGCCGAGAAAGCGGGAATCATCGTCCTGCAAAGCGGTTACGTTGACAGCAACACCCATCGCGCGCTATCCGTGAAGGAATTTCGCGGCTTTGCACTCGCCGATCCCTACGCTCCGCTTATCTTTTTGAACGCCAAAGATGCTGTCAACGGGCGTATTTTTACGCTTGCCCATGAGTTGGGACATCTCTGGACGGGTACGAGCGGCATTTCCAACCCCGAGGCGACCTTGCCGGAGAAAGTAGATGCAAGTCATAAGTTGTCCCTGCTTTCCATTGAACGATTGTGCAATCAAGTCGCTGCTGAACTGCTGGTTCCGGCGCAGATTTTCAAAGAACGCTGGCAAATCCGCAATTACCAGGAACTTGCCAAAGAATTTCGTGTCAGTACGCTCGTGATTCTGATTCGCGGGTACGAGATGGGCCTATTGCCCACCCAAGAATTCCAGACGCTTTATGCAGAAGCCGTACAGGAGATAGTGATACGTGAGAACAAAACACGTTCCCCCGGCGGAGATTTCTACCGCACGTTTCAGACTCGGAATGGGCGCTTGCTGCTGAACGAGGTGGCGCAAGCCCTACGGGAAGGAACGCTCTTGTATACAGAGGCCTCCTGGTTGTTGAATACCCGTCCAAAAACACTGGAAAACGCCCTGCAGGCCTTTTAAGGAGAGCAATGCGCTACTGTCTGGATGCCAATGTATACATCGAAGCCCATCGCCGTTACTACGCCTTTGATATCGTGCTCGGCTTCTGGGATGGGTTGGAACGCCTGGTGGAAGAGCAGATTATTTGCAGTCCCCTCATGGTATATGAGGAAATCATCGATTCAGGCGACGAACTTGCGCAATGGGCAAAGGCAAACAAGGACAACCTTTTCCTGCCCGCCGATGATTCAACGCAGGATGTCTTTCGGGACATTGCAAATCTGGTCGAGCGCTTGTACGAACCGCAGCATGTTCAAAAGTTTCTGTCGGGGGCGGATCCGTGGGTGATTGCCCACGCTAAGGCTCATGGGTTGTCGGTTGTCACCATGGAATCCCGGAAAATCGAAAATCAAACTGAGCAGGGACGGGTGAGCGGGAAAATTAAAATCCCCAACGTTTGCGAGCGTTTCGACGTAGCATATCAGAATACGTTCGCCCTGTTGCGAGAACAGAAGGTCATTTTACGGTGATGGGTCAGCGCCGCCCAATCGTAATAAGAGGGTCTCGCAAGAGACCCTCTTACGCTCGCCCTTACGGGCGATCCACCTCCGCCAGGCGGATTAAAGTCATTAGAACCTGACGACAGGAATTTTCAAATGCCCGAACAATTTCTCTACGAACAACTCGATACGCTTTCTCAGTGGGGGAGCATCAAAAAGGAAGTTCCCCAAAGCATTGCGCGTAACCTGAACCCGCGCTACGAACTGCGCCCCTATCAGGTGGAGGCCTTTGCCCGCTTCATCCACTGCTACCACAACGACTTCCCCGGCAAAGCCTACCCCCTGCACTTCCTGTTCAACATGGCGACGGGCAGCGGTAAAACGCTCATCATGGCGGGATTGATTCTCTATCTCTACGAGCAAGGCTATCGCAACTTCCTGTTCTTCGTCCATTCCACCAACATCATCGAAAAAACCAAAGACAACTTTCTCAACCCCGCCAGCATCAAGTACCTGTTCAATACGGACATTCACATCGGGGATCGCCGCGTGCACATTGCGCCCGTCGAAAACTTTGAAGCGGTCAACACCGATGACATCAGCATCTGCTTCACCACGATTCAAAAGCTGCACTCCGATCTGGCCGGCGAAAAGGAAAATGCCCTGACCTTTGAAGACTTTCGCAAGCACAAAGTCGTCTTGATTGCCGATGAAGCCCACCATATGAACGTCAGCACCAAGTCAAAGCGCAGTATGGAGATGTTTGAAAGTTGGGAAAACACCGTTGTCAAAAAGCGGGCGGTGTATACCGGGCATGTGCGGCTGGATGTGGCTCATCCGCACTTTGCGTGAAAAGGGGGATATCGTCAAAGATTTGGTACAATTGAAAGCATCGAGTTTACTCACGAGGACCCCCAATGCTTTCGAAACTATTGCTCCCCGAAAATACCAAT
>Ga0114931_10011853_pt1 | contig 10256 bp, 10 predicted proteins | sample 2SBtaG_FD_89579 | JGI IMG/M metagenome (GOLD analysis project Ga0114931, IMG submission 89579) | Deep subsurface microbial communities from Kolumbo volcano to uncover new lineages of life (NeLLi) - 2SBTROV14_V59a metaG | ecosystem: Environmental > Aquatic > Marine > Volcanic | place: Kolumbo... | reverse complement strand
TGGTTTTGAGTGGGAACTGCTGCCGCGCCTGCGTCCATCAAGAGCCGATGTCAAAGGCGCGAACCTGCGCTTCAAGAATGTCGACCTTGCGGCGAGCCTCGGCCGAAGGTTTCACGCGCGGAGGATTTAGCGGTGCGCTGTGCTGTGTCTTGTCTGGTTCTGCTTGCCTGGCTGAGCTTGGCTTCGATTGCCCAGGGGAAACCGGCGCCGTCGAAACACAAGCAGGCAAACCGCGCCACGCAGTACTCCCCGCTCGCGGCGCGAGGCGGGTACAAGCGGCAGGGCATGACTTGGTACGAAGCGGCCTTCCGGTCGCTGAACCCGAACGACATCAACTGGGGCGAATGGTGGGAGCGACGCCGGCGCGTATGGCTCGAGAACGTCGCGCTGAATCGATACTTCTGGTACAGCTTCGCGCTGACATTGTTGCTGATGATGAGCGGGTTCGCATTGGCCGTCCAACACAGTGACCGGCTGAAGGAACGCCAGCGCTGGGCGGAGGTGGCAGCCGACGCGAAGCACTACGCGGACTACTGCAAGCGCCAGGCTCTTGAAGCGGCCGAACGCTACAACGCGCACGTCGAAAAGTGCAATCGCGTGATCGAGTCGGAGGAGTCTGGTTTCGTGACGCCGGAAACGGCGAACCTCACCGACTTGAAGTGCGAGTTGGAGCGCCTCCGCGCGGACAATGACGCCAAGACCCGCCAGGTGCAGAAACTCGACGAACAACTGAAAGAGAAAGAAGCGGCCACATCGAATCTGATGGTGCGGATCGCTGAGCTGGAGAAGAGTATGGGAAGCCGGCGGAGCGGTCCGGCAAAGACAGAGAACGCAGGCGTCGCGCCAAACGCAATCTTGATCGAGCGAATCAATCGCCTCGAACGGGAACTCACAAGCCGGAACGAACAGATCCGCCGTCTGCAAGGAGGTTGACCGGATGCTTGTATCGGTTCACAGTTTCGGCAGCATCTGGTCGCACCGGTTGGGGAAGAGTCTCGCGGACCCGCGGCGCTTCACCTCGCACGCGGCCTTCTACAACACGACGGGAGTTGAGGACGGCGGGAAGCTGCGGCATCGCTCGTGCGTGTACGGCTACGCGCGTTTCGATGGCGCCGGCAGGTTCGACCCGCACCGAATCTCGCGGATGATTCACCGGGTGTTTGAGTGTGACGAACCGTGCATGTGGAATGGCGCCAACAAGGTGCGCTTCCGGCGACTGCTCCCCCGAGCGGCACGCCCGGACCGCTTCCTCGTTACGGTGACTTCAGATCGCACCGGGACACTCGACAAGCACGGCGCGTGGAGCTCGGATGACAGCCATCTCATCTCGTTCAGCGAGTGCGGTGACCAGCAGGAAGCGATGCTGCTCATGCCGGCCTACGGCTGGGTGCGGGGCGCTATCGGCACGTTCTGTTTGGAGCCGCTCGCGGCACGACCGTGGGCGTGCGAACTGAACCTGGTGAGATGACGATGCGCTACGCCAAAGGCTACATCGAGCTAAATGACACAAAGGACTTTCCGCTCCTGCGCCAGGTGTTGCGCTCGGGCTACGTCACGCACCGGCAGTTGTTCGAGTTCATGCGACTGGGTGCTTATGAACACAGCCGACCAAGTTTCAACTGGCGAGTACAGCGACTGGTCGCCCATGATCTGATCGCGCGAAACGAGTTGCCCGGTTACGGCCGCAACTTCGTCTACTCGGTTGCCTCGGCCGGCGCCGAGTACCTGGTGAGTAAAGGCGAGTTCTTTATCGGATTGCCAGCGGAGAAAGGGCGCGCACAGCGAGAAGCGGCGGTGCATCACGCCGTGGACGTAAACGAGATCTACTTTGCGCTGGCGAAAACCGGACGACTGGTGAGCTGGGCCTGGGAGATCGAGATCCGCTCACAGAACGAACTCACCGGATTCGGCTTTCAGAAAGACTACGATGCCATCGTGACCTTGCGCGGGCTAAGTGGCCCCGCAGACTTCGCTCTCGAATATGAGCGCCGACCAAAGACGCTCGCGCAGTACCGCGTGATCCGGAAAGCGATCGAACGCGAGGAGCGAGTGGACCGCTTCGTCTACCTCGTCTCGAACTACCATCTGCACACGCTTCTGCGGCGCGTGTTCCGCGGAACCAAGCGAGCATTGTTCATCGGGTCTTCTGGCGATGTGCTCGAAGGACAACTCAGCGCACCGCTCGAGGACGTACGCAACGGAAGACAGAGAGAGCTTGGCGAGGTGATCGAACAATGACGCCATTGGCCATCTTGCGAGCTTTTTGCGCATTCAATTCGGCCATTCGGGACCCCTCGCAACCGGCTGACAGGCAGAGAGATAGCGATTTACTACCCCCTGTTTATCCCGTTTCGAATGGTCAATAGCCAAATGGTCAATACGGGAGCGCAGCGGATCTGAAAAGAGGTATGGAATGAGAAAGCAAGCAAAACGAATCCGGCGACGTTCAACGAGCCTTGTTATACCAATCGCCGGCCTTCGCCGGCTACGAAACGCAGGCATCTATTGCGTTCCCGGCGTCACGCTCGAGTTTCAGCAATCGAAGAAGCGCGCGGTGCTGCGTGGCCTCGAATCCGGCGGCGCCTCGCCGGAGATCGGACGCTACGTGACGTTCTGCGATGACAACGGTGCGCCGGTAAGCTGGCTCCACCCGGTACAAGGAATCGTCGGCAACGGCGTCCACGCCGTAGTCATCGCCGAGAAGCTGGTCTCCGTCGAAATGCTGCGCGTCGGCCACACCTACGATCTGCTCATCGTGAAACACGAAACCCGAGTCGAACGTGACAGCGAGCGTCCTCGACTGCGTTCGGAAATCTTGTTCCGCGCACTGCGCGGACATCTGCCACTCGACCTGATCGGCAAGGATCGTGAGCTGGCCGGAACGATCGCGCCAGAGTTCTTCACCAAGTCCGGCGAGCGGCGCGGGATCCCGTCGCGATTTCCAGTGGTCGTGAAAGCGATCACCCGAGCAGTGAACTGTATCGATTGTTCTCATCCGCACTTTCTCATTGGTCCGCACGTATTCGCGTGTTGGGGCCACTCCCGCTGACAAAGGGACATAGTTTTTGGCACTATTGGCCTGGGCCACTCTGCCCCCCAAGAGCGGGTGGAGGTCATCGCCCAGATGTGGGCTCACCCGAGATCGTTGATACCTGTTGCCGCTGACCAAAGACGAAGTCCGCAGGACGAGACGGCGGCCCGAAGCTATTTCGCGGCCGCCTCGTCGCGGACCTACCGCAGTAGCATACAGTGGCTGTATACTGCGTTTCGGTGTCGGACAGCCGCACTGATGTACTCTAGATGCAGTCGGAGTTTCGCGAATGAAGGTTGATGATGCGCAAACGCCTGAAGTCGACCCACTCAGCAGCATTCTGGATAGCCGGACCTTTCAACGGTCACCTAAGCTACAGGCGCTGTTGGAATGGCTGTGGCTACACCAGGACCGGGAAATTTCGCAATACGAGATTGCTACTGAAGTGCTCGGACAACCTTCGGAATTTGATCCCGCAATCGACGCCACTGTCCGTGTTCATATCTCGCGCCTGCGCCAGAAGCTCAAGGAATTCTATGAAGACGAGGGCAAGAGTTGTCGGGTACGCGCATCGATCCCGTTAGGCAGCTACCAGCTTGAAATCGAGGAGAACAGTGAGGATGTCCTGGTTGCCGAGGAACATTCCTTGCGGGACGCGGAACTACTCGCAATTCTCCGGAAGAGACTGAATCTCGCCAGCATGATCCTAGCCGTGACAATTCTTGTCGCTGTCGCGGTGGGGATTCTCTTTTGGGTGTCTCCGTCAAACCCTGGGTGGTCACTGGGCGAGCTCCCTGTGTTCTGGCAACGTTTCCTAGCAAATAGGAAACCGGTTCGACTGATCATCGAACATCCAATCCTGTACCGTTGGCAATCGGACAGGCTTGTTGCTGGTGATTTTGGCATATTGCGGGACAAAGGCAACCAAGTACCCGAAAAACTCGGCTGTCTTGTCGAGGCCTATGGCTCACCGGGTCTATATATGTCTATGATCCGGAATATCGACACGGTTGCGGCAGTTCAGCTCACGCGACGCTTGGCTGAGGCTGGTGTGGGGGTGACGCTCGACGAAAGTGAAACGATGATTGAATCAGTGATTGACGCGAACGTGATCTGTTTGGGAAGCGTTCGGCGTGTGTTTGAACAGAAACTGTTCGCGAGGCAAACCAGTTTTCGGCCGGTGGGACGCGCGGATGGTTTCTACGACGTGAGGGGTGGCCGAGGAGTACACAAGGTTTACCAGCGTCGAGTGCTGACGACGCGTCGAAAAGTGATTCCGGGCCTGATCGCACTGCTTCCACCAGGGAAAGCCGGCACCAACCGTCTTGTGATCGCCGGAGAGCACACTGCCGGGTTAGTTGCATTCCTATTCTCGGAATCCGGCTCGGAGGCTATTGAGGACCTGCGCACGAAGAACGGGTCTCCCAAATGGTTCGAGGTCTTAGTTCAACAGGAAGCAGACGGGACCAAGATGATTTCAGGGAAACCAATGATTCTGCGCTCGCTGACTGATCATAAGTAGCAACCTCCGGCTGTGATTCGGGCAGTGTCGGCCCGTGCCAGCACAACACGATCCGCGCAACGGTTTCTGGGGACCAGAGTCAAAAGGCGCACACACTGATGGCAGATCTCGGAACCTTTCGTCACTGCGGCGAACCGTGGCACTTCTTGAGCGGACCGGTGAGCCGGACTTCCGGATGCGGGAGTTTTGTGGTCGAGCCCCGCTGGATGGCTCGATCGGCAATCAACTGAAAACACAGCGTAACACTCCGTAACATACCGCAAGTAACTGTTCAGATGCGGCTTGGCGCGGTAAGTATGTGGCATGGTGAAGTTACTATCACGTCAGACCCGCCGTAGGAGCTTTCTGAAGTTTGCCGGCGGTCTCCCTCTCGTTATGGAAGGGAGAAGCCGGGCACGCCCCAACGTGGTCTTCTTGTTGGCCGATGATCTTGGCTACGGGGACCTGTCCTTATACGGCTGCCCGGATATCCACACTCCTAACATAGATTCGATCGGGAAACAGGGCGTTCGGTTTACCCGGTGTTACGCGAACGCCCCGGAATGCACACCTACACGCACTGCTCTCTTGACCGGTCGTTACCAGCAACGTGTAGGGGGGCTGGAATCCGCGATTGGAGTGGGAAACGTGGGCCGATATGACGAGGCTGAATGGCTCCGCCGTCGCGGCGAACTCGGGCTCCCAAGCACCGAAGTTACGTTGTCGAAAGTACTGAAGGGATCAGGGTACGACACCGCGTGTTTTGGGAAGTGGCATCTGGGCTATCCCCAGAAGTTTTGGCCGTTCCGGCACGGTTTCGATGAATCGTTCGGCGTGATTGGAGGGCGGGAGGACTATTTTACCCACTGTGAACCCCATGGGCGGAACGTCATGTTCAAGAACAACAAGTTCGTAGAGCGCAAGGGTTACATGACAGACTTGATTGCGGATGCCTGCGTCGAATGGTTGGCCAGACGGGACCGCAATCCTTTCTTCCTTTATGTACCGTTCACCGCACCGCATGCCCCACTGCAGGATCCGGATGAGTATGATCCCGTTGTCGGCACCGCACCTATCCGAGATGGCAACCGCCAGGTGTATGCCCGAATGGTTGAGCGAATGGATGACGCCGTGGGCGCTATCCTGGCCCAACTGGACCGTCTCGGGATAGCCGAGAACACACTGGTTATCTTTACCAGTGACAACGGAGCCAACCGGAATGGAAGAAATGACCCATTCCGAGGGGGGAAAGCTTCCCTTTGGGAGGGCGGCATCCGCGTGCCTGCCGTGTGGCGGTGGCCGTCCGCGTTCTCGGGCAACCGAGTGACAGAGCAAGTGGCGACAACCTTCGACTGGACCAGAACCATCTTGACCGCGGCTGACGGGAACGCCACAGCAATCAAGTGGGATGGTATCGACTTGCTGCCTTTCGCGGGCGCCGAGTGCATGCGGGTCCAACGAACCCTTTTTTGGCGGACGAGGCATGGACCACGTACCAAGCGGGCGGTTCTTCGGGGGGATATGAAGTTGGTCATGACTGACGACGGCGGGGAACAATTGTACGACTTGTCAAAGGATCCGCAAGAGACCAACAATTTGCGGGCCAAAGCAGTCAGGGCCGGAGATGACCTGGTGCGGAGGCTGTCGCAATGGGAGACGGAAGTGCGAGCGACTCGGCTGCGGGGGTTCCACAGTAATGCAACTCAACGAGCGGAGTCGCACTCATTGAGTAGAAAGCATGGAGGTTCAAGATGACTACACAGCGCATTCTTAAGGCCACGGTGGCCGCATTGTGCGTTTGGACGTGGACAACAGTTTTATGTGCTCAGTCCCCGACAGGTCGCATAGAAGGGATCATTACCGACGACAGCGGGGGAGTTATTTCAGGCGCACGAGTGACTGTCGCCAATCAACAGACCGGTGTCCAGCACGAAACTACCGCGAACAGCGTCGGCTATTACGCGGCTCTTCTGCTGCCGCCGGGAGAATACGAGGTCACTGCAGAGAAGAGCGGTTTCCAGCGTACGACGCGGTCTGACGTACGGCTGGAAGTCGATCAGGTGGCGAAGGTTGATCTCACACTCCAGATCGGAGCTGTCACAGAGGTTGTGGAGGTAACGGACCAAGCGCCATTGCTCCAGACTTCCACGTCGTCGGTTGGACAGGTTATCGACAACGAACAGATCATGAACCTGCCGCTCAACACCCGGACAGCGCTAGGGCTCATCGGCCTGAGTCCCGGTGTTAACGTGGGGCGCAATTTCGATGCTAACCAATACAACCGGGCGAATCAGTTTAGTGCAAGCGGTTCTCGTCCTGGCCAAAACGAGTTCTTGTTAGACGGAGCCCCAAACACCCTGCCCGGCGTCTACGCCGGCCGGGGAATCCTCGGTGTCGCTGTGCCGGTGGATTCCATCCAGGAATTCAAGGTTCAAACTAATGCCTTCTCGGCCGAGTTCGGACGTAGTGGTGGCGGATTGATCAATACCGTCACGAAATCCGGTTCGAACCAGCTTCACGGCAGCCTGTTCGATTACTTGCGCAACAGCAAAATGGACGCCAACAACTTCTTCGCAAATGCTGCGGGCGTGCCCCTCGGCAGTTTCAAACGCAATCAGTTTGGCGGCACCGTCGGCGGACCGATCGCAAGAAATCGTACTTTCTTTTTTGTAAACTACCAAGGGACGAGGGCGAGGACAGCCAGCAACAAGAAATTCACCGTTCCCACGCCGGAAATGAAAACCGGCGATTTTTCCGAACTTAGCTTCAAAGGTAAACCAGTCACTATCTATGACCCTCTCACTACGCATATGGTCAATGGCCAGCCCATCCGCACACCCTTCCCCCGCAACCTGATACCGGCGGACCGGATCAATCCGGTGGGTACGTTTGCCGTGGCCAAGTACCCCGACCCGAATCAGACGGGATTCCAGAACAATCTCGTGCTGAGCGGGTCGTCCGAGGGGACCGGAGACATTGTCGGCGTACGAGTTGACCACAGGATTGCGGCGAATCACCAAGTATTCGGTCGTTACTACTATACGCGTAATGATTCAGTAAGTCCCAACTGGTACCAAAGCGAGGCTACGCCGGGAAAGCTGGGACAACTCCAGGATGTTCACTCGCTGTCACTGGACTACATTTATACTGTCAATCCTACGACGATCTTCAACGCCCGTTATGGCTACACAATCCGAAAAACTGCCAACCTCTCCCGTGCCGTCGGTGTCGATCTGACCCACATGGGTTTCCCCGCTTACGTACAGAACCAGAATGGTCAAACTACCTATCCGGCGTTCAGCGTTAGCGGATATGGATCTCAGGGGTGGGATCAGGGAATCAACGCGTTCGACTACATTACCCAATCGATCCAGGCAAGCATGACGAAGGTCATGGGCTCGCACACGCTGAAGTTCGGGGCAGACGTGCGGTTCGCACGCGTACCACAAGACCGCGGCATTAATTTGAGCGGTAACTACGGGTTCAACACCGGTTTCACACGCGGTCCGAACGCCAACAAAGGGAGTGCGAACGCAGGCGACTCCATTGCCTCGCTGCTTCTCGGGATACCCTCCGGCGGTAATTTCGGAACATTCTTGCAGATAGAAGGAAAGAATTCTTACTCGGGCTTTTATGCACAGGACGACTGGCGAGTGAGCCACGCCCTGACGCTGAATATTGGTCTGCGCTATGAAATTGAGCTGCCCCGGACCGAGCGGCTCGATCGGCTGGATTGGTTTGATTTCACGCAGTCTCTCCGTTGAACAACGTGGTGGAAGGGTTAGGAACGATCCATGGTGGACTCCGCTTCGTCGGAATTGACGGGAATTCCCGTCGGCAATTCGATACGGACTGGAATAACTTTGGGCCCAGGTTGGGTTTTGCCTACCAATTGAACCCACAGACCGTCGTTCGTGGCGGCGCGGGCATGTTCTACGGTTCGGGCAGTGTCGGAGCTGGTGGCTGGAATATCGCCTCGGGAGGATACGCCCCGTCCACTCCGTATGTTGGCTCACTGGACGGTCTGGTTCCAATCACGACGTTGAGCGACCCCTTCCCCGACGGATTCACGCAAGCGATCGGAAACTCCCAAGGGCTCTTGACGCAGGCCGGGCAAAGCATCCCTCGTGTCTTTGACCGCAATGCGCCCCTGCCCTACAACCTTCAGTGGAATCTCAGCGTCGAACGACGGGTTGGTCAGATGTTGGTTGAAGCCGCCTACATCGCCAGTCGCGGTGTTCACCTAGGCGATGGTGCCGGTCATGAGATCAATCAGCTCTTTCCGGAGTTGCTGGAACTCGGTACGCAGCTTCAGAAGCTGGTGCCTAATCCGTTTTACGGCATAATCAAGAACCCGGGTCCATTGAGCAAACCAAAGGTGACACAAGGCCAGTTGCTCCGTCCATATCCACAGTTCACCAACATGACAATCTTTAATCCTGCTGCGGGTAGCTCAACTTATCATGGATTCACAGTGAAGATCGAGCGTCGATTCGCCTCCGGGCTCGGATTCTTGGTGTCCTATACCACCTCTAAGAATCTCAGCGACGCCCCGGCAACAATCGGACCGAAAGTTCGCCACCAGGACGCTTACAATCGTCGTGCGGACCGATCCTTGGTGGAGGAGGATATCGCCCAGCGTTTCGTCGCCAGCGGAATCTGGGAGTTACCTTTCGGGCGTGCGAAACCCATTGGCGCCAACTGGGGCCCGGTGCTGAACGCGATCGCCGGGGGCTGGCAGATGAACGCCATCGTAGGCCTGCAGTCCGGCCCACCTTTGGGCATCACCAACAGCCCGAATACATCAAAGGCGCTCGGCGGGCTGCAGCGGCCGAACAGCAACGGTTTCAGTGCCGCCAGGACCGGGCCTGTCCAGGACCGGCTTGGCAACTTCTTAGATGAGACGGCCTTTTCTCGGGCACCTGCGTTCACATACGGGAATGTCGGACGCCTGCTTCCGGACGTCCGAGGGCCACGTAGTAGCAATGTGGACTTGGCGTTTGTAAAGTCGTTTCGGATCAAGGAGCGGTACCAGGTCAACTTCCGCGGAGAACTTTTCAACGCTTTCAATACACCGGTGTTCGGCTTGCCGAACACCGCGTTCGGTGGAAGAAAGTTCGGACAAATCAACAGCCAGCAGAATGCCCCCAGGCAGGTGCAACTAGCCTTGCGGTTCACTTTCTGATGGCAAACGGGGCACCCATCTGTTTCCCCCTCTGAAAACGAGCAGATGGTGCACTCGATCATCTGTGTGTTTCGGGTAAAGCAAGCGACGATAGGCACGACTATCCGCAGGGAGCACAAAAACTCTGGTCGAGTAGGCATACTCCTCCTAGAAATGCAACTGTAATCCAGCCCGGGAGTGCGGAGTTAGCTGATAGTCGGACCGACTTCCATTGTCCCGGTGGCCGTTCCGAGCAACTCAAACTCCGTGTGGGCTGGGTTGCGCCTCGTGAGGCGGAGCATCTCCTCGGCCCACTCCGAGTCATCGATCTCAGCAGGGGCCGTGTCACACTGTTCGAGTTCAGATTCAAGCAGATGCGCCTCGTGTTCATGTGCACCCCGCTGGGCCAGGGCGTCCGCGACCATGCAATCGATGTTCGTGCGTATTCCGACGAAGCCGATCACGATTCCGGGATGATGCCGATCAGCGTTCCGGGGTGATGGCGATCACCGTCGGAGCGAAGCGACGCTGGCTTGTTTCATGATCTGAAAGTGATCGGC
>Ga0114931_10011852_pt1 | contig 10257 bp, 5 predicted proteins | sample 2SBtaG_FD_89579 | JGI IMG/M metagenome (GOLD analysis project Ga0114931, IMG submission 89579) | Deep subsurface microbial communities from Kolumbo volcano to uncover new lineages of life (NeLLi) - 2SBTROV14_V59a metaG | ecosystem: Environmental > Aquatic > Marine > Volcanic | place: Kolumbo... | reverse complement strand
GAATTGGCGCTGCACCCCGGAAAGGTCGGCGTCCAATCTTCAATTTTTAATCTTCAATTTTTAATTTCGCCCTTTTCTCCCTCGCCGCGCGCCGCGCCGCCCGATCCCCCCGGCTGCGACGACCGTTATTGTTGCCCATGGCGTCGACGCTCGCGTGGCGCTCGGCCGGCCAACGGGCGCGAGCCGCATCTAGCAGGGGCGCGATGGCCGAGAACGGGTCGGTGGCGTGGGGAATCTCGATGGCCTTGACGAACTCATCCTGGAAGCTCGGCTCCACCGCGGTCTCGATATAGGTGACCCAGCGCGCGGCCCACTGGGCTTCGGCCCGCTTGGCCTTGTCCAGCAGGATCATGCGCGCGCCGTCGCCGGCCGCGTTGCCCACGGCCGCGACCTTGTCCAGCGCGCAGTTGGGGATCAGCCCCAGGACCATGGCGTGGACCGGGTCGATATAAGAGCCGAAGCCGCCGGCCAGCGCGATGCTGTCCACCTGGCTCAGGTTCATGCGCTGCATGAGCAGTTTGGTCCCGGCGTAGAGCGCAGCTTTGCCAAGCTGGATGGCGCGGATGTCATCCGAATGGACGGTGATGGCTCGGCCGCTGGCGCTCTCATGGGGCCAGGCCAGGATAAACTCGGCTTTGGCCCCGCCCTCGCCTAGGCCGGTGCGCAGGCGGGGGTGCTCCAGCGCCACGAAGCGGCCGTTGGGCGCAATCACCCCGGCCATGAAAAGCTCGGCAATGGCCTCGATGATGCCGGAGCCGCAGATGCCCGACGCCTTGAGCTCCGGGTTGAGGAGGGCGTCGCGCTTGCGTCGCCGCGCGGCGGCCGCGTCCTCTGAACCATCGCGCACACTGGGATCTTCCTCTTGGCTGTTCTCGACCCACCCGTCCTTGCCGATGATTTTGTAGCGCACGTCCAGGGTGGCCGGGTCGACCCGCACCCGCTCGATGGCCCCATCCGCGGCGCGCACGCCGTGGACGATCTGCGCGCCCTCGAACGCGGGGCCGGTGGGGCTGCTGGCGCTCAACACCTGGGCCCGATTGCCCAGCAGGATCTCGCCGTTGGTGCCGATGTCGATGGCCAGCATCTGGCCGTCCTGGGCATAGGGCGCTTCGGCCACCAGCACGCCCACGTTGTCGGACCCTACGTGACCGGCCTCGCACGGCGGGAAATGGACGTTGCCGCCCGGCGTCACCCGCAGCCCCAGGTCCCGGGCCTTGACGTCCAGCGCGCTGTGGGTGACCAGGCTGAAGGGCGCGCCGCCCAGTTCCAGCGGGCTGACGCCCAGGACCAGGTGGTGCATGGTGGTGTTGCCCACGACGACCATCTCCGTTATATCGCTGGGCGCGATCCCGGCCTGGACGCAGACGTCGTCCAGCAGGCCGTTGAGCCCGTCGATGATGGCTGCGTGCATGCGTTCCACGCCGTCATCGTTCATCATCACGTAGCTGATGCGGCTCATCAGGTCCTCGCCAAAGGGGACCTGGGGGTTCATGCGGCTGCTGGAGGCCAGGATCTCGCCGGTGCGCAGGTTGCAGAGATGGCCGGCCACGGTGGTGGTGCCCACGTCCACGGCCACGCCGTAGATGTCATCGTGGAAGCCGGGCTGGACGCGCACGACTTCGTGGGCGATGAGTTCGCCGGCCGGGTCCCGGCGCTCGAACGCGGTGACGGTCACTCGCCGCTCGTCCGCGGCCAGCGTGGGCTGGAGGACGCGCAACACCTCGATGTCGATGGTCAGCTTCTCCAGGCCGTGGACCGCGTGCAGTTCATCGCGCAGGCGCTCCCAGTCGCCCCGGTGATCCTTGAGGGTGGCGGGCGGCAGTTCCACGTAGTAGAGACGCATGGGCGCGTCCACGTTGACGGGACGCTCCACGCCCGCGGCCTTGCGCACCACCTGCTTGCGCACCTGGCTCTCCTCGGGCACGCGGATGACCACATCGCCGGTGATTTCGCAGGCGCAACTCATGCGCATGCCCGGTTCGAAGCCGTGTTTGGCCGCGTATTCCCGCTCCCGTTGGCCGGGCGGCGTCACATGGTCCGCGGCCGAGGAGACGCCAAACTTGGCGAAGCCGCCCTCTTCCACCAGCACCTTGCACTTGCCGCAGGTCTGGTGGCCGCCGCAGATGGACTCGATCTCCACGCCCAGGTCGCGGGCGGCCGCCAGCAGGTTCGTCCCCGCGGGAACCCGGCCCTGGCGTCCGTTGGGCTGGAAGATCACTTTATGGTATGTGGCCGCCAACATCTCCCCATCGTCTGCACGCGCGGCGACCTCTTCAATCGATCCTACGCTCATCAATCACCTGTTTCTGTGATACGAAACGCTTCACACTCTATCTCTGAATCGCCCCTGGCCTTCGATTCCTTCGAACGCTGTGGGGGACGGGCGTGGCTCGCCATTGTATCATCTACCCAGCCACCAAGACAATGATGAAGTAAGACGCGCGTGATACAATATGGCGCGAGAGCGAGAGAAAATTTGACGCAAAGTCGCAAAGGCGCAAAGAAACGCAAAGAGACAAATCTCTGCGCTCCTCTGCGCCTTTGCGTCTTTGCGCCTCTGCGTCGAAATTAAATCGAAATGACCACGAGGTGAATCCCATGACCCGATCCAGACGACGAATCGCCGAGGGCGTCCTGTTCACGGACATGTACCAACTGACCATGGCCCAGCTTTATTTCCAGCATGGCATGCATGAGATGGACGCCCAGTTCGACCATTTCTATCGCAGCAACCCCGACTACGGCAGCCATCAGGCCGGCTATTGCATCAACGCCGGGCTGGAGTCCATGCTCACCTGGATGCTGGACGCACACTTCGGCCATGAAGAGATCGACTACCTGCGCAGCCAGCGCAACCGGCTGGGCGCCCCCATCTTCCACGACGATTTCCTGGCTTGGCTGCGAACCCACGGCGACTTCCGCAGCCTCTCCCTGCGCGCCATCCCGGAGGGGCGGGTGGTCCATCCCAACACGCCCCTGACCGTGGTCCAGGGTCCCCTGGCCATGGCCCAGATCCTGGAGACCGGCCTGCTGAACTACATGAATCACCAGACCCTGATCGCGACCAAGGCCTCGCGCATGGTGGAAAGCAGCCGGGGCGGTCCCATCCTGGAGTTCGGCCTGCGTCGAGCCCAAGGGCTGGGGGCCATCGAAGGCGCGCGCGCAGCCATGATCGGCGGGGCCAGCTTCAGCTCCAACGTGGGCGCGTCCTACCTGTGGGGGACGCCACCCAAGGGCACCCACGCGCACAGCATGGTCCAGCTTTTCATGGCCATAGGCGAAGGTGAACTGGGCGCGTTCCGGGCCTACGCCGACCTCTACCCGGACGATTGCCTGCTGTTGGTGGACACGGTGAACACCCTGGAAAGCGGCGTGCCCAACGCCATCAAAGTCTTCGAGGAGTTGCGCCGCAAGGGGCATGAGCCGGTGGGCATCCGCCTGGATTCGGGCGACCAAGCCTTCCTGGCCATCCGCGCCGCGCAGATGCTCAACGAGGCCGGCTTCCCTGAGGTCTCCATCGTCCTCTCCAGCGACCTGGACGAACTGGTCATCTGGCAGATCATCACCCAGATCTTGCAGGAAGCGCCCCGCTACGGACTGGACGCGGACAAGGTGATCAAGCGGTTGGTCTACGGCGTGGGCACTCGGCTGATCACCTCCTGGGGCGACCCGGCCCTGGGCGGCGTCTACAAGCTGGTGGCCATCCATCCCAAAGCGCGGCCGACCAACGGGGAGGGCGATGACTGGACGTCGGCCATCAAGATTTCGGAGACGCCGATCAAGACGCCCAACCCTGGCGTCAAGAAGGTCTGGCGACTCTACGGGCGGCGGGGCACCGCGGTGGCCGATCTGCTGGCCAAAGAGGATGAGCGTCCGGACCTGGCCGATTCTCTGATCCTGCGCCATCCCATGGACCACACCAAATATCGCCGCCTGGGTCGCAACGCCATCACCAGAATCGAGGCCATTCAGGTGGACGTGCTGCGCAAGGGCGAGTTGGTCTACGATCTGCCGCCCCTGGACGCCATCCGTCAACGGCGGGTGGCGGACATCGAACTACTGGATCCGGGCGTGCGGCGGCTAGTCAACCCCCACATCTACCACGTCTCCCTGACCCAGCGGCTGTGGGACCTGAAACAGGAAGCCATCGAGCAGGCCCGCGAGCCTGGCGGGTGAGATCCACCGCACGATTATTATAGGTGCGGCTTGTAGCCGCGCCTACTGTTCACCCTGTCACCCTATCACTCCTCCACAACCACCCGGCTCTCCCCACCCATCCGCTCGATCCGGATCAGGTGCTCCGTCGCCTGCTCAAAAGCGTCGTCGTGGCTGATGACGAAAAGCTGGCGCAGCCCTTTGACCTCCAGAATCTGGCGGGCCAGGGCGTCCCGGCGGGCTTCATCCAGGTTGGTAGTCGGCTCGTCGAAGAAGGCGATGTCGATGGCGCTCATCTCACGCAGGAGGGCCAGGCGCAGAGCCAAGGCCGCGCTCATCTGCTCGCCGCCGGAAAGCTGGGCGAAGGCGCGCTCGTTACCGTTCACATTGAGCTGGATATCATAGGTCTCGTCCCAGCTCAGGTGGCGCGAATAGTCCTGCATGATGTCGCCGAAGATGCGAGCCCCGCCCTCGCTGATCTGGCGGATCAGCGTACCAGTGATATACGGTCCCGCGTCCCGCAGCACCCGCCGCAGGGCCTCCAGGATCGCACCCTGTTCGGCCAGCGTCCCCTGGCGCTGACGGAGCGACGCCAGCCGGGCGGCCTGCTCGCGCAGCGATGTCAATCGCGCCTCGTCCCGCTCCTGGGCGCTGCGCAACAGGGAGAGCTGGGTCTGGAGCGCGGCCTTTTCGTTGCGTAGCTGTTGTTCCCGGCCCAAAAGCTGTGTGTAGACTTCGGCGTCGAACTCGGCCTCGGCCTGGGCCAACTGCTCAGTCACCTCGGCCAACTGTTGGGAGAGCGTGGCCCGTTGGGCCTGGATCTGCTCGACCTTGGTCTGGCGCTCCTCCACGCTCTCGGCCAGTTGCCGGTTGCGCAGCACCAGTTGATAGGCCTCGGCGTGGGTCTCCAAGGCTTGACGAACCTCGGCCCTGGCCGCGTCCAGATCCGCGAACGCGTTCACCTGAGCGCGCAACCCGTTCAGGGTCGCCTGGATGCCGGCCATCTCCTCCCGGACCGCGTTCCGCCGGGTCTCCTGCTCGTCCTTGCGCTGCACCTGATCCCGGGCGATGGCGTAGGCCTGCTTGGGATCGCCCAACCCGGCAAGGGAGGCCTGGAGCGTCTCGATCTTCTCCGGTGACCCGGCCAGCGCATCCACCGCGGCCCGGCTCTCTTCCAGGGTCGCCTGGACGCGCTCGATCTCGGCCTGCACCTCTTCCAGTTCAGAGCGCCGGGGCAGGGTCATCAGCGCCTGCTGGAGTTGCTTGAGTTGGCGCTTCAGCGCCGCCAGGGCCGCGTTATCCTCTTTCATGCGCTGCTGCGTTTCCACATACGCGCGTCGCAACGCCTCTAGCCGTTGTGCGTTGCGTTCCAGAATGCCGGCCCGGTGCTCCTCGGTCAGGGGCTGCTCGCAAACGGGGCAAGCCGCGTCCTGGATATCTGCCTCTTCCAGGGCCGCGCTCTGTTTCTTGAGCGCCTCGGCCTCGGTTTTGTAGCCGGCCTGGGCCTCCCGACGTTGATCCAGTTGCATCTGGCGGGCCTCGATGTCCCCTTCCAGCCGGGCGCGTTCGGCCTCCAGGTCGACTGACTTGGCCAGTTCGTTCGCCAACGCCTCCGCCCGTTTATTCAGGCGAACCAAGTCCTGTTCCTGCTGGCTCAACTGACGCTGGGCGGCCTGCAGGCGAGCGTGATCCTGGCGCGCGGCCTGGAGTTCGCTTTCCAGGCGTTCCTGCGCCTCCACCTTCGGGACCAGCCGGGCCATGACTTCTTCGGCCTGTACGATCGCGGCCAGGGCCTCTTCCGTGGTCTGGGCTTCCTTGCGGGCCAGGGCCAGGCGCTGCTCGGCTTTGGCCATCCGGTCGCGCAGGGCCTGGCGGGTCTGGGCCTGCTGTTCCAGGAGACGCTGCCGGGCCTGGGCTTCCACATAAGCGTCGTGGCCGGGGCGATGTTGCGCCACCAGGGCCTGGGCGGCCAGGGCAGCTTCCAGGGCCTGACGAGCGCTGGTCAACTGCGCCTCGCCCGCGGCCAGCTGCGCGGCCATCATGGTCTTTTCCTGGCGCAGGCCATTGACATAGCGTTGCTGTTCGTCCAGAGCGGCGCGCGCCTTTTCGGTCTCAGCCAACTCGACGGCTGTGGAAGTCAGTCCGGTTTCAGCCTCTTTCAACTCTTTCGCCCGCGTTTTGACCGCGGCTTCCAGGGGCGGCAGTTGCTCCAGCCGCGCGGCCAGCCCCGCGATCTCCACCTCCAGGGTCTGCTGTTGCCCATGCAGAAGGGAGAGGGGATCGCGCAGCTTGTCATAGGCGCGTTTGTACTCCTCCACCTGCAACAGGGGATCGAAGGTGCTCTTGCGTCCGGCCGGCGTGAGCAGAAACGCGGCTGTGAATGAACCCTGGGGCACGCCCACCGCGTCGGAGAAGAGACGGCTCAGGTCGGCGCCCGGCTCCACGCCCATGTTCTGGCGCAGGAAAGCCAGCACGTCGGCCTTGCCCTCGCAGACCTTGCCGCCCAGTTCCGGGTCATAGATGTAGTACTGGTTGCCGCCGCCGATCCGGCGCACCACCTCATAGCGCCGCTCATCCGCGCTGCTGATGAACGCGACCGTAATGGTGGCGCTCTTCTCGCCCTCGCGCACGAAGTCCTTGTGTTTGTAGGCCAGCCAGTCGAAGAGCGCGAAGCCGATAGCCTCTACGATGGTGCTCTTGCCCGCGCCGTTCCGCCCCACGATGGCGTTGACGCCTTCCGTGAAGTCAACGTGGGCCTGACGATAGCTCTTGGCGTTTTCGATATCAAGTGAAATGATGCGCATGGTGGGTTTGACGGACGACGAACGACGGTTGACGGACGACGAACGACGGTTGACGAACGACGAACGACGGTTGACGAACGACGAACGCTCGCTGGCGAATGGCGTTCGACGTCCGTTGCCAATGTCTTAGGTTGTCGAACTTCTACTGCTAGTCGCTGGCCGTTCCTCCTCAGTCCTTACTCGTTGGTCGTCAGTCGTTAGTCCTTAGTCGTTGGTCGTTGGTCGTTCGTCGTTCGTCGTTCGTCCCCAGTCGTTGGTCGTTGGTCCTCAGTCGTTCGTCCCAATTGCTCCACCGCGTCCGCGACCTCGTCCAGGATGGCCTGGGGTGCGGCGTTGGAGAGGGCAAGCTGCTTGAGGGAGATGGCCACCTTGGCCCAGGCCGCGCTCTGGCCTTGGAAGCGCTGGTCCCGGTCCAGCAGGTCCATGATCACCTGCCGCTCCAGTTGAGGACGACTCATGCCCTCCTCCACGTCCACCGCGTATTCGGTGGCCCGGGTGTGGTTCTTGACCAGCGTGTGCAGGGGATCGAACGCCTCCACGATCAGCGTCTCCAGCCGGTCCACAGCCAGGGCCGTGCGGTCGAAGGCCAGGACGCCGGTCAGTTGCAGCTCGATCACAGGCCGCTCCTTGGCCGAGAGCCGAGCCACGTGCAGGTCACGGGCCTTGCGGCGGAGAAATTCTCGGGCGTGGGTTTCTAACTCTTCGGGCGAGCCAAAGCGGTCGACCGCCAGCGTCAGACGGTGGACCGTGCGCCGCCGGTTGGCCTTGAGCCGGGCCGTGTGCTTGGGGGCGCGGCCGGTGTCCACGTCCACCAGATAGTAGCCCCGCTCCGGCCACGCGGCCTCGCTGATGGAGCAGGTTTCCGGGCTGCCAGGGTTGAAAATCCAATCCTCGAATTCGTAGGGTTTGTGGATATGCCCCAAAGCCAGGTAATCCACCTGAGGGTGCAGCACCGCCCACTGGCGATAGGAAAGCCCGCCTGCGTCGTCGGCCAGCACGCCCTGGACGCCGGCGTGGGCCACGAAGATGGTGTACTCCACCCCCTCCGCGGGCTGATCGGCCAATGCCTGGGCGTAGGCGTTGACCGCGGTCAGCGTGCTCGCACCCATGTAGGGCAGGCCGTAGACGCGCACGCCCTCCACTGGATCCACGTAACCCACGTTGCGACGCTTCTTTCCGGCCGGGGTCAGCACCGGTTTGCCCTCTTCGAAGGGGGGCGAGATCAGGGTGAGCAGCTTCTCCAGAGCCAGGAAATCCATCCAGCCCATGAAATCCTGGTAATAGGCCCGTTCGTGGTTACCCTCCACCGCGATGCAGGGGATGCCGGCCTCCTGCAAGCGCCGCAGCCCCTGGACCGCCTGTCGGAGGGTCAGGGCGTTAATGGCCCGCTTCTGGAAGAGGTCGCCAGCCAGAACGACGAAATCCACCTCCTCGGCCAGCGCCTGATTGATCACATCCAGAAACGCGCGCGCAAAATCATTATAGCGTTCTTTGTTATTGTACTGCTTATAGCCAAGATGGCAGTCGGCGAAATGGAGAAAGCGGGTTTTCATGGGCATGGGTCCGTGGCAAGATGACAAGATGACAAGGTGACAAGGTGACAAGATGCGCTGTCCATGGGCGAGGCGGGTCACCCCGTCACCCTCTCATCCTGTCATCTTGTCATCCTGTCATCCTGTCAAAACCTCCCGTCGCATGGTGAGCAGCGTGCGCTTGACCTGGAAGCCGTAGCGTTTGGCTGCGTCCATGGCGGCTTGGTGATCGGTGGAGAGGGTGAGTTCGGTGGGCAGGGCCGGGTACTCTCCCAGGGTGGCCAGGGCCCAGCGGATGAGCGCGTCTTCGTGTTGGCCGTACTGGTCTGGGCGCGTCCAGAGTTGCAGTTTATGGCGTCCATCCCAGCGCTGTGCAGTGAGGACCACCGCGGCGTCGAAGCGGCGCGCGGTAGGGATGCAGCGGCGGTAGACTTTGCGCCGGCCGATGGTACGGGAAAACCACTCGCCGATCTGTTGCTCGATGGTGATCTGGAACTCGCTCCGACGTACGGACCGCCACCACTGCGCGTTTTCGTTCAACTGGCGAGAGGCCAGGTCGTACAGTTCGGGCCACTGGTTGGCGGAAAAGGAACGAAAATTGGGAATGTGGGGCGGCCGCAAAAGGCCTGAGCCGGTCGCGGAGGACGCCTCCAGATCGGCCATGCCGGAGAGATATTCGAAATCCAGCTTTTCATAGATGCGGCGGGCCTTGTCGTTGCGGGCGTAGACCTGGAGAACGGCCCAGCGCCCGCCGGCATCCTGGATGTGTTCCAGGGCCACGTTCATAAGCCGGTTGGCGATCCCCCGGCGGCGATAGGCGGGGGCGACGGCCACGTTTGCGATCTGCCAACGGTCGCCTCGCTGATTCGCGCGCTGAACGGTGATGTTGCCCACCACCCGTCCGTCCTCCACCCAGACGAAGCCGCTGAGCACGTCCCTGAAATCACCCGTGGTGCGGTTCACGAGGGAGAGGATGCCCCCGAAGTGGCTCATAGCGCGCATCTCCCGCAGCGCGGCCGCCCCCCGCTCATCCAACTCGCCGGCGAACGCCTCCGCGATCAGATCGGCCACCGGGCGCAGGTCCCGCCGGATATCAAAGGAGCGCACGCCCTGTTCCACCTGCCTGGCCGCGCGTTCATCCGCAGCCGGAATCGCCGTCATACTTCGCTCCATCGTAAAGGGGTAAACCTTGTCACCTTGTCATCCTGTCAACTCGCCACTCGCACCAGCGCCGGCCGCAACACCCGTCCTTTGTGCTCATAGCCGACGCGCAGAGTTTCGATGATATGGCCGCTTTCGACCTCATCGTTGGGTTCGCTGGAGACGGCTTCGTGGCGGTTGGGGTCGAACTCGCCTTCGGTGGGGATCATTTCCACGCCTTCGTTTTCCAGCAACGCCATCAACTTCTTCTGGATCTGGCGGAAACCGCCCAGCCAGGCCTCGTCCTCTTCGCTGATGTCCTCCGGGACATTCTTGAAGGCCAGATCGAAGTCATCTAGCACCGGCAGCAGTTGGACGATGACCCGTTCCGCCGCGCGGGCGATGGCGTCGCTGAGTTGCTTTTCCTGGCGGCGCTTGCTGTTCTGGAACTCGGCCGCGGCCCGTTGCATCTGCTCCAGGCTGGCGGCGGCTTCTGCGCGCACCACATCCAACTCGCTCTCCAGGTGGGCGATGATCTGCTGCGCCTGCTCGAGCTCCGACAACTCTGGTTCGCCTTCGGGTTTAGCTTCCGCGCCAGCTTCCTTTGCCGCCTCCAGTTCAGCGAT
>Ga0114931_10011851_pt1 | contig 10258 bp, 7 predicted proteins | sample 2SBtaG_FD_89579 | JGI IMG/M metagenome (GOLD analysis project Ga0114931, IMG submission 89579) | Deep subsurface microbial communities from Kolumbo volcano to uncover new lineages of life (NeLLi) - 2SBTROV14_V59a metaG | ecosystem: Environmental > Aquatic > Marine > Volcanic | place: Kolumbo... | reverse complement strand
TCTACGCTGAATAATCCGGCAATCAGCCACCCTGCTGACCACCGACCGCGCATCCCCATCCTGCTCGAGCGCTCCCACCGATCTGGCGTAGGGCACCTAAAACCCGGGTGCATCGGCCTTCCGGGCATAAGAACTCGGTCCTGTAAGAATTCCGTAAGGAACCAAAGGCTAGGCTATCCGTGCGACATCCAACTGTCGTAACCTCCAATACCTTCTGCACTTCCCTAGTGCACCGGTCTGTCCCGCTTTCCCCCTTGGGCGGGACGACTGGCTGTGTTTAGGTCGCCACTTTATCTCGGTGTGAATAACTCCCTCACCACGCCGCCTGTGTCGTGAGGGTGCCCCGATGTCGCGTTGACGCCCTGCCGCTTTAAAGTTAGGATGCAGCGGGAACGTCGGCGACAAAACCAGCCACCACGGTAAGGAGTGGGATCTTGAAGCTCTTCCTGGCGATTTCAAGGGGCATCGATACCGTGGCTACCATCCTGGGCAAGATCATGTGGTGGCTCACGCTGTTCATGGTGCTGATCGGCGCCTACAACGTCATCACCCGCTACGCGTTCGGCGTCATCGCCCGGCTCTTCGGGGAGGGTGTCGCCCACGTGCTCAGCGGCAACGTCTATCTCGAGATGCAGACCTACGCCTACAACCTGGTCTTCCTGTTAGGCGCCGCCTATGTATTCAAGGCCGACGCGCACGTGCGCGTCGACATCATCTACTCCAACTTGAGCCGAAAGGCCAAGGCCTGGGTCGATATCTTCGGCAGCGTCTTCTTCCTCATTCCCTTCTCGCTCTTGGGAATCTTCTTCAGTCAATCCTACGTGGCCAGAAGCTGGCGACAGCTGGAGGTCAGTCCCAACCCGGGCGGCCTGGCCCGCTACCCCATAAAGACCATCATCGTCATCGCCTTCGCCTTACTGATCACCCAAGCGATCAGTGAGATCATCAAGAACATAGCCTTCCTGCGCGACCACCCGGACTCGGGCAGCATCCACGCCCAGACGACCGATCCCACGAAGCCGGTGGAGGCCGTTTGATGCTCGGCATGTGGATGTTCGCGGCGGCGGTGGTGCTCCTGCTGATAGGTTTCCCGGTAGCCTTCAGCCTGGGGGGCACGGCGGTGCTTTTCACCCTGCTGGGGAGCGACATGCTGCCCAATGTCTTCAGCATTCCCCTTCCCTGGGAACCCGCCTTCCGGATAGCGCGCCTCAACATCCTCCCCCAGCGCGTCTTCGGCACCATCATGGACAACTACACGCTGGTCGCGGTGCCGTTCTTCGTGTTCATGGGGGTGATGCTGGAGAAATCCGGCCTGGCCGAGGAGTTGCTGGAGACCATGGGCATCCTCTTCGGCAAGCTCCGCGGCGGCCTGGCGATATCGGTGGTGGCGGTGGGAGCGCTGCTGGCGGCTTCCACCGGCATCATCGGCGCCTCGGTCGTCACCATGGGGGTGCTGGCGCTCCCGGTCATGCTCAAGTACAACTACGACAAGGCCCTGGCTACCGGGGTGGTGGCCGCCTCGGGAACGCTGGGGCAGATCATCCCGCCCAGCATCGTGCTGGTCATCCTGGGCGACCAGATCGGCGTGTCGGTCGGCGATCTCTTTCTCGGCGCCTTCATCCCCGGCTTCATCCTGGCGGGGTTATTCATTATCTGGGTGATCGCAGTCGCCCTGCTGCGACCCAAGGCGGCCCCCGCCCTCCCCGAAGAAGAGCGTGCCCTGAAGGGAGCGGAACTTGCGCTGCGCGTGCTCAAGAATCTGCTGCCCCCCCTCTTCCTGATCTTCCTGGTGCTCGGCACCATCTTCTTCGGCATAGCCACCCCCACCGAGGCGGGCGCCATGGGCGCGATCGGTTCCATGCTGCTGGCGCTCATCAACCGCAGGCTGAACCTCGGGAACCTGGTAAGCACCATGGATCAGACGGTCAAGCTCACCAGCATGGTGTTCATCATCCTCACCGGCGCCACCACCTTCAGCATGGTGTTCCGAGCACTCCGGGGAGACCTCGTGGTGCAGCACTTCCTGCTCAACCTACCCGGCGGTGAGGTAGGCTTCATCTTCTTCACCATGCTGGTCATCTTCGTGCTGGGTTTCTTCATCGACTTCATCGAGATCACCTTCATCGTGGTGCCGCTGTTGACCCCCATCGCCATCCAACACTTCGGTCACGACATGATGGTGTGGTTCGGGGTGATCATCGGCATGAACCTGCAGGCGTCCTTGCTCACGCCTCCCTTCGGCTTCGCTCTCTTCTACCTCAAGGGGGTGGCCCCGCCCAGCATCAAGACCACCGACATCTATAGGGGCATCATCCCCTTCATCATCCTGCAGCTCATCGCCGTTCTGCTCATCGCCCTCTTCCCCGAGATCGTGAACTGGCTGCCGTCGCTCTCCCGCGGCTGACAAGCGGCCCCCGCCAAGAAGCGGGGGCCGCCCGGTTCTATCCCTTCGGAAAACCCTTCTCAGCTGCTCGGGATGGAATAGTCGAGCCACGCCTTCTCGCTGATGGCGTGGAAGCTGCGTATCTCATCGCGGAAGCTAGCCCATGGCTCGGCGATCTTGGCGAACATAGGGCTCTTGTCGATCGACTCCTGGAAGATCTCGTCGGCGAACCCCTGGAGGTTGTTGAGTACCTCGGTGGGGAAGGTACGAAGCTCGACATTGCCGCCCGCCAGAATCCGCTGGAGAGCCGGGCCGTTCTTGGCATCGTAATCCGCCAGCATCTGCAAGTTGGCGGCTTTAGAAGAAATCCGCAAGGCATCCTGAACATCCGTCGGCAGACTATTGTAGGTTTCCAAGTTGACATAGGTACCGAGCGCTGGACCAGGCTCGTGCCAGCCGGGTGAGTAGTAGAGCCTGGCGACCTTGTTGAAGCCCAGGATCTCGTCGTCATAGGGCCCCACCCACTCGGTGGCATCGATGGTGCCGCGCTCGAGCGCCAGGAAGATCTCGCCGCCCGGCAGCACCTGCACGTTGACGCCCGCCCGGCTCATCACCTGGCCGCCGAGGCCGGGAATGCGCATCTTGAGTCCCTGCAAATCGTCGACGCTGTTGATCTCCTTGTTGAACCAGCCCCCCATCTGCACCCCAGTATTACCGGCTGAAAAAGCGATGAGGTTATCGGGAGCGTTGAGCTCATTCCACAGTTCCTGTCCCCCAGCGGACTCCATCCAAGCGTTGTGCTCCTGAGCGTTTAAGCCGAAGGGAATGGAGGTGAAGAAGGCATGCGCCGGATCCTTGCCGACGTAGTAGTAAGAGGCGGTATGGCCCAGTTCGAAGGCGCCGCTCGAGACGGCGTCGTAGACCTCCAGGCCGCCGACCTGGGCGCCGGCCGGGAAGACCTCGACTTCGACATCGCCACTGGTCGTTTCGTTGAGAAACTTGGCGGTATTCAGAGCGCCACCGTAGATGGTATCTAGTGAGGTGGGCCAGGAAGTGACCATGCTGAAGCGAAACTTGGAAGCCTGGGCGTTGGCGAACATGAGCGGCGACAGCGTGGCGCCGGCAGCAGCCACGCCGGCCTTCTTCAGGAAATCACGACGTTTCATTCCTACCTCCAAAACTGGTTTGGTTTTCGAAACCGTCCTAAGTATACGACCGGACTTGCGAACTGACAAGCCACGCCTCTCAGGAGGCGTTCGCCCGCGCTACCTTCAAACGCGCCAGGAACGCCTCGCCCGTGACGGCACAGTTCACCACCTCCCGGACCGTAAGGCCGGCCTTGCGGGCCATGGTCACGCCGTAGCGCAGGTCGTCATAACCAGAGGCGCGATGCGCGTCCGGGTCGATGGCGAAGCGGCAGTCCAGCTCCCGGGCACGCCGCACCCAGCGCCAGTCCAGATCCAAGCGCCGGGGGTTGGCGTTTATCTCGATTACGGTGCCGCTCTGGGCGCACGCCTCGATGACGGCCTGGAGATCGACGTCGTAGCCGGGCCGCCGGAGCAACAGCCGGCCGCTGGGATGCCCCAGGATGGTGGCCAGCGGATGCCTCACCGCCCGCACCAGGCGAGCTGTCTGCTCCTCCCGTGGCAACGTAAAGTTCTGGTGGACGCTCACCACCGTGTAATCCAGCTCCGCCAGCACCTCGTCTGGGTAATCCAGGCTGCCGTCCGCCAGGATATCCACCTCCAGACCGTGCAGCAGCTGGAAGTCGGAACCCTCCGCGCGCAACTCCTCCCGGATCTCCCGCACCTCCCTCGCCTGGGCGCACACCCGCTCGATGCTCAGGCCGCCCGCGTACGAGGAGGTGCGCGAGTGATCCGCCAGCGCCAGATAGGCGAAGCCTCGCTCGCGGGCCGCCGCCGCCATCTCGCGCAGCGAACACGCCCCATCCGACCAGTCGGAGTGGTTGTGCACCAAACCACGAATCTCTCCAAGGGTCAGGAGTCCTGGAAGCGCTCGAGCATCAGCTTCCTCCCTGAGTTCCGGTGGCGGCAGGGGAAGGCCGAGCCGCTCGAAGAATTCCGCTTCCGTGGGTGTGGGCACCAGCTCCGAGGCGCTCCGCAGCCCTTCCTCGCCAAGGGTGAGCCCTCGGCGGGCCGCGGCCCGCTCGAGCACCTCCAGGTAAGCGGCGCTGCCCGTGCGCAGCGCCAGCAGCGCGCCGAAGGCCGCCGGCGGCGCCAGGGTGAGGCGCAGCCGCCTGCCGGCCATCATTCCCACCAGGCTGTTTCCGCTCGTGATATCCAGGTCTATGGTATTGGGTTCGATGGTGTCTTGCAGGCCGGCGAGCGCCTCCCGCAAGCGCTCGAGTGCTACACCAGCGACCACCAACTCGAGCTCCCCCACCGTCTCCAGGCCACGACGCAGCTCGCCGGCGACCTGCAAACGCGCGCCTGGCAACGCCGCCCCGAGGCGCCTCAACAGCTCTCCGGCCAGCGCCTCCGCCTGGTCGAGTCGCAGGCGTTCCCTGGAGTCCAGGGCGAACCTCGCCCCCCGACCGATGCCCGCGGCACTACGCGTGCCGAAGCCCTTCAAGGAGGCCAGCCGCCCGTCCTCCACCGCCGCCAGCAGCTCTTCGAGTTCCCCGATACCGGCCTGCCAGAGACGAGCGATCTTGCGGGGTCCAAGCCCCCCCACCCTAAAGAGCTCCTGCACCTCGGCAGGCACCTGCTGCCGTAAGGACTCGAGCAGGGGCAATGTTCCGCTCTCGGCGGCTGCGGACAACTCCTCGGCCAAGCCCCGGCCGACCCCCTGGATGTCGGTCAGGCGTCCCTCACGCAGCAGCATGAGGACATCGCCGTCATAGGCTTCGATGCGCCGAGCGGCGTTGCGGTAGGCGCGCGACCGGAAGGGGTCATCCCCCAACACCTCGAGAAGATCCGCTGTTTCCTGGAGCTGCGCCGCCATCTCCTTCTTGCCGATCATGGCCCAGTGTACCCGCTGCCGCCACCACGCTCGAGCGTCACGACACTCAAGTGTTGCAGGGCGACCCAGCACCCAGCCGGCTGGTGATCGCAACCCTTCTCTCAAAGCGAATTTTAATCCTACTCAACATCGGCCCGATCCCGTGATAGATTGAGAAGGTCCTTTCTCCAAATATTTAAGGACAACAAGGAGGTTGTCGTGTTCAGAAAGCCGTTCGCCGTACTTGCCGCTATGATGCTCTTCTCCGCGCTCTTCTTCGCCAGCGCACAGGCTCCTCTCAAGGTCAGGATCGGGTTCAACCCCACCCAGAACTCCGAGCAGTTGACCGCCGCCGCCCAAGCCATCGCCGACTTCCTGGAAACAGAACTAGGCGGCACCATCGAGGTGGAGGTGTTCCTGCCCACCGCGTACCGCGGCCTCATCGAGGCGATGCGCTCGGGCAACCTCGACTTCGCCTTCTTCCCCCCCGACGGCTTCGTCATCGCCAAGCGCGAAGTCAACGCCCAGGTGCTCCTGAAGTCCGTTCGCTTCGGCAATCCCTTCTACTGGTCAGCCATCATAGTTAGAAAAGATAGTGGCATCAAATCCATTGCTGATCTTGAGGACAAGACCATTGCCTGGGTCGATCCCAACTCGGCGGCTGGTTACGTCTTCCCCCGCGCCGAGCTCACCCTCAGCGGCATACAGCCCGATGACTTTTTCGCCAAGCAGGTTTTTGCCGGCAAGCACGATGCCGCGGTGCTGTCGGTGCTGAACGGTTCGGTCGATGCTGCGGCCACCTTCGCCAACGACGACCAGAACATCTCCGGGGCCTGGACGCAGTTTCTCGACGCGGATCAGGCCAAAGAACTCACCGCCATCTTCTACTCGCGTCCCATCCCTGGCGACACCTTCAGCGTTTCTCAGGACTTCGCCAACACCTATCCGTCGTTGACCCTCAAGATCGGCGCCGCCATAGCCAGCATCCGGGCGCCCGACAGCAACTTGCTGATGGACCTCTACCGCATCGACTACATGGTGCCGGCGGACAGCTCCGATTACGAGGTGGTGCGCGAGGCTCGCGACGTCCTCGGGTTGGATCAACAATAATCAGCTGCACTGCTTTTCGGTAACTACGGCCTCCAGGCGTGCCTGGAGGCCTTTCCCCTGCCTTGGAATTTGCTAACCCTCCCGATTTTCCATCTCCTCTACCAGGATTCCTTACTCCTTGGAGATTCCATAATTAGATTAGATCAGAACTAGATTAGATCAGAAGTCGGGGTAAGTTTATCGCGCTCGCTCCTCACGAGAATAATCGAACTGAGCGCAGCCCCAAGCGCAAAGCCCTCCAGGTGGTACGCTATGCAGTCATGATCGAGGTCACCGAGCTGAGCAAGATCTTTCCCGACGGGACTCGCGCCCTTCAGGATGTGAGCGTCACCATTCCCGATGGTGACTTCGTGGCCGTGATCGGCCTCTCCGGAGCCGGTAAGTCCACCTTCCTGCGCTGTCTCAATCGGCCGGTCGATCCCAGCGCGGGAAGGATCATGGTCAACGGTACCGACGTCGCTTCCCTGCGCGCTCGCGGCTTACAACGCTACCGCCGCACCGTCGGCTTCATCTTTCAGCAGTTCAACCTGGTGACCCGCCTCAGCGTGCTCGATAACGTCCTGTCGGGGCGCCTCGGCTACCATCCAACCTGGCGCGGCCTCCTCGGCCTCTACACCGAACGCGACCTGGAGTTGGCGCTGCGCTACATTCACAACGTCGGCCTGGCGCAGAAGGAGCGCACTCGGGTCGACTCCCTCTCGGGGGGACAACAGCAGCGGGTGGCCATAGCCCGCGCCATGACCCAGGAGCCCCAGCTCATCCTGGCGGACGAACCCATGGCCAGCCTCGACCCGCGCCTTTCCGACGTGATCCTGGGCATCCTTCGAGATTACAATCAGGAACAGGGAGTAACGGTCCTGGTCAACATCCACGTGATCGAGCTGGCCAAGCGCTACGCCAAGCGGATCCTGGCGTTCAACAAGGGACGGCTCATCTTCGATGGGCCCGTCGAGCAACTGGACGGCGCCCTCGAGGAGGAGATCTATACCGGCAGCCTGGAGGCACTCTGATGCTTCTCGGCACGGCCATCGGCTTTCTGCTGGCGGTACTGACAGGGTTCGCCAACGCCTCCATGCGCCGCCTGATCATCACCGGCAGCGTCGGTCTGCTCATCACCTTTGCCGCCTTCCCGTTCACGCGCGTCTCGGGCTTCCTGAGCCGCGAGGGGATCACCCCCACCCTGCTGGGGCTGCTGCCGATCCATCCCGCCTTCGCCCTGATCGCTATCACCGGTATTGTTGGGGTGGCCGCCTCCCTGCTGTTCGGAAGGCGCCTGGCCGGCATCGTCGGTATCCTCGGCGGCGCCACCACCCTCCTTACCTTCTTCAGCTGGCAAGCTCGTGGTCCCAGCCTTGCCAAGCTGCTGCCGCTCGGTGGCCTCATGGAGGTACTCACCGGCCTAATTCTGGCAGTGGTGATCATCGCTCTCACCTGGAGCATGCCACGCCTGAGGTTCGGCGGGCTCGCGATCGGGCTACTGCTGGGGATCGTCAGCAGCCTGTGGCTCGCCTCCAGCGCCGGCCACAACTACTTCCCCAACGCACAAGGCTACTACCAGCTCCTAACCAACGTCCCGCAAGGTACCGAGGCCACCATCATCGAACTCTACAATGACGGCCTCGAGCAGCTCAACAGCCAGCGTCGCACCATCGGCCTGGCCCCGCTCGAGCCCCTCACCTCCATCACCAGGCTCGAGGGGCAACGCCTACCCCGAGAAGCCGCCGCCGCCGGCTTCCGCCTGATCGAGCCGCAAAACCAGGGGTACGGCACCAGCGTACTCCTCTTCCTGGCGGGGCTCATGATGGGGGGCGGCCTGATGTTGAGCTGGCGTCCCCGGCTCCAGGCGACCGGGGATCTCGGCGGCGGAATTATCTTCGCCGGCGTCGTCTGCGTACTGGCACCCGCCTTCGCATCCACCGAGTTCAGCTTCCCGCGACTGGCGAAGGGTTGGCCCTTCCTGCTCAACTTCTTAGATCGCTCCTGGCCTCCGAGCTTGACCGCCCTGCAAGAGGTGGCCAGTCAGATGCTCATCACCGTCGAAATCGCCCTGGTCGGCACCTTCCTGGCGGCGATCTTCGCCATACCGCTCAGCTTCCTCGCCGCCCGCAACCTCACCCAGGGGAATTCCGCCATGCGAACGGTGTTCGGCTTGACCCGCGGCTTCTTCAACATCGACCGCGGCATCGATGCCCTGATCCTGGCGCTGGTTTTTGTCGCCGCCGTGGGCCTGGGTCCCTTCGCCGGGGTGCTGGCCATGGCCATCCACTCCATAGCCGATCTGGGTAAGGTCTACTCGGAGTCGATCGAGAACGTCGAGCGTGGCCCCATAGAAGCCCTCGAAGCGGTGGGCGCCTCGGGTAGCAACGTGGTTCGTTGGGCCATCCTGCCGCAGGTAGCGCCACTCTTCGTGGCCTGGACCCTCTACCGCTTCGAGATAAACTTCCGGGTCTCCATCGTGCTGGGGCTGGTCGGCGCCGGCGGCATAGGGTTTTTCATCCAGGAGAAGATGGGGACCGGCTCCTATAACCAGATGGTGGTCGCCATCATCGCCATAGTTTTGGTGGTAAACATCATAGACTTCGCCTCCTCCTGGCTTCGAGGGCGTCTCATTTGATCATGACTTTCAACCGGACAGGGTTGTGGGGTAACCGATTCGTCTAGTGCATAACCGCCGCGATGAATCGTCAGAGTCCCCTGGAGGAAACCGAGCGGAGAGGGCCCGAGCACGGCGCCAGGAAGGCCAGAAACGAGCTGAACCGTGTAGCGAAAACCCAGTAGCGGAGGACTAGAAAACAAACACTCTTAGCTCAAGGGGAGTCGCATATTATACCAACCCACCCTGTCATACTTCCGGTTTCACCTTCGCATTCACGAAGGGTGCAAGCCAGGTAGAATGCGTCGGAGACGAGTCCGTGAGCACACTACGGCTTCGAAGGACATGTTTTTCAGAAGGCCCTACTAGAGTCAAATTAGCGTATAAAATCATAGTGCAAAACCACCTTCCGAGGAGGAAGACATGAAAAGACTCCTGCCAAGCTTGTTGGCCCTAGCCCTGTTGCTCACGCTTTTCCCAGCCTTCGCGCAGACCGACGGCGACGTTCCCACCACCCTGATACTGGGCATGGTACCCAGCCGCGAGGCGGGTCGTATCGTCGACAGCCTCGACCCCCTGGCCGAACTGTTGAGCCAAAAACTGCTCATACCGGTAAAGACCTTCGTGTCCACCAATTACGTCGGCCTGGTCGAAGCTATGGGTACCGGTCGTGTCGATATCGGTTTTTTCGGTCCCGCAGCCATGGTCCAGGCGGCCGACCGTTACGACGCCAAGATCATCCTGGCCTCGGTACGTTTCGGCGCCACCACCTACAAATCGCAGTTCAACGTCCGCTGCGACAGCGGCATCACCTCGTTCGATGACCTGAAAGGCAAGACCATCGCCTTCACCGATCCCGGTTCGGCTTCCGGCTACCAGTTCCCCTTCGTGTTTCTCAAGAATCAGTTCGGCATAGATGCCAACAACGACATGACGCCCATCTTCGCCGGCAGTCACGACGCCGCCATGCTGTCCGTCTATAACGGCGACGTAGAGGTAGCCACCACCTTCAACGACGCTCGCACCACCATCCAAGACGACTTCCCCGATGTCATGGACAAGGTGTGCGTACTAGGCTTCAGCAAAGACATCCCCAACGATGGGGTGGCGGTCCGCGCCGGTCTGGACAGCGACCTGGTCAAGCAGATCCAACAGTCGCTCATCGAGATCGCCCAGACCGAAGAAGGACAGGCTCTCACCGAAGAGCTCTT
>Ga0114931_10011850_pt1 | contig 10260 bp, 10 predicted proteins | sample 2SBtaG_FD_89579 | JGI IMG/M metagenome (GOLD analysis project Ga0114931, IMG submission 89579) | Deep subsurface microbial communities from Kolumbo volcano to uncover new lineages of life (NeLLi) - 2SBTROV14_V59a metaG | ecosystem: Environmental > Aquatic > Marine > Volcanic | place: Kolumbo... | reverse complement strand
GCACGGGCAAAGGCTCAGGCTGCGGAGGGTGGCTGCGCATCCATTCAAGATTTCCATTGTAGAGTTTCCTATTGGAACGATCCGGCGGCACGCCGGTGGCCGTGCTAGATCGAAACTGAAGTTCGGTCTGCTAATTGGGGGAGGAAATCCAGTGCAACGGGCAGTACGGGTGGGACTGATCGGCTTCGGCACGATCGGTACGGGAGTCGTCAAGCTCCTCAAAAAAAATCGCGAACAAATTCGGGACCGCGTTGGCATCCCGGTGAATCTGGTACGCATCGCCGACATCGACACCAAACGCGATCGTGGAGTGCGCTTGGCCAAGGGCGTGCTAGTCCCGGACGCGCGAGCGATCCTCAACGATCCCAGTATCGACATCGTCATCGAGTTGATGGGCGGCACCGGCCTCGCGCGGCGTTTCATGCTGGAGGCGATCCAGGCGAAGAAGGACGTCGCCACCGCCAACAAGGCTCTCCTCGCCCACCACGGCGATGAGATCTTCGCGGCCGTGGAACGGGCCGGCGTGGAGATCGGATACGAGGCGAGCGTCGGCGGAGGCATCCCGATCATCCGCACGCTGCGGGAATCTCTCGGCGGCGATCGACACTCGGCACTGTTCGGCATCGTCAACGGCACCACCAACTACATCCTCAGCAAGATGAGCGAAGCGGGGGGCGAGTTCGCGGAGGTACTCGCCGAGGCCCAAACGAACGGCCTGGCGGAGGCGGATCCAACCTTCGACATCGACGGCGTCGACGCTGCGCACAAGCTGACGCTGCTGGTGCAGCTGGCGTTCGGGTGTGGCTGTCGCTTCTCCGACGTCGCCACCGAGGGGATCCGCAGCATCACCCAAGAGGACATCGCCTTTGCCGGCGAGTTCGGATACGCACTCAAACACCTCGCTGTCGCGGTCCGCACCAAGGATTCGATTGAGGCGAGGGTACACCCGGCCATGGTACCGCTCCGCCATTCGCTGGCTGCCGTCAACGGCGCCCTCAACGCCATCGTCGTCGATGGCGAGGCCCTCGAGACCAGCATGTACGTCGGGCTCGGCGCCGGCATGATGCCGACCGCCACCGCCGTCGTCGGTGACCTGATGGAGATCGCCCGCAATCGCCTGCACGGGTGCCGCGGACGTGTCGCACCCCTGGGCTATCCGCTCAGCGTCCGGACCAGAGTGCGACCGCTCGCGGCTAGCGCGGCTTCGGGCACGTTCTACTTGCGCATGCGGGCTCTCGATCAGCCCGGCGTGTTGGCGCGGATTTCGGGCATCCTCGGCCGCGCCGGTGTCTCCATCGCCTCGATGATCCAGCGCGAGCCGCAGAGGCGCGGCCCGGTCACCCTGGTATTCCGCACCCACTGTGCAAACCACCGGGCCCTGCGCCGCGCCGTGACGGCGATTCATAAGCTGAAGGCGGTGCGCGGAGAAGTCGTCGTGATACGGATCGAGGATAGCCTGGCGCAGTGAATCCGGGCCCCGGACCGGTGTCAAACGGGCGGTGTCACGTGGCCGAATGTTGCGATGTAAATCGAGCGATAACGCTCTATACTCTGCTGTGCGGAGATGATGGGGTACTAGCCATATGGATCGAAATCTCGCCCTCGAAGCTGTTCGTGTAACCGAAGCGGCTGCCCTGGCATCAGCCCGGCTGATGGGCAGGGGCGACGTCGAAGCAACCGACCGGGCCGGTGCCAGCGCCATGCGGCGCACCTTCGAGTCGATTGCCATCAACGGCGTCATCGTGCTCGGCGATAGTGATAGCGATCTGTTGCCGATCGGAGCCAAGGTCGGCAACGAAACGGGTCCCGAGCTCGACGTCGCCGTCGACCCCCTGGAAGGTGCTGCGATTTGTGCGATCGGGGGATACAACGCCATGTCGATCGTCGCGATCGCCGAACGCGGTGGTTTCTTGAAGATTCCCGACATGTACATGGAAAAGATCGCGGTCGGCCCGGAGGGCAGGGGGGCCATCAGTCTCGAGCGGAGTGCGACTGATAATCTGAAGGCGCTGGCCGACGCCAAAAGGGTCTACGTCGCAGACTTGACCGTTGCGATTCTCGAGCGTCCCCGCCACGAGGGATTGATCGCTGAGGTGCGCAAGGCGGGCGCCCGGGTGAAGCTCCTGCGCGATGGGGATGTCGCCGCTGCGGTAGCGACGACCGATCCGGCGAGCGGTATCGACATGCTGCTGGGCACCGGCGGCTCGAAGCAGGGAATCATGACTGCTGCCGCCCTGCGCTGTGCCGCTGGCGATATGCAGGCCAGGTTGAAGGCCCGCAATCCCGACGAGCTCGAAAAAGCTCGCGCTCTGGGCATCGACGATCTCGATAAGATTTACGCAATCGACGAAATGGCTTCGGGCAGCGTGATGTTCGCCGGCACCGGTGTCACCAACGGCGACTACCTCCGCGGCGTTCGTTTCTTCCGCGGCGGCGGCACCACCAACTCCGTGGTGATGCGCTCGCGCACGCATACCATCCGATTCCTGAGATCGAACCACCGATTCGATCTGAAGCCGGAGTATTGATCCGTGACCGCAGGTAACCTCTTTCTCACATCGAATCACCGATTCGACCTGGCGCCGGAGTCCTGATCCGTGACCGCAGCGAACCTCTTCCTCACATCGAATCACCGATTCGACCTAACGCCGGAGTCCTGATCCATGACCGCAGGTAACCTAGTCGTCGAGCGCGACGGTCCCGTCAAGACGATTACGATCAATCGCCCCGAGGCACTCAACGCGCTCAACCCCGACACGTTGCGAGAGCTGGCCGCCGAGTTGACAACGCTGGCGAGCGAGTCTGCGACGCGTGCCGTGGTCATCACCGGAGCGGGCGAAAAAGCGTTCGTCGCCGGAGCCGACATCGCTGCTATGGAATCCATGTCGGCGGTCGAGGCCGGCCGCTTCGCCCGTGCCGGTCAGAACACCTTCCGAGCACTCGAGCTACTGCCGCAGCCGGTCATCGCCGCAGTCAACGGATTTGCCCTCGGCGGCGGCCTCGAATTGGCACTGGCATGCGACATGATCTTCGCCAGCGCCGGGGCGCGCTTTGGCCAACCGGAGATCAATCTCGGCATCATGCCGGGTTTTGGCGGCACCCAGAGGTTGCCGCGTCGCATCGGGATTGCCCGAGCGCGCGAGCTCATCTACTCGGGCGAAATGGTCGACGCCGAGGAGGCGTTGCGTCTGGGAATCGTCAATCGGGTCGTCGCGGCAGAGGAGTTGCTCAGCATTGCACACGGGTTTGCCGCCACTCTGGCCGCAAAGGCCCCACTCGCCATCCGCCAGGCCAAGACCGCGATCGCCGCTGGCGGCGATCTTGATTTGGAGAACGGCTGTCGATACGAGTCAGAGGCATTCGCTGTATGTTTCGCCACCGAGGATCGGGGCGAGGGTATGCGAGCCTTCTTGGCAAAGAGAAAGGCCGTGTTCACCGGAAAGTAGGCCCTATGGAGTGGCATTCCTGTTATTCGACACCACTCGAAGTCCAGGCCCATATCGTGAAGGGATATTTGGAGAATTACGGAGTGCCTTGTTTGCTCGAGAGCGACCGGTTCAGCATGAAGCCCCTGACCTTTGGGGCTCTCGGCGAGGTGCGCATCCTGGTGCGTGACGATTGGGCCGATGTCGCCCGCGGCTTGCTGCGGGGACGCGAGGATCGGCGCCCGACTCGACGCCGGTGGAGGTTGATTGCGGGAGGGCGATCGTGACCGCCCCGGCGCGAAAACCGAGCCCTGCCTCACCTCGCGAGCGACGCTATACCACCGTGTCCGACATGGACGTCGATCCCGTCTACCGGCCCGAGTCCGGCGCGGGCCGTTCGTACCGGGAAGATCTCAACGATCCCGGCGAGTACCCGTTTACCCGCGGAGCCTACCCGTCGATGTACCGCGGCAAGCTGTGGACGATGCGACAGTTCGCCGGTTTCGGCACGCCCGAGGACACCAACAGGAGGTTTCGCTTCCTTCTCGATCGCGGCCAGACCGGTCTCTCCACCGCCTTCGACATGCCGACGTTGATGGGTTACGACGCCGACCACGAGCGCGCGCTCGGGGAGGTCGGTCGTGAAGGCGTGTCGGTATCCAGCCTGGCCGACATGGAGGTACTCTTCGACGGGATCCGGCTCGATCAGGTCACCACGTCGATGACGGTCAACTGCTCGGCGAGCATCGTCCTGGCGATGTACTTCGCCCTGGCCGAGAAGCAGGGCGTGGCGCTGGATCGAGTCGGTGGCACGATTCAGAACGACATGCTCAAGGAGTTCATCGCGCAGAACGAATGGATCTCGCCGCCGCGTCCTTCCGTGCGCATCATTGTCGACATGATCGAGTTCTGCGCCGAACACGCGCCGCGCTGGCACCCGGTTTCGATCTCCGGCTACCACATCCGCGAAGCCGGCTCGACCGCGGTACAGGAGCTCGCCTTCACCCTCGGCGACGGTATCGCCTACGTTCAGTTGGCGCTGGATCGGGGTATCGACGTCGATCGCTTCGCGCCCCGGCTGTCGTTCTTCTTCAACGTTCACAACGACTTCCTCGAAGAGATCGCCAAGTTCCGCGCCGCCCGGCGGATGTGGGCGAAAATCATGCGCAACCGCTTCGGTGCCGTGGATCGCCGTTCGTGGCTACTGCGCACGCATGCGCAGACGGCCGGCTGCTCACTGACCGCGCAACAGCCGCTCAACAATATCGCGCGGGTCGCAATTCAGGCGCTGGCGGCGGTTCTCGGTGGAACCAATTCGCTGCACACCAACTCGATGGACGAGACTCTGGCGCTGCCGAGCGAACCGGCGGTCCTCGCCGCGTTGCGCACGCAGCAGGTCGTCGCCGAGGAGACCGGCGTCATCAATACCGCGGATCCCTTCGGCGGAAGCTATGCGATCGAAGCTCTGACCGACCGGCTCGAGCGCGAGGCATTCGCGTACATCGACAGGATCGACGAAATGGGCGGTATGATCGCCGCCATCGAGCAGGGGTTCCCGCAGCTGGAGATCGCCGAGGCGTCCTACCGATTCCAGAAACAGCTGGATTCGAACGAAAAAATCATGGTCGGAGTCAACGACTACCTGGTCGACGAGGAACCGGCCATGGATCTCCTGCACATCGCGCCGGAGGTCGAACGAACCCAGGTCGAAAAGGTGCGCGCGCGCAAGAAGAACCGATCCGCCGATCGCACTTCCGCCTGCTTGAACGGTGTGCGCGATGCGGCGAGCAACGATTCCAACATCATGCCGCCCATCCTCGAAGCGGTGAAAGCGGAATGCACCGTCGGCGAAATCTCTGACGTTTTTCGTGAGGTGTTTGGCGAATACCGGGATCCGGCCTGGCTCTAGGCCGGCCGGCCAACCGGGTAGCAAGGCAAAGGAGTGTCGCGTGTCCGATCGCCCCATACGTATCCTCATCGCCAAGCCGGGCCTCGACGGCCACGACCGCGGTGCCAAAATCATCGCTCGCGCCCTGCGCGATGGCGGTTTCGAAGTCATCTACACGGGGCTGCATCAGACTCCGGAAATGATCGCCGAGGCCGCCGTGCAAGAGGACGTTGACGCGATCGGCCTGAGCATCCTGTCCGGCGCTCACATGACCCTGTTTCCAGCGATTCTCGAGTTGCTCGAGAAGAAGGGCCTCTCTGGAGTCGTGCTCTTCGGCGGTGGAATCATTCCCGACGACGACGTGACCGCGCTCAAGAAGCGCGGCGTTGACGAGATCTTCACACCCGGGGCGAGCACCGACGACATCGTCGCCTGGGCGCGGGAGAACATCCGACGCAACTGAGCGGCGCATGGCAGTCCAACTGTGCGACGACCCGCGACCGTTGAGGACCGGTGAGCCCAGACCGCTGACCCGATGGAGCGACGCCCTATCGTCATAGCCGGCGCGGGGCCGGGCGGCGCCGCCACGGCGCTCGCCTTGCACCGCCTCGATCCGCGGCTGGCCGGCGAGATCGTCGTCCTCGAGAAAGCCCGCCACCCGCGACCCAAGGTCTGCGCCGGCGGACTGATTCCGGCGGGTCGCGCGTGGATGGAGAAGCACGATATCACCTTCGACCTTCCTCACGTCGCGGTGCACCGGGCTCGGGCGTATACTCCACGCGCAGTGGTGGAGCACGTCGAGAAAAACTTTTGTTACATCATTCGCCGCAACGAGTTGGACGCGCACCTGGTGCGTGCTTGCCGCGAACGCGGTATCGAGGTGCGCGAGCAGGAACCGATCCTGCACTTGTGCCGCGACGCCGGAGGCGTGCGAATCGAGACCGAGCGCGAAACCTACACCGCCAGCATCGTCGTCGGTGCCGACGGCTCCGGCAGTCTGGTGCGACGAACGCTCATCAGCTCCAGCCGAGCGACCATGGCGCGCGCGACGATGTGCGAGATCGCGGCGGCGGGCGGCTGGGACGGTCATGCACAACACCGCTCGGACTTCGATTTTACCGATGTCGCTCGAGGCCTGGCGGGCTACCGCTGGAGCTTTCCCTGCGTCATCGACGGAGCACCACACGTCAACACCGGGGTCTACTCGCTGGGCCGGGGAGGGCGGCGGATCCAAGCCGCACTCGAGTCCGAAATCGCGCGCCATGGTGCCACGACCGCGCGCAGAGTGGCCTTCCCCATCCACTGGTACCGGCGTCACGTTACCCGGGTGGCGGCGGAAAACGTCCTTCTGGTCGGCGATGCGGCGGGGGCCGATCCTTTGATGGGCGAGGGCATCTCACTGGCTCTCGAATACGGGTCGATGGCGGCGGGCAACGCCGTCGCGGCACTGCGCAGCGGCGATTTGAGCGGGGGCTCCTACCAGGCCGAAGTCGACGATTCGTGGCTCGGCATCAAGCTGGGTCGACTACATTCACTGGCCGGATGGATCTACGGTCGCTGGTCGCGCCCCTGTTTCGCAGTGCCCGAGCACAGTGCGCGGCTGCGCGCCCTGGGGCTTCGTTGGTACAACGGCATTGACGACTGGGACCGACGTTCGCTCACAGACGCCGCCTGGCACCTCTGTCAGCCGGGCTTTGCGTCACCACGAGGAGGGCAGGGTGGCGGCAGCCAAACGTAAGAAACGAACCACTCGACGCAAACGCAAAACGCGCCAGGGGCATACCGGGCTGTGGCTCGCCATCATGGTCGCGGTCGCCGCGCTCCTGATTTGGGCAGCCGTCGAGGTCTCCCGGCGCAGTGCGGGGAGCGGTTTCCGATTGCCATCACCCGCGGGCAGCGATCCTCCGGAAATCACCAACCGCGAACGCCAACGTCTCGACGATGTTTTCGAGTCGATCGACCGGGCGAACGAGCCATGAGCATCGACGTCCTCGACGATGCTGGCCGATCCTTGCGGTTGCCCTTCGCACCGCGCCGCATCGTCAGCCTGGTTCCCAGCATCACCGAGCTCATCTGCGAGCTCGGCGCCGCGCGTCGACTCGTCGGTGCTACCACGTTTTGTACCGAACCTTCGGCCGTCGTCGATACGATGCCCCGCGTCGGTGGCACCAAGAACCCGGACTGCGCGCAGATCGCGGCGTTACAGCCGGATATCGTCTTCGTCGACAGCGACGAAAACCGCAAGCACGACTTCGACCGGCTCGCAGGCGAGGGCTTGACGATCTTCGTCGCAAGCCCGCGCACGGTCGCCGCCGCAGCCGAGACCATCACCCGCATCGGCACGGCTCTCGGAGTCGGCGCGGTCGCTACGACAGTTTCCAGCGAGCTGCGCCAGGTGCTGTCAGGGCCGCCACGCCGGGCCCGACGCGTGCGGGTCTTCTGTCCGATCTGGCGCAATCCGTGGATGTCGTTCAACGCGCGCACCTACGCCGCCGACTTACTGCACCAGTGCGGTGCCGACAATCTTTGCGACGACGCGGCCGAGCGGTATCCGCGGGTCGATCTGACGTCGATTGCCGCTGCCCGGCCGGAGGTAGTGCTCCTCCCCGACGAACCCTATATCTTCGGCGTGCAGCACATCGAGCAGATGACCGAACTGCGACACACACCCGCGTGGAGCGACCGGCGGATCCACGTCGTCGACGGTAAGGCGATGTTCTGGTACGGAACCCGCACCGCACCGGCACTGGCGATGCTGCGGGGCTTACTCGCCAGCGACTGAACGCTCAACGGCGTACGCCGATGCGCTGCATCAGCTTGCGTGTCTCGAGCGTGAGATTGTCTTCGGAGAACATTTGACGCCAACCATCGGCTGTCGCCGGATCGACTCGATCGTGCTTGTGAAAGTTCGGATCGCCTAGCGACACGTTCATCGACCGCCGCTCACCGATCACCCCGAGCATGCCCTCCTCCTGCTCGATCCCCAAGCCCTGGCACAGCGCGGCCACCGTCTCGACCGGATCGCGAACGAGATCCTCGAAGCGAATCTCGAGCTTGTCCCGGCCCGGCACCGACGCGAGAAACTCGCCGATCACGGTCTGCTGTACCACCCACTTCGTTTCGCGCTGCCGCGCCAGAGGGGTCATACCGCCCTGCGCGGTAGCCGCGAGGCGAACCAGAGAATCGCGCACGCGCCTGCGTAGCCCTAGCATCCCTGGAGCAGCTGCCCGCGCTTCGCGCTTGATGCGAACGTGGGACTCGATGACGCCGAGGGGGTGGCGGATCAACCAAATGTAGAACGGGTCCAGCTCGCGCGAGCGGCGCAGCGATTCGCCGTTGTTGGCATAGGCCGGCGTCTTGTCGAGTAACCGCCCGCCAGCGGGGATTTGATCCAAGAGCCACTGGTAGACGGCCGGACTGGACATGCCCGCGAGCTCGCGATCGAGCGAATCTATACTGCGCGGATTGCCGAGCAAGTCGAAGAGCTCGACCATGCTCTCCGCCGCCACGGGTTTTTCGCGTCTCCACGTGTCGTAATCCGGGTAGCGCAGCAGGAACATCTCCTGCGGCGCGAAGACGCGTGAGTGTTGGCCCAAGAGGACCCGGGTGAGGGTCGACCCGGAGCGCTCCGAGCTGAGGATGAGGACCAGGCGTCCGCGCCCGACTTGCTTGGCTGACATGACCGTTGAGAATATCCAGTATCGGCGGTCAAAACCAACACCACCGGCCAGCTCGCGGCACGATTCCAATCCGGATCCGCGACCGCCCGCGGCAGCGATGGTACGGTCAAAATCCGTATTCGAGAACGACCATCTCCTCGGCCGCGGCGCGGTGTGTCTCGAATAGACAACCGCCACTGCCGTCGGCGGGAACGAGCTCGTCGACGCTGACTCCGCAGGTGTGAAGTCGACTCATGTCGACCCGCCGGCATACGGCGAGACCAGAGCGTGCAACCCGTATCGCCGAACGCACGGCATGCGCGATCAGCGGCTGTTCAGCGCACTGCGCGCTGCTGATTGGCCAACTACCCGAGAGAATCTTCTGCCGACAGAGCTGCATACTACGCATCCACTTCATCGCCAGGCGCCGGCCGCTGCGGCCGATCGCCGACTGGCAGCGAATCTCGGCCAGGTCCAGAGCAACCGGCGGTGCCGGCGGAAAGACGACCGGATCATCGTCCGAGCTGGCCTCGAGACCGGCCACGACACGTCCCGCTGTGCGGCAGCCCACCGGGTTCACACCGTCGGAGTCGATACCGTAGCCGGCGGCCGCGACCGAGATCAGGTCCGACGGCGTCGCCTGGTAGGCGAAGATGATCGTGGTGCCCGGCGTGCCACCGTCGAAAGCCGATGCCGCCCCGCTGAGACGAAAACCATCTGCTGGCGGCTCTCCGCACAATCCCGTTTTCGTCGTGATCGCACTCGCGGCGCCGAACGCATATGAAAACGAGTTGTCGACGCGGCAAACCGACTGGCGCAAGCGCAGGCCAGTGATCAGCTGAGCTTGCGGTACGCCCGGACTCGCTTCACCGAGACTGACGCCCTCCCTGCGTGAGAATTGAAAACAGGCGTTGTCATCGACGCACTCGCACAGCGACGTGCAACCCGGCCCAACGCAGACACGGCCAGCGCCGCCTCCCGCCGAAGCGTCGAAACATGGAGGCGAAGCATCACCGATCAATTGCGACTTGTAGCTCATCGCGAGCGGCCACAGGCCCGCCACCGGCCCGAACGCCACCGCCTCGACGGGAGAGCGGAATACCCCGTCACCGACCGGGGTCGCACAGGCCGTTGCCACCGAACCGGAGGCGACGACACTCGTTACCAGGATCTCCTCGAGACCACTGCCGAGATCCTCGCCAGCCCGGAACTGCAGCATCTGGTATACTTCCCCGTTGTCGGCGCGCCACGATTTCATGCGCAACTGCGCCTGGACACAGCTCGGTGC
>Ga0114931_10011849_pt1 | contig 10261 bp, 5 predicted proteins | sample 2SBtaG_FD_89579 | JGI IMG/M metagenome (GOLD analysis project Ga0114931, IMG submission 89579) | Deep subsurface microbial communities from Kolumbo volcano to uncover new lineages of life (NeLLi) - 2SBTROV14_V59a metaG | ecosystem: Environmental > Aquatic > Marine > Volcanic | place: Kolumbo... | reverse complement strand
TTGAGCGCCTCCGAACGGGTATCCGGGCTCGAGTTGCTTGCACAGATTCGGCTCTCGAAGCTCCGCGATCCCGCGGGGGCCGAACAGGCGGTGACGCGCGCTGCCAAGCTTCGAGAAAGCGGCTTCGCCGGACAGATTCTCATGGCCTCCGCGCGCCTGGCGCGTGGCGACCTGACCCACGCCGCAGAGGCGATCATAGCGGCCGCAGAACATTGGCCGAACCCCGAAGCGCAAGCGGTGATGCTCTTGCATGCCGCACAGCTCCTGCAGAACGCAGGCGAGTTGGAGCCTGCGCAGAGCGTGTACAGCCGCATCCTCGAGCTTCAGCCCACGCTGCTCGTGGCGCATATCGGCATGGTGCAGACGGCGCGCGGGCTGGACGATCCCGAGGGCGCCATCGCGACGCTGCACGCGGCTGCGGAGCACGCTTGTACGCCCATCGCAGCCGCGCTTCAACGAATGGCCGCTGTTGTATGCCAGGGCCGTGGCCTACACCAGGCCGCGATGGACCTACTCGGGCGAGCCGAGGACACCGCATCTCGCTGGACGCTCGCCGAGGCTGCGACGCTTGCCGGTGAGACGCAAAGAGCGATCGAAGCACTGAACGCAGAAGAGTCCAACCCGACGCCGGAAGCGCGGATGGTGAGCAGCGCGCGGCGCGCACGCTTGCATGCCGAACAAGGCGATGATGCAAAATTAGAGCAAGCAGCACGGTACGCGCAACGCGAGCCGAGCTTGGACGCGTACCTGCAGGCGTGCAGACGCCTGCTCGTGGCGGATGCCGGCAGTGCAGGCGAGCTGGGACGACTTGCCGACACCGTGTGCGACGAGGGCCCAAGCCCGTCCTCGAACATCGCTCGCGCCGATGACGCCGCGCGCGTTGGAGACGGAGCGTCCTTCCTCACGTCCCTCGAACGAGAGCTCCATGACGCTGGGGAAGAGGTCACCGCAGGTGCATTCTTGGCAATTGCCGAAATTACAGACGCCGCAGGTGGAACCGATCGCCGGACCGTCTTGCACCGCGCGAAAGAAGGCCTTCCAGCGGATCTGATCATAGGCAGAGCGCTGCTTCTCGAGGACGACGACCCCGACCGTGGCTTTCGGCGATGGATGGCAGAAGGCGAGGCGACGAGCGGCGTGCGCAGCGCTTTCGCCTTCACGATGGCCGCTCGCATCGCGCAACGTGGCTCCGAAGCGGCAGTCGGTGCATGTGAATCCGCGTTGGAGCAGGAAGCCGAGTACTGGCCCGCCCTATGGGAGCTTGAAGATAGGCTTGGCTCCGACGAAGACCGCGCTGCAAGCGCCGCGGCCCAAGCGACGCTCGGTGTCGTGGACACCAGCCCCGCCGCGTTGCGAGCCTCCATCTGGACGCCCGACGCGCGCGAGCGCTTGGCCTATGCCGAAGCGGCTCTGGACCCGGATGCGCCCGATCCTCTGCTCGTAGAACACCTCTTCGAAGCTGCAGGCGGCACGACCGAGACGGCTGGCGACCTCATGTCACTGGCCGCGCGACATCTGGGATGGGTCCCATACGTGGAACGCGCCGCCGCCTCGTATCGAGCGGCTGGTCTTCCCGATCGAGCAGCGAAATTGCTCAGAGAGGCATCGGCCGCGCGACCGGATGACACGGCCCTTCGGGTCCAGCAGGAATACGCAGAGCTTCAAGCCTGCGAGTTCGCGCGATTGGCGGACTCGGCGATGCGCCGCGCACGCGAGGCCACCAGTGATGCAGAACGACTTGGCGCGCTTTCCGCGATGGCTGAAGTCGACCGGCTCGCACGCCGCGACATGCAAAGCGCGCGCTTGTCGCTGCAATCGATCGCTGAGCTGCGCCCCGAGCATCTCCCAACCGCCCGCGCCCTGGAATGGGACGCGCTTCGGGAAAACGACGCGGAGCGCATTCGCTCCAGCACCCACCGCGTCTTGGAAGCTCTCCCCTCGGACTCCGCAGACCGGCTCGCGAGGCGCAGGCTGATGCTCGAATTGCTCAAGGTCGACCCCGATATCATGCAATCCGACATCGATAGGCCGCTGTGCGGCATCGACGAGGCGCTCGGGGCAGATCCGAGCTTGGCAAGGCAGGTCCTCGGGGCGGCATACGCCAGGGGTGAGCCCGTGGGCGGGCTGCAGGCACTCCTGGCGCTCCAGGCTTGCGTCGATGACGACCTGGAACGTGGCGCGCTGGCACTCGACGCCGCACGCCTGCTTCAACGCGCGGGGAACCCGGAACGCGCGCTCGAGGTCTTGCAGACAGCGCAACTCCACCCGCTGGCACGGGAAGAGGAAGCGCAGCTCCATGGCGCGGCAAAGCGCTGGGAAGACGCTGCAGCCGCCTATGCAGATGCCGCGGCACGGGCGAAGGACAGCCATCGCGCAGCTTCGTTGTGGCGAGAGGCCGCGTGTATCTTTGAAGAACATATCGCAGATCGCGCCCGAGCGATCGATGCATGGGCTGCGGCGTCACGCTGTGACATCACCTATCTCGATGTGTATCGACGCCTGGCGGCGCTCTACCAGAGCACGGGCCAACTAGACTCGCTCGCGGCCCTCATCGATGCGCGCATCGATGCGGGGGCCGATACGCCGACACTCGTGGGCATCTTGCTCGAAAAGGCCCGTCAACGCCGGGATCGGGGCGACACGGAGGGCGTGCTCGACGCATTGCATGAATGCTTGGAGCTCGACCCTCATCACTTCGCTGCGCTCAGGGACCTGGTAGACGTGCACCGCGCTACTGAAGACTGGCAAGGCGCCACTGAAATCCTGATCCGCATCGCGCGTTTGAACCGCAGCACCGAAGATCGAATTTGGGCCTTTTCTCGGCTTGCGGAGATCTACGACGTGCATCTGGGAGACCTCCCGCGCGCCGAGGCCTCGCTCCGCCAGGTAGCCAAGCTCGCGCCGACCCATCTCGAAACACTGGACCGTCTCGCGTCGGTGCTGAGCCGCCGAGGCAAAGCCCGCGAAGCCGCGAGATTGCTCGAAGAGCTGGTCCGGCAGGCTGGCGATGAGGCCCAGGCCCGCGACTATCGGATTCGTTTGGCGCGTGCCGTCGAGTCGTCAGGCCAGGCGCGACGAGCGGAGCGGATGCTGGAACAGCTACGCGCTGAACAGCCTACGGAGCCCGATCTGATCCTCGCGTTGGCAGACCATTACCGGCGCCAAGGTGCCGGGCCGGCTGAAGCGATGCACCTAAACCGCGCCGTGCGTGACCTGCGGACTGCGATCGACACCCATCCCGGCGAAGAAGGCTTGTGGACGACGCTCGTGCGCGTGCTCAACCGGCGACACGGTCCTGGCCCGGCTTCCTGCGCCGCCAGCGCGGCCATTGCGATCGGTCATCCGGCTTCTCTCTTTGAAGGCGATGTCACCACTCGGGGCGAAGCACTCGGCGAACCCGGCGTGCCCTTGTCCAACGTCGTCGATGCCATGGTGGCGCCGCAAGCCCTGCCACACGCCGTTCGGCGCCTCTTCGTGCTGTGCGAACACTCTTTCGACCAAGTCTTGCCATTCGATGCCGGTGCCTGGAAGCTACGCAGGCCAACCGGCCCACACCGAGCCCTGGTCGAAGAAGCAGGCGCTGTTGCCGAGGCGCTTGGAATCAGCGAGCCGCGCTTGAGGGTGACGTACGTCGCGCCCGGGGCCTGCATGCCAATTGCGGGCGACCCGCCCACCCTCGTCATCGGCGGCAACCTGCTCGAAAGGACGTCCGCAAGGGAACGGGTGTTCCTATTCGCGCGGGCGTTGAAAGTGGCGAGCAATCACTTGGCCCCCGCGCTTCGGGCCAGGCCGGAGGACCTCGACACAGCGCTACTCGCTCTGCTTCGAGGTCATGAGGCCAGCGGCGCGCCACGACCAGAGCCCCGGCAGATGCAGGACCTCCGCAAGAAGCTGCTCAAGGGGGTGCCGCGCCGGTGGCGCGATGAGGTCGATAGCCTGGTGCTGGAATTGCAGGGCAACGAGGCGTTTTCGACGCGAGCCGTTCCATTCGCCATTGCCGAGCTCGGAGACCGCTTGGCCCTGACCCTAACGGGGGACGTCCCCGCTGCAGTGCGGGCGCTGCTCGAGATCGGCGGCCACGAGATGCCGGCCAGCGATGCAGCCCGCCTGAGGGCGATCAGGGAAGCTCCGGAGGCGTGGGCGCTGGTTCGTTTCGCGATCAGCGACGCACATTTTGAAGCTCGGGCCCAAGCTGGTGTAGATCTCTAGAACGATGCGATTGGGTGTCATCGGTCCTGCGAACACGGACGCGGCCGCTCTCGAGCAGGCGGCCAAGTTGCTCATTTGCGAGCTCGAAGCCGACACTGTCATCTATCTCGGAGAAGATCGCGCTCTTCGCGCGTTCATCGCCGCGCACGAGTCGGACGACCGCGATCACACGATCGAGCAGCAGGTCGCCGAGATCGCCGCGACCGGCTCTCCGGACGAGATCGAAGACGTCCTGCGAAGACTCCGAGGCGCACGTTACCTGGACACGTTACGCGTCGTACCGCCACCAACCGCACGCGCGACAGAGATGCTCGACGACCGCATCATCCTGATCGTTCGCAACAAATCGAGCATCAGTGAAGAGGACGTCATCAACTCCAACGTCGTCATATACGGCGATGCAAAGGAGTTGACGTTCAAACGCTTTGGCCTCCGATGCTTTTTCAGCCCGGGTCCTCTGGGTTTGGGCCGGGTCGGCCTCCTCGACGACCAATCCGAGGTAGGAAACGTCGTGTTGAAGGCGATGGACCTCAGCGGCGAGGTCTGCTGGAGCGAACCGATCCAGGGCCGGGGCGCCAAGGTCATGGTGGCACCGTGACGGCGCTGCACGTCGCGATCTATGGCGGGAGCTTCGATCCGCCCCACCTCGGGCATGTCCTGTCTGTTGCATGGGCGCTGTCCGCAGCGCAGGTCGATGAAGTGTGGGTCGTTCCAACCTGGCAACATCCATTCGACAAAGCCCACGGCGCACCCTTCGAAGAACGCCTGTCCATGTGCGAGCTCGCCTTCGCTCTTTTCAATGACGTGAAAATCTTGGACATCGAACGACGCCTTGGAGGCATCAGCAGGACACTTCATACCCTCGACGCGCTCGAAGCGGAGCACCCCCAAGCCGTCTTTCGCCTTCTCATCGGGGCCGATGTGTTACCCACGACCGATCGCTGGCACCGCTGGGACGAGGTCGTGAAGATCGCGCCACCCCTGGTAGTCGGTCGCCAAGGTTATCCGGTTCCCGAAGGTTGCCCGATCTCGATTCCAAACATCAACTCGACCGACATCCGTTCCGGTTTCGCCAGCGCAGCGGATGTCAGCGGCCTCGTGCCCACGACCGTCATCGAACACATCCGATCGCACGGCCTCTATCAAGGCAAGTGATGAACATTCTGATCATCGGCCGCGGCCGGGTAGGAACTGCGCTACGACGGTCGCTGCAGGCAAGTGGAGCACACGATGTGGTCGCCGTCGGGCGCCGATGGACATCTGCGCGCGTGCGAGCGGCCGACGCGGTCATCATCGCGAGCTCCGACGACTCGATCGAAACGGTCGCCCAGGCGCTTGCCCCGGATCTCGATCGAGACGCGACAGTGCTCCATTGCGCGGGCGCTCGGGGCACCGACGAGCTCCGGGCTTGTGAGGCTTGCGGTGCCGCGGTGGGCGTCATGCACCCCCTGGTGTCGTTTCCGAGCACTCGGCATAGCCCGAGCCTCCGTGGCACGACCTTCACGGCGAATGGGTCTCGGCGCGCCATCGCTACCAGTCGGCGGATTGCGCAGGCGTGTGGAGCGCGCGTCGCCGTGGCCCAAACCGGGGACCCTCTGTACCATGCGGCGGCTGCCCTGACCGCAAACGGTGCGGCGGCGTTGGCATTCCTGTCCGTCGGGGTGCTCGAGCGCCTCGGTTTTAGCAAGCGCGCCGCGGAGCGCGCAATAGGCGGCCTGCTCCGGAGCGTTGGCGACAACGTTCAAAGCCTCGGCGTTCCTAGCGCCCTCACGGGTCCGGTCGCGCGGGGTGAAGCCCAGACCGTAACGGCTCACCGAAAGGCGCTTCGCTCCGCGAGCCGCGATGTGCTCGCCGGCTACGACGCAGTCCTGCCGATCATCGTGAAATGCGCGAAAGCCGCGGGACTGCCGCAAGCCAAGGCGTCGCGGATCCTGCGCACGCGAAAGCGCTGAGCATGGAGGCTATTCGGCGGCTTCGACCGAGCCTTCCAGCGGCTTGAAGTGAATGCCCTCTGTATCACCCAGGGCAAGGATGCGATCGCCACGCTGAAATTCACCTCCTAGGATCGAAGCCGCTAAGGGCGCTTCGACCATTCGCCCGATCACGCGGCGCATCGGGCGCGCACCAAGCTCTGCATCGTATCCGCCAAGCGCGACTAGTGCGTCGATCGCGGTGGCATCGACCCTGAGCGCGACGCCGTGCTGCTCACGGAGCTGCCGGACGACCCCCGCGATCATGCGGTGAGCGATTTCGCCGACCTCAGCGCGGCTGAGGGGTCCAAAGAACAACGGCTCATCGATGCGATTCCAAAGCTCTGGGGGAAGCGCGCGGCGTGCGGCCTTCAAGGCGGCTGGCACCCCCTGGTCCGATCCCGCGGACGCACCCCGAAAACCGATCGCGCCTTGCCCACGGTGGGAGTGCTGAGCACCGAGATTGGAGGTCATGACGACGATCGTATGCGTGCAATCGACCGTCCTGCCCTTCCCGTCCGTGAGCCGGCCGTCCTCGAGGAGCGGCAGGAGCGACTGGAGCACGTCGGTGTGGGCTTTTTCGATCTCGTCGAGCAAGACGAGCTGGTAGGGACGGTGACGCACCGCTTCGGTGAGCTGGCCACCGGCATCGTGGCCGACATAGCCCGGAGGGGCCCCGACTAGCTTGGCCACGGCATGGGACTCGCTGAGCTCGCTCATGTCGATGCGAGTCATGGGGCACCCCATGAAGAAGAGCTCGTTCAATACGCGGGCGGTTTCGGTCTTGCCAACGCCCGTCGGGCCAAGGAACAAGAATGTCGCAAGCGGGCGGTGTCCATGAAACCCTGCGGCTCCCTTGCGGAGTGCATCGGAGATCCGGATCATCGCGTCGACATGACCGACTACGCGCTCGGCAAGATGTTCCTCGAGCGCCAAGAGCCTCTGCGCGTCCGTCGCCAACAGCCGCTCGACCGGTATGCGCATCTTTTCTGCGACCACCTGCGCGATGGCTTTGCGATCGACGATAGCGCCGCCGCGACGGCGGATGCGCGCGCCGGCAAGGTCGAGAAGGCCGATAGCCTTGTCGGGAAGCGTCTGCTCCGCCATGTACCGCACCGAAAGCTCGACCGCGGACTCGACTGCCGACGCCTCATACGCGATGCCGTGGTGAACTTCGTAGCGTGGCGCGATGCCACGAAGGATCTCGATCGCATCTTCGGCGCTGGGCTCGGCAACGTGAATCGGGGAAAACCGGCGTGCCAATGCAGCGTCTCGTTCGACGTACTTGCGGTATTCGACGTCGGTCGTCGCCCCGATGCACGGAAGCTCTCCTCGGGCCAGTGATGCCTTGAGCTCGTGCGCGAGGTCGTCCGGCGCGTCTCCTCCCGTGAAGAGCGTATGCACCTCATCGATGAACAGTACGATCTTGCCGTTCGCCCTTTTCACCTCGAACTGCAGGCGTCGCATCCGCTCCGACAGCGCCCCGCGTACTCCGGTCCCAGAAACCAGGCCGCCGGCGGAAAGTTCGACGAGGATGGTGCTTTCGAGACCGCGCACACCCTCCCCCCCTTGCGCAAGCCGGCGCGCGAGACCTTCGACGATCGCGGTCTTCCCCACCCCGGGCGGGCCAATGAGGATCGGGTTGTTCGAACGGCGACGCGCCAGCACATCGAGCATCCGTTCAATTTCATCGTCACGCCCGATAACCTCGTCGATGCGTCCCAACGAAGCCATCTCGGTCAGATTGCGCCCAAGCTTGACTAGCATCGGATATTTGCGTGCATCCAGCCCGAATGGCGAGGACGAAGGAACGACGATCTCCTCCTCCGGCGTTTCAGTCGGCCCCTGGACCGGGGGGTCGACCTCGGAGTCCTCTTCTCCTGGCCTCTCGACCCGCAGCGCGATCAAGGGAGCGGACTCTGGGACTCTGCGCGCCGATGGGCGCACAGGCTTCTGGGGCCGCTGAGGCGGTAATGACGCAGACGGCTTGATGTGCGCGGAGGTCGTCGCGCTGTACGCATCTTCGGGCTGGAGCGCACGCTGCACCGCTTCTTGCACGCAGCGAGAACCGGCTCCGATGACTTCGAGGCTTCGGTGCGCCGCACTCCGCGTATCGCGTGCTACCGCAAGTAGGAGATGCGCCGGCAGCACTTGGGGCGCCCCCGTCGCTTTAGCGAGCCGGTATGCGCGTTCCACTGCGCGCTCGAGGGCACTCGTCGGCTCGGAGTCCACGAGGCGAACGGCACTCAGCAAATCGCTCTCCTTCACTCCGATTTCGGAGAGGAGCTTCCCCATCGGTCCGCCAGTCTGCAGCATGACGAGAAGGAGATACGCGGTAGACGGGCTCTGCGCGCGCTTCTGCGCCTCGCGCTGCGCGCGTGCGACCAGTCCTTTGACACCCCCACTGACCGTCGTCATCGAGCTCCGTTCCTGGCTCGGGGTTAGCGGCCACCGCTGCCGGGCACAACTTTTTGGCGGCCCTCGGGGAGGTGGAAGGGAAAAACCCTACCTTTACTTACCTTATCACCCTGTCACTGTAAAGTTCTACTTGTTAGACTGATCGTGGACCCAACGCAGGAGCAAGCTGTGAACCCACGTCTCGTCTTCGTCGCAACCGCTGTGGCCGCCGTCGTTTCCTCGGCAACGCCCTGGCAAGACGCCAATGCCGCCTCGGGCCTCCGGGCGAGAATCTACCTCACGCAGAAGGGCATTCCGCGCAGCCTGTCAGAAGCCGGTGTCCTTCGCTTCGCCCAGTCGAACAAGGCGACCCGGCTGCGTGAAAGCACCGATGCCCCGATCGCGGACCGACAGTGGCGAGCAACCCTCGTGGCAAGGTTCAACGCACCGGTGGGCGACTCGGAGTTCGAGGTCTTGTTCTACGATATCCAGACTGCCAAGCGGAAGTTCATCGCGCCGACCATGACGGTCTTCGTGAATGACCGCAATCAACGAACGATCGTGCACAAGCTCCGGCTTCAGCGCCCCCAGTTCGAACCCAACCGGCGGCTCGAAATGGTAGTGACGGTCCGGCGGCAAGAAGTGGGCCGTTACCGCTTTCAAATTCTCGGCGACAGGGTACAACACAGTGGCGAAGTCACCTTCACGGATGACGAAGCCCGCTGAGTCGTGCCAAGCCTCAATGACGTCACCAAGAGGGCCTCGAAAGGCTCGGTCGATCCGGTTTATGTGCTGGTCGGGACCGAACGCCTGCTCATCGAGCGCACGATCGACACCCTGCGAAAGACGGTCGACTCGATGGGCACACCTGGTTTCAACGTGGAGGTCTTCGACGGCAAGGGCCTCGACGCGGCGCGCGTGATCTCCGCCGCGCGGACACTTCCCATGATGGCCGACCTCCGTTTGGTATTGTTGCGCCACGTCGACGCGATGGCGCCCAGCGAACAGACCCACCTTGCCCGCTACCTAGACGATCCAAGCGATTGCACGTGCTTAATCCTCACGGCACGCAAGCTCGATGGGCGCGGCAAGCTGGCAAAAGCGGCGAAGAAGCGAGGTTGCCTCGTCGAGGCCAAGCCGCTTCGCGGGCGCGATCTGCGCGAGTTCGTTCGTGCGGAGGCGACGGCGCGGGAGCACGGCATCGCACCGCAAGCAATCGAAGCGCTCCTGGATGCCGTGGGCGATGACCTCGCTGCTATTGATGACGCGATGGAACGGCTCGCGTTGTTCGTGGGCGCCGGCCAACGCATCGACGCTGAGGCGGTCATGACCTGCGTGACCCGCATCCGGGTGGAATCGATTTGGAGCCTGGTCGACGCCATCGGGCTCAAGGACCTCCGCAAGGGCGTTGCAGCAGCCCAATCATTGCTCGACGACCGGGAGCCGCCCCTGCGCCTGCTTGCGATGGTAGCGCGACAGCTTCGGATCGTCGCCCGCATGCGCGAGGCCTTGTCCGAAGGTCTCCGCCCCCAAGAAGCGGCCAAGCGCGCAGGGGCCCCACCCTTCAAGGCCGGCGACCTCACCGAGTCGGCCCGACGCTTCACCGCAGACAGCCTCGGACGAGCGTTCGCGCTGATCGCAGAAACGGACCGCGCGCTCAAACGTAGCAAGCGCCCGCCGGATGT
>Ga0114931_10011848_pt1 | contig 10261 bp, 8 predicted proteins | sample 2SBtaG_FD_89579 | JGI IMG/M metagenome (GOLD analysis project Ga0114931, IMG submission 89579) | Deep subsurface microbial communities from Kolumbo volcano to uncover new lineages of life (NeLLi) - 2SBTROV14_V59a metaG | ecosystem: Environmental > Aquatic > Marine > Volcanic | place: Kolumbo... | reverse complement strand
AATCAGCGGGAGGTGGGCGCGGATACCAGCTCCTTCACCGCCGCCCTGAAATACATCTTGCGCCAGGATCCAGACGTCGTATTGATCGGCGAGATGCGAGACTTGGAGACCATCGAGGCGGCGCTGACGGTCGCCGAGACGGGCCACCTCGCCTTTGCGACGTTGCACACCAACTCCTGCGTCCAGACGATCAACCGAGTCGTCGATGTCTTCCCGCCCTATCAGCAGGCACAGGTGAGGGCGCAGCTCTCCTTCGTCCTGGAAGGAGTGATGAGCCAGACCCTGATCCCGCGGGCGAACGGACCCGGTCGGGCGCTGGCACTCGAGATCATGGTGCCGAACTCCGCGATCCGAAATCTGATCCGCGAAGACAAGGTCCATCAGATCTACTCGCAGATGCAGATCGGGCAGGAGAAGTTCGGGATGCAGACGATGAACCAGAGTCTGGCGGCACTGTTCCAGCGCGGCCAGATTTCGATGGACGATGCGCTAGGCCGTAGTAGCGACCCCGAGGAACTGCGGCAGGTCTTGGGGCAAGGGCGTCCAGCGGGCGCGCGCCGAGCGGCGCGTTAGGAGGGCAGGCGATGGCTCAATTTACCTGGGAAGGGCGAACCCGACAGGGCTCGACGAAAAAGGGCGTAATCGAGGCGGCCAACGAAGCTGCGGTGATGACGCAGCTTCGCGCACAGATGATCATGCCCATCGCAGTCAAGGAGAAGGGCGGCGGAATCCTTGACATGGAGATCACGCTCTTTGAAGCGGGAGTGAAGACCAAAGAGCTGGTGATCTTCACGCGGCAATTCGCAACGATGATCGACGCCGGACTGCCCCTGGTTCAGTGCCTCGATCTCTTGGCGAGCCAGGGCGATTCGAAGGCTCTCAAGAAGGTTCTGACAACAGTCAAGGGAGACGTCGAGCAGGGAGCGACCTTCGCGGATTCCCTGCGCAAGCATCCGAAGGTATTTGACGACCTTTATGTGAACCTGGTCCATGCCGGCGAGGTGGGCGGAATCCTCGATACAATCCTGAACCGCCTGGCCCAGTATATGGAGAAGGCGGATTCCCTGAAGAGCAAGGTGAAGGGTGCGATGATCTACCCGATCACCATCGTGTGCGTAGCGATCGCTGTGATCACGTTGCTTCTCGTCAAGGTGATCCCGGTCTTCAAGAAAATGTTCGAGGACTTCGGGGGAGCGCTGCCTGGGCCGACTCAGGTGGTAGTGGACCTCTCCGCGTTCATGCAGGCGTGGATCGTCTACATCATTATCGGCGCGACACTGGTCATCGTGGCATTCCTACAGGGACGCGAGCGTTCCAGGAAGTTTCGTCACCACACGGATGCCATGTTCCTGAAGATTCCGATCTTCGGTGGTCTGCTGAAGAAGGTCGCTGTGGCTCGCTTCACGCGCACGTTGGGAACAATGGTCTCTTCGGGCGTTCCGATCCTTGATGCGCTGGAGATCTGCGCGCACACAGCGGGCAACATGGTGATCGAGGAGGCGCTCATGAAGACTCGCGCTGGCATCTCGGAAGGCCGGACGATCGCCGAGCCGCTCGAGGAAGTGGGCGTGTTTCCCGGGATGGTCGTGCAGATGATCGCAGTGGGAGAGTCGACCGGAGCGATGGACACGATGCTCGCCAAGATTGCGGACTTCTACGATGACGAAGTCGATACTGCCGTGGATGCCCTCACGTCCTTGATGGAGCCGGTGATGATGGTTTTCCTGGGGGGTGCGGTGGGCGGCATCTTGATCGCGATGTACCTGCCGATCTTCAAGATTGCCGAGAACATCAAGTAACGCGGGGGCCGGCAGGATCCGCAGGGCGGGCGCCAGGAGTGGGGGAGCCGTGGGTGTGGGTCACGCGGATGACTCCGGGGGCCTGAGCCGTCCGATCGCCGGCGTAATGGCGGCGCGCCTGGCGGTCGTGCTGATGGTGTTCGTGCTGGCGCTGCGGGTGATCGGTGCAGGCCGGCCTGGGGCTGAGAACGCCGAGCAGGGCGTCTATGGGACGTTGGCCTTTGCGTTTCTGGCGAGCGCGATCTACGCAGCGCGTTTTCGGCATGTTCAGCGTCTAGGGCGGTTCGCCGCAGCTCAACTCGCGACGGACATCGGGACGGTCACTGCGCTCGTTGCGTTCTCGGGCGGAGTCGATTCGCTCTTCTCTTTTCTGTATCTGCCTGTGGCGGTCTACGGCGCCATCGTGCTGGGCCGACGCGGCGCGTATGGTGTGGCGGCGGCCTCTGCAGTGGCCTATGGCGGCGGGATACTGGTCGCTCCGTTGCTGTCTGGGAGCCTGGGCCCGACTGTGGTTCCGGAAACCGCATTCCCGCTCTGGTGCGCTCACAGTGGCGCTCTGCTGCTGGTGGCTCTGCTTTCCAGCATTCTTCTCAGGGAGCTGCGGCTCGCTGCGGAGAAGCTGAAGGAAAGTCATGATCGCTTGCGCGAGCTCAGGATCCTGCACCAACGGACGGTGGCATGCCTTACCAGCGGCCTGCTGACGACCGACCGCGAGGGCCGGATCACCTCCTTCAACCCCGAAGCGGAGCGGATCACCGGGCGAACTGCCGCCCAGGTTCTGGGTTGCGACCTCGACACGGTGCTTCCTGGGAGCTCCAGGCTGGTAGAGCAGGAGGCCACCGGCCGGCGCCTGCGCCTGGAGGTGGCAGATGAGAGCGGCGGCGTCCGGCATCTCGGGATTGCGACGTCGATCCTGACCTCGCTCGATGGATCTCGCGCCGGACGAGTCGTGATCTTCCAAGACGTGACGGCCGTGGTGTCGATGGAGCTTGCTCTACAGCGTAGCGCTCGCCTGGCGGACGTCGGCCAGCTTGCGGCTGACATTGCCCATGAAATCCGCAATCCCCTGGCGGCGATCTCGGGCTCTGTGGAAATGCTGCTGGGAGGCGCAGAGGGGGGAGGGGACGAAGAAGTACGGCTCCAGGGAATCGTGCTTCGGGAGATCGAGCGGCTCGACGGCTTGATCACGGACTTCCTGTGCTACGCCCGTCCAGCGCCCATGAAGCTGCAAAGTGTCTGCGTCCGTGAGCTCGCAGAGGAGACGCTTGAAGTCTTCTCCATGGCGCCGCTGGAGGGCGTAGAGCTCGACATGGAGATTGCTCCGGATCTGCATGTGGAGGCTGACCCTACGCAGCTGCGACAGGTCCTCTGGAATCTGCTCCAAAACGCCGCCCAGGCGCTGGGTGGGCGGGGCCTGATCCGCGTCTCCGCGCGACGAGTCCAGGATGCGCCTCAAGGGGAGCGTGGCACTCGCCGAAGGGGGAACAAGGAGGGTCTCGCTGCTGTGGAGATCTGCGTGTCGGACGACGGGCCGGGGATCGAGGCGGCTCAGCTCGAAAGGATTTTCGATCCTTTCTTTACCACGAAGCCGACCGGTACGGGTCTGGGATTGGCCATGGTTCACAGGATCGTGGAAGCACACGGCGGCACGCTGCAGGTGGACAGCCAACCGGGTTCGGGTAGCCGGTTTTGGATTCACCTGCCCGAGCACACGGTCCTAGAGGAGCTACGGTGAGCAGTGCCGCGCGAATCCTGGTGGTCGATGATGAGCGCAGCATGCGCGAGTTCCTGGAGATCTTCTTTCGCCGCGAGGGATTCGACGTCGTCACGGCGAGGGACGTCGATACGGCCGTGCTGGCTGTGGAGTCGGACGATTTCGATGTGGTGATCTCGGATCTTCAGCTGGGGGATCAGAGCGGCCTCGACCTTCTGCGCCGAGCCAAGGGACTCTGCCCGGAGACTGTCGTCATCATGATTACGGCCTTTGCGACTACGGAGACTGCAATCCGAGCGATGAAGGAAGGGGCCTACGACTACGTCACCAAACCCTTCAAGGTAGATGAGCTCCGCCTGGTCGTGGACAAGGCTCTCGAGAAGAGGCTGCTCACTGAAGAGAATCGACTCCTCAAGTGCGAGCTGCGCTCCCAGACGCGCACGCGGGCCCTTGTGGGAACCAGCCCGGCTATGCAGAAGGTATACGAGCTGATGGGGCAGGTGGCGGCTACGCGGACGAACGTGCTGGTGAGTGGCGAGAGCGGTACCGGGAAGGAATTGGTGGCCCGTGGGATACACGATCAGAGTGAGCGGCGGGAGAAGCCCTTCGTGGCCGTCAACTGCGGTGCGATCCCAGAGAACCTACTCGAATCCGAGCTCTTTGGGCACGTCAAGGGAGCATTCACGGGCGCCGTGCAGAGCAAGCCAGGGCTTTTCGAGAGTGCGGAGGGCGGCACACTCTTCCTCGACGAGATCGGGGAGCTTCCGCAGGCCCTCCAGGTGAAGCTTCTGCGCGTGATCCAGGAGCGGACGATACGCCGGGTTGGAGGGAACAACGATCTCGCGGTCGACTTGCGGTTGGTGTCGGCGACCAACCGGGACCTGCACGGGGAGGCGCTCGCAGGGCGCTTTCGCGAAGACCTCTACTACCGCCTGAACGTCATCCAGATCGCATTGCCACCCCTGCGGGAGCGCTTGGAGGACGTGCCCCTTCTGGTGCAACATTTTGTGGAGAAATATGCTGGAGATCTGGACAAGTCCGTGACGGGGATGAGTCCGGAAGCGATGGAGCGGATCCTGGCCTACGAATTTCCCGGCAACGTGCGTGAACTCGAGAATACGATAGAGCGCGCCGTTGCCTTGTGCCGAGATGAACTCATCGAGGTGGAGGCGCTGCCGCCTTCTGTGCTCACTCCCCGCGGCGCGCCCCGCATCGGTCACCTTCCCGAGGAAGGCGCGAGTCTCGACGATCTGGTGGATGCTTACGAGCGGGAACTGCTTCATGAAGCGCTGCAAATCAGCGGGGGCGTAAAGAAGCGTGCAGCGCAGCTGCTGGGGGTTTCCTTCCGATCATTCCGCTATCGGATCGAGAAGCTCGGCCTCGAAGACGACCGTTCCGGGACGGGCTAGCTAGCGTGCGGCGCCGGACCGGTCTCCAGACCGAGATCCTGCTGAGCCTGGCGCTTGTGATGGGCCTTGCCACGGTTGTGCTCTCCGTACTCTTCGTGGCGCACCACGAGGCGACACTGAGGGCGACGTTGGGCCCCGCGCTGCTCGCCGAGGCTCGTCGGCCGACCTACTCGGGAGCGGGCGTCGTGCCCGAGACCCGCTGGTGGCGTCTGGATGAATCCGGAAACGCTGTGCCGCGTAACGCCGGAGAAGGACCCCCGGACGCGGCATCATTGGCATTGGCAAGGAGAGCCCGAAAGCAGCGAGCGGTGCTGCTGGAGCTCGGGGGGTTGTGGGGCGCGATGCGTTTTGCCGCACCGCTGGGAGGCGAGCAGGTGGCGGTCGCACGGCTTCCCGAGGAAGCCTCGGCGAGGCTGCGGCGGCGTCCGCTTCTGGTGCTGGCGGCCGTGGCTACGCTCAATCTGCTCATCGTCGGCGGCTTCGGTGCCTTGCTGCTGCGGCAACGGGTCGTGAGGCCACTGGAACGGCTGGCTGCCGCGGCACGCGCGCTGGGCCAGGGCGTGCGGGTCTTTGCAGGTGGCGGCGAGGGTCTTCGCGAGATCCAGGAGGTGGAGCAAGCCTTCGACGAGATGAGTGAGACCCTTGCAGGTCGCAGCCACGCCCTCGAGAAAGCCGTGGTGGAGCTGCGCGCGACCAACGAGGACCTGCGCCGCGCCCGGGTGGGGCTCGACCGGGCGGAGCGCCTCGCGGCGGTGGGAAGCCTGGCCGCGGGAGTTGCTCATGAGGTGGGCAACCCGATTGGTGCGATTCTCGGCTTCCTGGAGCTGGCAGCCCGCGAGCCTGGGTCCGTGGGTGCAGCCGAACACCTGGAGCGGGCGAAGCGGGAGGGGGAGCGGGTCCGGCGCATCCTGCGCCAGCTGTTGGACTTCTCGCGCCCTCGGAGGCCTGATCCCGAGCCGCTCGATTTTGCGTGCGTGGCGCGGGAAACCTTGGATCTTGTGAAGGCGCAGCAACGCTACGCCCAGGTGAGCTTCGAGTGGGTGCCCGTGGTGGGTCTGCCGCAGGTGATGGGGGAGCGGGGAACCATCACGCAGATCCTGCTCAACCTGCTGCTCAACGCGGCGGCTGCCGTCGACGGCCAGGCAGCCGGTCGAGTACGGGTCACCTTGAGAGTCGCGGCGCTGCGGGTTCGAGCGGGAGAGGCCCGCGGAAGTGCAGGGAGCGAGAAGAGAGACGTCGAGGCAGTGGAGTGCGTCGTCTCCGACGACGGCTGTGGAATCCCGGCCGAGGTTCGCGACCAGATCTTCGATCCCTTCTTTACGACACATGAGGCGGGTGAGGGCACCGGCCTGGGGTTGGCCAACGCGGCACGCCTGGCGGAGGAACTCGACGGGGCAGTGGAATGCCTGGGTCCCGACCCGGGAGTGGCGGAGGGCTTCACGACGGCCTTCGTGCTGCGATTGCCGGCGGTGGATCCCAGGGGAGGCTCCCCTGGGAAGGGTCGGGCGCGGGTGGCCCGGGGTTGAGTGCGCAATTTGCTGCGTAGCATGCCGCGGTTTGCATAGCGCGGGCCGCGCTTCAACGTGCAGGCCCGTTCCAAAGCTCAAGGATCCCGGCGAGTTGGCCGATTCCGAGTGCGTGGCACGGCCCTTGCTGTAGAAGGTTCCGGCGCCCAAGGACCAAGGCTGGCTTCTGGTGGGGCCAGCAGGGGGCGAAGGGGAGGCTACGGGGTGACCCAGCGTCGAGAGACAGGCTTCACGTTGATCGAGATGATGGTCATCGTCGCAATCGTCGGGATCACTGCCGCCTTTGCGGTCCCCTCCTGGCAGCGCGTCCAGGCCAACAACCGCGCCAAGGCTGCGGCTCGCGAGATCGCCAATGCGTTCCAGCTGGCCCGGAACCAGGCGATCATGGCGGAGCAGAGCACCGTCGTCTTCTGGTCGGCGGTGGGCGGCGTGGATGCCTGCGGCAACGTGCTTCCAGCACCCATCACCGTTTTGGCCGACGCCAATGGAAACTGCTGCATCGATGCTGGAGAAGATGGTGTGAGCCTTCCCAAGGACCCCGCCCGGGAGTTCGCCGGTCTGAACTGGGGCGTGACATTCGCCCCCGCCCAGGTTCCGGGGGATCCGGGAGGCGGAGACTTCACCCTGGGATCCAGCTTCACGGACCAATTCGGCAACCAGACCCACTGGGTGGCCTTCCGGCCCGATGGTGTGCCCGTGGGTTTTACTGCTGCGTGCAACATGGGCAGCGTCGGATCCGGAGCGGGTGGCGTCTACCTGACCAACGGCGGCGCGGCCCGGGCGAGCCGCGATTACGCCGTGGTGCTCTCGCCCCTGGGGAGCACGCGGATTCACGCGTTCAATCGCAACACCCTGACGTGGAACCAGTAATGCGCGCATTTCCGAGTATTCGCATGCACTCCCACGACACGGCTGCAGGCCTGACCCTGATCGAGGTGATGGTGGCCATGTCGATGCTCGCAGCGGGCCTGCTGGCAATGCTCACCATGCAGATCAATGCCATGCGAGGTGGGCAGCACGGAAAGTACTTGACCGAGGCATCCCAGATCGCCAATCAGCAGATCGAATTTCTGGACAACCAGACCTGGGCCAATCTGGTCCCCGGGCCGCCCCAGACGCGAGTCGCTGCGGGAGTGGTCAATGGCAACGGCCCGAATCAGGCGCAGCAGTACAACGTACAGTGGCAGATCTTGCAGGATCCCGGCGTCAACAATCAAAACCTTCGCTGGTTGAACGTCACCATTACCTGGGTCGAGTCAGGCGATCCCGCCAACGCTCCGCTGCACGTATACGCGTTCTCATCCTACCGCTACAACGAACTATGAGAGTGCGCATGATGCAGGAACGACTTCGGAGCGGCTTCACCCTTCTGGAGATGATGGTCGCCCTGGGCATCCTGGCGATCATCGTGGCTGCCCTGACCCAGATGCTGGTGCGCCAGACGCGAACCTATACGGTCGTGGATCAGGTGACGGAGGCGCAGCAGAACCTGCGAGCCATCAGCGATGTCATTGAACGCGAAGCGAGGGCGACGGGCCTGATGGTCCCAGAATCCGGGGCGATCTGCGGCGTCGACAACACCAATCGTCCCGACATCCTCGTGCTGACGGACTCTGATGCGGTAAACCCCGGAACCCAGACCGCCAATGATCTAGGGATGCGAGTGGCCGCGGTCAGCTACAGCGGGGTCGGGCAGGATACGCTCCAGCTCACTCCCCAACCCGGTCTTGCCAATGGAACCATCGACAACGCTGCGTTCTATGACAACGACGGTGATGGTGTCCAGGATTCAGATTTCATGGATAGTCCCGCCTCGGGAGCAACGGGAGGCGTCATCGTGAGCGACGCCAACAATCCGGGGCGCGGCAGCTCTTGCGGAATCATCGTGAGCGGCTCGGTGAATCTGCTCGGGGGCACTACCACAGTGGGGGTGGATTACGACTTTGGCACAACGGGTGCCCAGAAGTCCAGCAGCGGCGCCCTTCGGGCGTTGCAAGCCAGTGACAATCCCGAGCAGTTGGTGGCGGTTCCCGCTCATGTGTACCAGGTCAACAATGCGTTTCAGCTGTTGCGAGACGGCGTCGTCATTGCGAACGATGTCGAAGACCTGCAGATGGCGTTCTTCATCGATCAGAACGGGGATGGCCTCGTGGGCGCCGTCCCGGTCGGCACGCCGCCGCCCCTCCAGGATCCGACCGAGTACCCGGGCTCGGTCCCGGGTGCTCCGGTCTATCAGGCACCGCTGTGGGACCACAGCGAGCTACGCGAGATCCGAGTGGACCTGGTGGTGCGCACGCGCACCCCGGATGCGGACGTGGCCCAGAATGCAGCGCTGGCCCAGAACACCTTCATCGCACGCGAAAATCGGGTCGCGCCCGGAAATCCGCCGGATGGCTTTCGGCGCCGGGTGCACTCGATCACCGTTCGCGCCCGGAACATCGGCCACCGGAGCGGCTGAAGATGGGAGAGCAGGTCATGGAAGCGATTCGCGTTTTTGGAACGGCCCCGGAGAGCTCCAATCGTCGCGGCGAGGGCGGCTCGGCGATGTTCATTGCCGTCTTGATGCTGGTGATGATGGGCTGGCTTGGACTGGCTGCCATGGATACGGCGACCCACGACCGGCAGGTGGCCGGCTGGCACAACCGGACCCGCTCGGCCTTCTATGCGGCAGAGGCGGGTGTGGCCGCGGGAAAGCTGCTGGTCGCCCAGGCCAACAGCCGCTCGACGACGCCGGCGCTGCCGGCAACCTCCATCGGTACAGGGGCGATGTATGCGCGTTTTGGCGCCCAGCCTCAATACGTGGGGGACCCGGCGGTGGCGCAACCGATCAAGTGGGTTCGCGATGGAGGTCCTCTAGCGGGGGGCAACCTGAGCAACCCCAGGATCGTGAAGTCGCTCTGGCAGATCAATGTGGTGGGACGGAGCTATACGCCGGCAGGTGGGACCTTTGCGAACCGGATGTCGACAGCCCGGGTCGAGGTCATCGAAGTAAAACCGCTGCAGATCGGATACTGACGGACCGACGCTGAGATCGGGGCGAAGGGGAGGGGGATTCATGAGCAGGTGGACGCGACGGGCGACGGCCTACGGATGGCCGCTCTTGCTGATTGGTGGCTTTGCGTTGGCCTGCGGGGGCTCCAAGGAGCAGGCACCGCATCCCAGCGGAGCGGCCATGGCGCCCGCGCCTCGGGCCGCAAATGTGGCAGGCGCAAATCGCGCGCCGGTGATCGAGAGTGTGGCGCTGAGCCCGAAGACGCCGACGCCGCAGAGCGAGATCCGCGCGGTAGTGGACGTCCGGGATCCGGATGGTGACCCGGTACGATTGCACTACCGCTGGCTGCTGAATGGGCGCGAGATCGCCTCGAGCGAGAGGCCGGTGGTCTTCGTGAACGAGATCGCAAAGGGAGATCAGCTGGAGGTCGAGGTAAGTGCGACGGATGGGCACTTGGACGCGCGCCCGATGACCGCACAGGCGAGTATGGGCAATCGCCCACCTGTCCTTTCCGCAGTGGCGCTCGATCCCTTCGGAGACGTGAGGGCGGGAGAGGTGTTGTCAGCGAGTCCGATGGTCCGCGATCCGGACGGCGACGAGCTTTCCTTCGAGTACACCTGGCAGGTGAACGGCAAAGTTCGGGGCCACAAGCGCAGCTTCGATACGCGTGGCCTGAAGCGCGGCGATCAGGTCCAGGCGAGCGTAGTTGCCGACGACGGCACGGTGCGGACCGAGTCGGTGGCGAGTCCCATCCTGCAGCTGCGCAACACCCCGCCGGTCATCGTCCAGCTCCCGGTGGTGCAGACGGAATCCGGAACCTT
>Ga0114931_10011847_pt1 | contig 10262 bp, 12 predicted proteins | sample 2SBtaG_FD_89579 | JGI IMG/M metagenome (GOLD analysis project Ga0114931, IMG submission 89579) | Deep subsurface microbial communities from Kolumbo volcano to uncover new lineages of life (NeLLi) - 2SBTROV14_V59a metaG | ecosystem: Environmental > Aquatic > Marine > Volcanic | place: Kolumbo... | reverse complement strand
CCTCTGATAAAATTTTTATGCAGTACAAAACTAATGTTATAACAAATAAAACTGCTCCTTCTGGTCTTGTGTAAAAAGCAAGCGTAGCTATTAGTGCAAGTAAAAACGGCTTATTTAGTCCATGTTTTTTAATTAGGTACAAATAGTAGATGTTGAAAAACAAAAATATAGTATCTGCTAATATATAAAAGCTATTTTCAAATATTAAAATATTAGTAGCTATTACTAATGCAAAAAGTATAGATACAAATTTTTGATTTACTTGTTTATTACTAATTAAGTAAAAATATTTATATGAAAAGATTAGTGTAAAAAAGTAAAAAATATTAATCCATATTCGCCCTACTGTAACAAAGTATTTAAAGGGAAAAGGTGCAAGTAAGATTGGTAAAAAAGGCATTCTTTTACTTGCATAATCTAAGTTGTAATTTTGTAAAAAATAAGCTATTTTAAAAAAATCGTAGGTATCACCGTTTTCAGCTAAAAGTAACCAGTTTGAAACAAGCTTTAAGGTAAATAATACTACAAAAATTATAATTATTAACTTGTGTTTTTTAACTAAATCTATCACGCTATTATTCTATCACAGGGATTTGCTGTAAAAATTTTATTTTTTTTGGTTAAGAGATATACATAGGTTTAAATTACAGCTAAATCTTGGTATATTTTAGTTAGTACTAATTTTATAAAGTACGTATTTAAATACGTATTTTAATACGTATATGTCCAGAAACCTTTTAAAAAATAAAAATATTAGGAAAATAAGCAAAGCAGGTAAATCTAGCTACTATATAACTATACCTATAGAAATAGTTAAAGATTTAAAGTGGAAAGAGGGTCAAAAAGTTGTTGTAACTAAACTTGGTAAAAATAAGGTAAAAATTGAAGACTGGGAGGAATAACTATAAGTAAGGTTCTTTTACAAGCTTAGCCGTACCATTTAAACTGTCAATTGCAACATAACTAGAAAAACCATAGTTAATAAATCCAGTATTAACTGTTTTTTTAGAAATATTAACTTTGGGTTTGTGGCTATGTGAGTAAATACATTTAATATCTTTTATATTAAATACTGTTTCATTTTTAACATATTTTATTTCATTCAACCTTTTTGTTGCTAGTTGAATTTGTTTGTGTTCATACCTATTTATACTTAATAAAATTCTACTTAGGTATATTGGAAATTTTTGTATTCCATATTTTATATCAATTGAAATATTTTTACTTTCTCTATGCGTTATTTTAATTTTACTATTAGGCAAATATAGAGTGTATTTTTTATCTATAGTTTTAAAGACTTTAGTTATATCTTTTTGTAACAATGCTTTACTATCATGGTTTCCTATTAAGTAAATTATTTCTTTATCCTTAGATATTCTAGTAAAAAAGTCACCCCATGTTTTAATAAAACTTTTGCCACTTACTTTGTATCCTTCGTATAGGTCACCGTTTATAATAATAGTTTTAAATCCTGATGTTAGTGATTTTAGATATCTGGCCCTTTTAATATCAAAGACACTATCAAAATGGGTGTCAGATATTATCAATGTATCGTAATTAGACAGGTTCGAAACCATACTTTTCTGTTATATTATTAATTCCATTAAATATTGTTCCAACTAGATGGGGGTCTTTGGTTGCTACAATTATTTCTCGGGTACCAAGTTTTTGCAACAATGTGTTAGTCATATTATCAGTACCTGTAATAGCTGTACATGAAAAAGGATTATTTGGATCCGTAATTAAAGCCTTTAAATGCATAAATATTTCTGGATCTTTTGGCACCAGAATTTTTAACCCCTCTTTACTAAATCTTTTCTTTAGTCTTTTAATTCCTATTTTTCTAATACCTCTGTAAAGTATTTGTGAGGTGGAATAGGGGCTATTTGTTACTATTGTAACTTCCACACCTCTTTTCATTGCCTCTACCATCTCTTCTAAAACTTTACCATCGGGTATGAACTGTCCAAAGAATGTAATATTAGATACTGCACCCCTGATACTATCTAATATAATTCTTTCTGCTTCTGAATCTTTAACTCTAGTTTCTCTGCTTATAAGGCTTAAATGCCCGGCACTCATTACATCATTATCATTTGGGTTCTCAATTTGTTCACGTAGCCACCAATTAATTTTTGGGTTACTCATGACAACCCCAGAGTCAATTGTATCTTTTGGATCTAACCTACTGTCAATGTTGAAACCGAATATCACTGCTTTATTGTTTGATAGGGCTATTTTTCTATGGTCAACATTACATAAAGGAAATATAGATCTTGTCAAAAAATCTCGTAAGTATGTAACTTCTACTCCAGATTTAAGAAGTTCATTGATTGCTTGCGTAATTTTTCTTTGTTTTGAGAGGGTTTCATGAGGGTAAAATAACAACCCCATAAGTATAGGTAAGTCTTTTGTTGGTGAGTATTTTGTATATCCCGCATCTACATAAACATTAACTTCTTTTCCTAGATTAGCTTGATTACATAAGTGTTCATGTATTTTAAGTGCTGCACCGGTGTAGTCATACGGTCGATACGCCATTGTTGCCAATGTGATATCACCCTTCTCACTTGTAATCAATTCTGTGAGGGTTTGACCATCTATCACCCTTATTTCTCCTTGCGTCTCTTCGTTATAATCATATAGATTACTTATAGGGCCTTTCTCGTACTCTTCACCTAAATTATTCCCTACCCCTGAATTTTCTGACCTTAACATAGTACACCATATTATACTACATACTAGATATGTAGTTCAAGTTGATATTTTATTTAAATGATATAATTACCCTCACATGATTAATAAAATTAAGTATGTTTTAACAAATAAAACACTTTACACACTTTCATTTGTTACAGTAGGAAACTTATTTAATGCTGGTCTTGGTTTTGTTGCGTTAATTTTTGTTAGTAGGTCTTTAGGACCAGAAAAATTTGGTGTTTTTAGTGTGATATTTGGGTTTTTTGCACTACTTTCAAAAATGGGGGATTTTGGTACTAACCAGTCAGCCATGCGTTATATTGCCCATTATAGAGCAAAAGGCAATACAATTGATCAAAAGAAAATAGTAGGATTTTTTTTAGGAGTTACTTACCTTTTAATAGGTGTTAGTGCCTTAGTATTTTTTCCAACTTATAAACTTATTGCTGATTTTTTGCATGTGGGACCTTATTCCTCTTTAATTTTACTAGCTGTGGTATTTTCTTTTGCTTTTGTACTGTTTAATACCTATTCTGTGATATTTCAATCTTATGAAAAGTTTACACCTTATGTCTTAATTTTCTTTTTTGTAGGTATATTTAAATTAGTATCCGTTTTTTTATTTTCTTCAGGTAATACTAGTTCAATTTCTCCTTACTTGCTTATTTACTTTTTATCACCGCTAATTGGTTATTTGTTATTTTACTACCAGTATCATGTGGTAAATGGTGTAAGAATTAAACCTAATTTAAACAAAAAAACTTTTTTGATAATGACTCCCTTTATTTATTACATGGCAATAAGTGATGTAACAGGGGCAATTGCTGGGCAGGTAGGTGTTTTTACTAGCAGTGTATTGTTAAATTCTTACCAAACCGGTTTATATAGTGCTGCTTTAAAGTTATCATCGGTGTTTACCCTTATAGCAGGTAGCATTGGTACTGTGTTAATACCAAAGGCAAGTAAATATAGTGATTATGCTAACATTTCTGCATTTGCAAAAAAAGCAATGATTCTTGGTATATTGATTTTTATATGTTTATTGCCAATTGCTTTTTTTCCTAAGTTTTTTATAACTATAACCAGTGGTGCTAATTACGTAGGTGGTGCTAAAACATTAACAATATTAACTTTTGCAGGGGGTTTTACAATAATGAGTTCTAGTTTTGCTAGTGTATTTTACTCACTTGAAAGGGCTGATTATTTTGCCGCTACAGGTATATTAAACTTACTGTTTACAATTCCTATTATGTATATTTTAGGAAATAGTTACGGTATAAATGGTATAGCACTTGCAACTTTAATTTCTTCCGCAACTTTTTACTTAGTCGCACTTTTTTATTATTTTTACTTAACAAATGAAAAAAAATAGATTTACAATAATAAATCACTGTTTGGTTAAAAATGAAGAGTATTATATTAAATATGCAATATTATCCGTATTACCTTATGTAGATAAGATGATTATATTTGATACAGGTAGTACTGATGCCACTGTTGAAATTATTAAAAATATTATTAGCAAACCATATTACCGAAAAAAGGTGATTTTTAAGGAGTGTGGGGAGGTTGATAAACAAGGGCACACAGACTTAAGAAATGAGATGGTATCTCTTACAAAAACTGACTGGTTTATGTTTTTAGCAGAAAAAAACCAAGCAAGATTGCATTATTTCCGGACTTTATAAAAAGAATGTTATATAAAAATAATTATCTAGATCTTCCTGAAGTTTTTCAAAAAGAGTAAGGCTATGAAAGTTGTTTTTTTAAGTGGCGGACTAGACAGTAGTTTAATAACCGCTATTGCCAGTAAAAATAGCAACAATAAGGTTAAAACTTTTAGTGTAGGTTATGCAAAGAGCAATAAAGAGACAGAGTTTAGCTATGCAAGATCGGTAGCCAAACATTATAAAACTGATCATACAGAAATAAAAATTGATTTTAAAAACTATGATTTAGAAAATATTATTGATGAGTTGTTTACTTATGTAGATAGGCCAATTGCAGATCCTGCAATACTCCCAAGTTTTATAATGAGTAGAGAGGTATCAAAACATGTTAAGGTAGTTTTAAATGGTGGTGGTGGTGATGAGGTGTTTTCAGGTTATCCTAAAAATATTGAATTTAATAATATTTCCAAGTATTTCCTACTTCCTAAATTTGTTCGCAAGGTTTTTTCTATGGCCCCAGAAAAGTTTATAGGCCCCCAAAGAAAATTTTACCTAAGCGCCCTTTCAAAAAACGTTGAAGATGCCTTTTTGTATAGAGTAGGGTGCTTTCACCCTGAAATACTTAATAAATATTATGTAGATAAAAAGCGGGTATTAAAAAATAAATATTACAATAACTCAGCCAATGCTTTAAAGAGTTATTTTACCGAAAACTCTATTATTAAAAACGTGCAAAACTTTGACGTCCTAAGTTACATGCCTGATGATACCCTGCCCAAAATTGATTTTTCAACTATGGCTGCAAGTATTGAGGCAAGAAGCCCGTTTTTAGATCACACTCTTGCAGAATTTGCTTTTTCGATCCCTTTTAATCAGAGGTTATACCATAATACAAATAAATACATTATTAAACGCATAGCTGAAAAATATTTAAGTTCAGATATTATTTATAGAAAAAAGCAGGGGTTTAGTGTACCTTTACAAAGCTGGTTTAATAATGACTTAAATGAATATATTAACGATACTTTATTATCAAGAGATTCCTTTATCTCCAAATATACAAATAAAAAAATTGTCGAAAAATTAATAGATGACAACAAGAAAATAGACTATAGTAATCATTTGTGGGTTTTACTAACACTGGAGAAATGGGGAAGAAATTATGGCTAATAAAAAACTTAAAGTACTGCATTTATTAAACTCAATTAATTTAGGTGGGGGAGCGCGTAATATAAGAACCTTTTACAGATATTCCCCCAGTACTATTGAGTTTCATGTTATAACTTTGCTTGAAAAGGGCGAAAAATATACTGAATTTAGCAAATTCTGTGACACCCTAACTTATGCAAATAAGAAAACTGGCTATGTAATAGATTATATACAGAAGCACAATATATCAATCGTTCATTTTCATGGAGCAGGGACCTTTTCGGAAAAAGAGATTGAAATTGCATCACATATTAAAGATCTAGGAGTAAAAATAGTTTACACTAATATTTTTGGTGAGTATGGGGAGGCTACTGATAATATTGTAGATTTTTATATATTTAAAAGTAACCATTGCTTAGTTGAAAAATTCGCAAAAAACTCTAGTTCAACTGTTCTGTCCAAAGAGGGTTATAAGCGATATGCTGTTATACCTAACCCGGTTGATTACAAATACTTTGAAAGTATAAGACCGACTAAGTCTGATATTAGATCGTATAAGAAACAAATTGGCATTCCTAAAAATTATAATGTAATAGGTAAGATTGGTGCTAGAAAAGCCATTGAAAAATGGAGTGACCTTATTTTGTATATGTTTCCCTATGTTTTAAAAAAACACCCAAATACCATTTTGCTGATCCAAGGACTTCCTGATAGTAGGCGTAGGTGGGTTAGTAAGTTTGGTGATAAAGTAAGACTGCTACCTCAAACAAATGACGATAAACAACTTGCATTAATGTACAATGTTTAGATATTTTTACACATGCAAGTAAAATTGGTGAGCACAGCGGTAACAGTATTAATGAAGCAATGTATTGGGGTAAACCTGTAATTGTTAATTTGACACCTAAAAAAGATAACGTGCAGTTTGAGCAGGTAACTCATGGTAAAACAGGGTACTTTGCTAATACTCCAAAAGACTACTCTAATAGAGTTAATTATTTATTAGAAAATAAAGAGGTTGCAAGTAAGATTAGTAAAAATGTTTCAACAAAAGCTAAGGAGATTTACCCTGAACAACTTTGGATCAAACTAAATGCGTGCTACAGGTTTTGTGTTTTTGGTGACAATCAATCCAAATTAGTAGAAATGTATAAATCTATAATAACTTATAAAAAGAATTACTTATCCGATATTAAAAACTTTAACACTAGGGTTTATTTTCCTAGTCTTATTTTTAATCAAGTATATTGGAAAATAGCAGATTATATTGAGTGCAAATATGAGGTATAATTAACAAGATGAGTAAGAAAAAGATTTTAGATATAGGGTGTGGTGCATCAAAAAAACCTGGCTCAATTGGAATAGATCGGTTAAAGTTAAAAGGAGTAGATATTGTGCATGACTTAGACTTATACCCATACCCATTTAAAACCTCAAGTATCGATGTGGTATTAGCACATAATAGTATAGAGCATTTAGATGATACTGTTTCAGTATTTAGCGAAGTGCATAGAATCCTAAAAAAAGGAGGTATATTTCATATAGAGGTGCCTCATTTTTCTTGTTGTGACATGTATAAAGACCCTACCCATAAAAACTTTTTTTCGTTTGATACTGTGGGTTATTTTGCTCCAAGCGACCCTTTGTTTGAATTCTCCTATGCCCCAAATATTAAGTTTAAAATCTTGAATAGAAGGATAGTGTTTTGGGGAACTAAAAAATTATTTGATAAACCTCAAGAGTACTTATTCAACAAGATACCACACTTATACGAGCGAAAGTTAACGTGGTTATTTCCTGCTTATCAAATAATTTTTGATTTAGAATGCCTTAAATAGTATGGAAATATATGGTTCTCTGGTTACAAAAAATGAAGAAGATTGGGCGGAGGTAGCACTTTTGGGTATGCGTTGGATGAAAAAGGTTGTTTTAGTAGATAATGGAAGTACAGATAGAACAATTGAAGTTGCCAAGAAGTTCCCGAATGTTATTGTTAAGAAGGTTTCAATTAATTTACCACACTGTGTGGCGACACAAAGGAATACTTCAGTAAAATACATTCCAGAAAATTCTTGGATATACTTTTGTGATGCTGATAAGTATATAACAAAGGACCTAGAGACAGAGATAAAATATTCTGTGTCTATGGTAGGGGGTCCTACAGCTTTTCAGATACCAAGAAAAAATATATTTTTGGGTAGGCATCTAAAACATGGTGGTTGGTATCCAGATTACCAACTAAGGTTAGTTAAAAAGGAAAGTCTTGTATCTTGGGTTAATGGCCCTCTTGATTTGCCACAAGTTATATATAATGATAAGTATTCCCACCTAAGAAAGGCTAAATATGGTCCACATGATAAACCTCTCTTGAAGAAAAATACTGTAGTTGGTCAGATTAACTTCCCGTATATTCACTTTAACCATCGTTCTATAGATGGGATGCTACAAAAGACCCCTAGATTTCTGAATTCTGAGTTGGAATATATAAGGGCTAGTAACCAGTTAAGTAGCCCTGTTTATAGCAAAATCATTCTGTCTCCCCTTATTGTTTTTGTAAAAAGGTATTTTATTAAAAAAGGTTTTCTAGATGGTTATGTAGGTTTGATTGAATCGCTTTATATGTCGTTCAGCTCCTTTATTTTTGAGGTCAAAAAGTGGGAAAAGTTTGAGGAACTTGATTCTGAGTATAATAAGTATAAATCAGCTATCTTAGAGAAAAAAAGATGAAGAATATTGCCATATTCGACTTGGATTATACTTTAGTTTATGCAAATTCTACATATGATTTTATCTTTTACTATCTTCAATCTAGAAAAAGAGTATTTAGACTATCATATGCTTTAATAGTACTTTTTTTTGATCAAATTGGAATTTTAAGTATATTTGGAATAGAAACACGTGTAGTTCTATTCAAGATGCTGAGGGGGGAAAACAAGGAGGATATTTTAAATACATCAAAAAACTATATTTCTAAGCGGTTACTTCAGTTACAAAACGACCAAGTTGTTAGGGAGTTAAATAGGTTGAAAAAACTTGATTTTTTAATTTTGATAGTTTCTGGGTCCCTTGACTTTATTGTTTCAGAAGTTTCTAAATACTATGGTGTAAAGTACTCGGTTGGTACTAAGTTGTGCTTTAAAAATAATTTATGCTATGGGACAATTGAGTCGGACTCCCTTTATAAAAAAGAGAGAGAGATTGAGAGAATAATTTCTAAAAAAGATATTATATCTGATAATCAAAAAGTTTACTTTTATTCTGACAATAAATCGGATATTAATTTACTCAAAAAGTATAGAAACAATAGTCGAGCAATTGCCTATGAATCTGGTGAGGTTGCATATTGGAAATCAGAAAATATCAAAACACTTACAATCACATCTAGACCTAACTTGCGTGGTTTTTATATACCTTCTACTTACTATTTTTTTTCTAGATACCCGCTCAAAGAACTATTCTATGTACACATCCCCTTTTTTTTGCTAACTATCTTGTATTTTGACTTACTATCTTTGAAGGATCTTTTTTGTCTATTAGTTTCGTGGCTTGGCTACATCTCCTTATATGAAATTGGTTATCTACAGAATGATTGTAAAAGTATTAAATTTGAGGGTGTGTTGGCTACGGGTAGGGCAAATATAGGTATATGTAAGGGCATAACAAAGTATGTTCACATACGTTATTTCTATTTTTTATTATCTGTGTTTCTACTCTATTACTTTACACCTATCCATGATCTTGCAATGTATATAGCGTTGAATATCCTTACTTTATTTGTTTTTCGTCTGCATAATATTTTGAAGAAAAAGTATCGTATATTTACTTATCTGATACTGAAGCCTTCTCATTTGATTATCCCTCTAAGCATTTATGCAATACCTCAAAATATCATTTTTTTTCCAATTCTTGTGTTTTTTCTTCCTTTTGAGTTTGTGTATTATTACTTGAAAAACAAAGGTAAAACAATATCTATAAAATCTGATAGGCTTAAGTATATTTCAATTCCTCGAGTAATTATTTTATTATTTTTTTATCTTTTGATATCTCAGTTCGGTTTTACTACTATTTATGTGTTTTTATTAGGTATTACCCTTTCTACTAGAGATATACTATCATTACTAAGAAATTTATTTCGTAAGTGATTCAAAAAATCAAAAATACTATACCTTATATCAGATATTTTGCAGACCCAGAGAGTACTATTAGGTATACAAAAGCATTGTCATTTGTTAAACCTTATTTAATTGGAAAAAGTAGATTAAGTGTTATTGATATAGGTGGTGGAAGTAGGAGTTTTTATCCGGAATTGAGAAAAATAACACCCAACCTGACACTTTATTCTATAGATATGTTTTTTTCCAATTGTCCCGTAATTGCGGAAGTAAAAAAATTTATGGTGATAATAAGAGGTGCCTAGGTGCTTTAAAAGAAAAACGTAAATATGATCTGGTTATTTGTCTTGGTACTTTAGAACACATACCCCCGAAGGTAAGAGAGAGGTTTTTAAAAGACTTATTCAGCTACAATGCCTTATTTTACATTCTGGCGTTTCCTTCTGGAAAATTTTCAAGAGATCACGGTAGATTATTATATAAAGTTGGTAGTAACGCTCAAAAGGTACCACACAAATAGGTAATGTAAACTAAATTGTGTAAACCTAAAAAAGTAATTACGATTTTACTAACTTTAATTTTGAAAGGATTTACACTATGAATTCTACCCAGGGAGTAGATAAAGATAAAT